>ENA-OQCN01000470-OQCN01000470.1-human-gut-metagenome-genome-assembly--contig:-NODE-470-length-21504-cov-2.312766_pt1 | contig 21504 bp, 28 predicted proteins | sample MGYA00242497_ERZ504576 | MGnify/ENA primary metagenome ERZ504576 (study PRJEB26092, sample SAMD00036296) | human gut metagenome | host: Homo sapiens | study: EMG produced TPA metagenomics assembly of... | reverse complement strand
GAAGACCGCAGCATGAAAGAGGTTGTTCTTGGAAAGGAAGAGCAAAAGTCAGCAGAAGATACAAATAAGGTCACACAGCCAAGCATGTTTATTGAAGGTGAGGAAATTACGACACCGCTTCGCCTTGATACAAAGCAATATTTTTAGAAGAAGAGCCGCAAAAACATGATGATGGCTGGGTGCTTGAGACTGATGATGAAGTAAACGAAGAAGATGATCTGGAGTTTGACGATATTTCAGAAAATATTATAAATAAGGCAATGGAATCATCTTCAGATACTGAGTCATCCGAGAATACGTCATCTGAAAATGCATCATTTGAAAATGTCTCATCCGAAAATGTGTCATCCCAAAATATGTCATCAGATACTGTGTTGACAGATGCTGCAGATGAAACAGAAGAAGATATTTCAGGGGCATCGGCAGCAGGAGATGAGTCGGTGGACTATCGAATGCTTATGCGTGATACAAAAAATACAGGGAAGCATGATGAGGATGAGTCTGTATATACAAAAACAGTTCGTACTGCAACTGGAAAGGTGATAACAGTCGAGCTTGATGGTCTTCCAGGAGAAAATAAGCGTCCGAAGGATTCGGTGAAAATTAAGGAAAGATTTGATCAGTATGATGAAAAGGTTGTTCCGATCGCATATGAGGAGCCAAAAGAATATATCTTTCCGTCAACAGATCTTCTTACACCGGGAATTGCATCAGGCAAGGGGCGCGAAGAGCTTGCTAGAAGTATGCAGGAGACGGCAGATAAGCTAAAGCGTACACTGCAGGATTTTGGTGTAGGTGTTACGATTACAAATATTAGCAGAGGACCGAGTGTTACACGCTATGAGTTACAGCCAGAGCAGGGCGTAAAGGTCAGCAAGATTGTTAATCTGGCTGATGATATTAAGCTTAATCTTGCCGCAGAAGATATTCGTATTGAGCACCAATTCCAGGAAAGGCAGCGATTGGTATTGAAGTGCCGAACAAGGAAAAACAGATGGTTGCATTTCGTGATCTTCTGGAAAGTGATGAATTTACAAAAGCAAAGTCGAAGACTATTTTTGCCGCAGGAAAGGATATTGCGGGAAAAACTGTCGTTGCCGATATCGAAAAGATGCCGCATCTTCTGATTGCCGGTCAGACCGGTTCAGGAAAATCAGTCTGCATCAATACAATTATTATGAGTATCCTTTACAAAGCAAGACCTTCTGAGGTAAAATTAATTATGATTGATCCGAAGGTGGTTGAGCTTAGTGTTTATAATGGTATTCCACATCTTCTTATTCCGGTTGTAACAGACCCGAAGAAGGCTGCTGCTGCATTAAACTGGGCAGTAAACGAGATGGAGGAGCGATATAAAAAGTTCGCTGAGCATAAAGCAAGGAATATCATTGGATATAATGCACAGATTGATCAGATCGAGGATGTTCCAGGTAAAGATCGCCCGGAAAAAATCCCACAGATCATTGTAATTGTTGATGAGTTGGCAGATCTGATGATGACAGCAGGAACAGATGTAGAGGATGCAATTCAGAAGCTAGCACAGAAAGCCAGAGCAGCTGGTATTCATCTGATTATTGCGACGCAGCGACCATCAGTAAATGTCATTACTGGTGTGATCAAGGCAAATATTCCATCAAGAATTGCCTTTAGTGTTGCCAGCGGAATCGATTCCAGAACTATTCTGGATGAGACAGGAGCAGAAAAGCTCCTTGGAAAGGCGATATGCTGTTTCATCCGTATTATATCAGCAAGCCAGTTCGTGTTCAGGGCGCATTTGTATCCGATGATGAGGTAACAGAGGTTGTAAACTTCTTAACTCAGCAGAAAAATGTAAGAGGCGGAGAGATCAATACAAATATTGATCTTCAGGCAAACATGCCGGGAAGCAGCTTGCCAGGCGGTGATCAGGATGAGCTGTTTGAGACAGCAGGAAGATTTATCATTGAGCAGGAAAAGGCTTCTATTGGTAATCTGCAGCGCCATCTTAGAATCGGATTCAATCGTGCAGCACGCATCATGGACCAGCTCTATGCAGCGGGAGTGGTCAGCAAGGATGAGGGAACAAAACCGCGCAAGGTCTTAATGAAGGCCGAAGAGTTTGAAGAGTACCTGCAGAGCAGGTAACTACAGGACAAGAGGATACGTTTATGAAGACAGACATCCAAATCGCACAGGAGGCACAGATGATGCCGATCCGCGAGGTGACAGCAGGTTTTGGTATTACAGAGGATGACATGGAATTGTATGGAAAGTATAAGGCAAAGCTTTCCGATGAGCTATGGAACCGCATCAAGGACAGACCAGATGGAAAGCTGGTTTTGGTAACTGCAATTAACCAACTCCGGCAGGAGAGGGAAAGACAACTATCAGCATTGGACTTACACAGGCGTTAAACAAGATTGGCAAGAAGGCAATTGTTGCACTGCGTGAGCCTTCTCTTGGACCGTGCTTTGGTGTAAAGGGTGGTGCTGCAGGAGGCGGCTACTCTCAGGTAGTTCCGATGGAGGATATCAACCTTCATTTCACAGGTGATTTCCATGCAATCACATCTGCAAATAATTTGCTGGCAGCGATGCTTGACAATCACATTCAGCAGGGAAATGAACTTCGTATTGACACAAGAAATATTGTGTGGAAGCGTTGTATTGATATGAACGACCGTGTTCTTAGAAATGTGGTTGTTGGATTGGGTGCAAAGGCAGACGGAGTTGTTCGCGAAGATCATTTTGTTATTACTGTTGCATCTGAGATTATGGCAATTCTTTGTCTGTGCAGTAACATCCGTGATTTAAAAGAAAGACTGGGAAAGATTATTGTTGCATATAATATGGACGGAGAGCCAGTTACAGCAGAAGACTTAAAGGCAGTTGGTGCAATGGCAGCGCTGTTAAAGGATGCCATCAAGCCAAATGTAATCCAGACACTTGAGCATACACCAGCACTTGTACATGGCGGACCGTTTGCCAATATTGCACATGGCTGCAATAGTGTAAAGGCAACTAAGATGGCACTGAAATTATCTGATATTGCTGTTACAGAGGCAGGTTTTGGTGCAGATCTTGGTGCAGAGAAATTTATGGATATCAAATGCCGTGCAGCAGGTCTAAAGCCGGATGCTGTAGTTATCGTAGCAACTGTAAAGGCATTAAAATACAATGGCGGCGTAAAGAAGGATGAGTTGGCAGCACCGAACCTTGAGGCAGTAAAGAAGGGTATTGTAAACTTAGAGAAGCATATTGAGAATATCCAGAAGTTTGGTGTTCCGATTGTTGTTACCTTAAATTCCTTCTTAACAGATACCGAGGAAGAATATGAATATATTCGCAGTTTCTGTGAGGAGAGAGGATGCGAGTTTGCACTGTCAAAGGTATGGGCAGACGGCGGTGACGGAGGTGTTGAATTAGCAAATAAGGTTGTTAAGACACTTGAGACAAAGAAGTCTGAATATCATCCGCTGTATCCGCTTGAGATGGCGTTAAAAGATAAGATTACTACAATCGCAAAAGAAATTTATGGAGCAGACGGTGTTGTATTCCAGCCGGCAGCTAATCGTGCATTAAAGAAGCTGACAGAGCTCGGTTTTGGTGAGCTTCCGGTATGTATGGCAAAGAATCAGTATTCTTTGTCTGATGATGCAAAGAAATTAGGCAGACCTGAAAACTTCAAGATTACTGTGCGCGATGTATATGTAAGTGCAGGTGCAGGCTTTGTCGTTGTACTGACAGGTGATGTTATGACAATGCCAGGACTGCCGAAGGCACCAGCTGCTTTTAACATTGATGTGGACGATGACGGCCATATCACAGGATTGTTCTAAATATCATTATGAATCAGGAGGCTGAATGAAACTAGATATACTTTTAAAAGGAATCGAGTATCATTTACAGCAGGGAAGCCCAGAAAATTGTGAGATTACAGGGCTTTGTGAAGATTCAAGAAAGATAAAATGCGGAAATTTATTTTTTTGCCGTACTGGAACACATACAAGTGGAAAACAATATCTGCGGCAGGCACTATCTTTAGGTGCGGCCGCAGTTATCTGTGAGAAATATGATGAAGATAGCAGGCGTATTTTATCTTCTCAAAAGGATATTTGCGTTATAGAAACAGATGTGTCAGCGCAGACACAAGCGCGTCTGGCATCGAATTTTTATGATTTTTCTAAGGAAAAGCTTCTGTTGATCGGCGTGACTGGTACCAAGGGAAAAACAACGGTCTGCGCGATGCTTCAGAAGCTTTTTTTGGATAATCATATGTTATGTGCCACTGTTGGAACAAATGGCTTCTTTTTAAAGGATCGCGTGACAAAAAGCAGTCATACGACACCAGAGCTGTTTGAATTATATGGCTTTATTGCAGAGGCAGTTAAGGCCGGATGCACACATTTTATTGCAGAGGTGTCTTCTCTTGCAGTTAAGCAGGGACGAATAGCAGGTCTTACATTTGATTTGGGAATCTTTACAAATATTTATCCAGATCATATTGGGGGAATGAACATTGCCTCTTTTTTAGAGTATGCCTACTGGAAAAAAAAAGATTTTTTAAGAATTGCAAAAAAGTACTCTTAAACAGAGATGATCCATTTTCATTTGAGATTGCAGCAGATAAGAATGGTGTTTGCAGCTGGTATTCAGCGAGTGTCTGTGCAGATGGCTATGCATCTGAAATTGAAAAAGATGTCGAGATAGACGGATTATACCAGCATTTTTTATGGCATTGGCAAAAAATGCCTGCAAGAAGTATAAGCTTAAAGCTTCCAGGACTTTGCAATGTCAGCAATGCAGCAGCAGCGCTTTCTGCTTTTTGCCTGTTAACATCAGATGAGCAATATGATTCATACCAGTTGGATTTTAGTACATTTTCCGTTCGGGGGCGCTTTGAAATGGTGGGTCATTTTCAAGGCGGGACGATTATGATTGACTATGCACATAATGAAGCCAGCCTGAAAATCTGCTGGAATCACTTCGGGCATATCATCAAACAGAATTTTGTGTATGTTTGGATGTGGAGGAAACAGAAGTGCCGTGCGACGCAGTGCGATGGGGCGCGTCAGCAGTGAATTAGCTGATTTGACAATTATTACACAGGATAATTCCAGAGACGAACCATTTGAGCAAATTTTAGCTGATATACTTTTGGGTGTGACAGGCGACTATGTGGTAATACGGGACCGTAAAGAGGCTATAGGCTACTGCATGAGCCAGATGAGGCCAGGCGATCTTCTTGTACTTGTTGGGAAGGGACACGAAGATACGCAGGAAATCGCTGGAAAGGTGGAGGCATTTTCTGAAAGAGATATTGTGGAATCTATCGAAAAGACAAAGAAAGGCAAGGTCAGCAAGTGATTAATATTTGTATAAAAGATATTGTAGAAGCAACAAAGGGAAAATTGCTGTGTGGAGATGAAAAGCAGCAGATCGATCATCTTTCCATTGATTCAAGAAGCAGCCAGGGAAATGACTTGTTTATCCCGATCATTGGAGCAAAAGTAGACGCCCATCGTTTTATTGACGGTGCATTTTCAGTTGGCTGTGTGGCAACTCTGACAAGCGAGCATGACAGCATGGATGATCCGAATCACGCATGGATTCGCGTGGAAGATACTGTACTGGCTCTTCATGAGATTGGAAAGCTCTGCCGCAGCCGTGTTACTGTGCCTGCCATTGGCGTGACAGGAAGCGTTGGAAAGACAACGACAAGAGAGATGATTGCTTATGCGCTTTCAGCAGAAAAGAAGGTATATAAGACACAGAAAAATTATAACAGCTCTGTCGGTCTTCCAATCACCATGTCTTTGATGAGCAACGACTATGATATTGCAGTTTTAGAGCTAGGAATGAATGTTCCTGGAGAGCTTGGCACTATAAGTGAAATTGCGCAGCTTAAGATGGCAGTTCTTACGAATGTAGGAGTTGCTCATATTGAGTTTTATGGCTCACAGGAAGCAATCTGCCATGAAAAGTATACGATTTCAAAGGGCTTTGGAAAAGAGGGTCTTTTGATTGTAAATGGAGACGACGAATTGCTGTATAAGTTTAGAGAGTCTACAGGTTATCCTTATGTTTTGTACGGAACAAAAGAGTATTGTGATTATAGAGCAGAGGATATTCATATGGAAAATGGCCACTATGCATTTACATTTGTACATAACGAAATGCGTGTGCCAGTTGTATTGTCTGTTTTGGGACAGCACAATGTTTTAAATGCGACAGCAGCACTTGCGGCAGCACATTTAAATGGTGTAGATGTGACATTGGCAGCTAAATCTCTTTATACATTTACTGGTTTTCAGAATCGTTTGCAGATCATGGATGTAAAAGATTATAAAGTTATTGATGATACATATAATGCAAGCCCGGCATCTATGGTGGCAGGAGTAAATGTATTAGGCGGCTTTGAAACGTCTGGCAGAAGGATTGCAGTTCTTAGTGAAATGCGTGAGCTTGGCGAAAATACTCTAAAGTATCATCGAGAGGTTGGCGAAAAGATAGCATCAGAGCTATAAATGAGCTTATCGTAATCGGAGATACAGCAAAAGCAATTGCAGATGGTGCAAGGCAAAAGAAATGCAGCTATTTAGTGCATGAATTTGACGACAAGATGCAGGCTGCAGAATATTTAAATCAGAATTTAAAAGCAGGCGATGTTGTTTATTTAAAGGCGTCTAACGCAATCGGATTAAAGGAAATTACAAAATATCTGATGGAGCAGTAAGGAGGCTTTGGTGTACGCAGACATAGTAATTGATATTTCACACGAGTCGCTTGACAGGCCATTTCAGTACCGCATTCCAGAAAGTCTTGTGGGGCAGGTTCAGCCTGGAATGTGGGTACTTGTCCCATTTGGACGAAGGAATACGCAAAAAAAAGGCTTTGTTTTAAAATTAGGTACGAAAGCTAATATTGATCCTGACAGGATTAAGGAACTTACAGAAATTATTTCAGATGACAATTCATCAGATAAGACAAGAATTGCACTTGCCGTTTGGATGTATCGGGAGTATGGCGGAAATTTGATTCAGTCACTTCGTGTTGTTATGCCAGCTAGAAAAAATGTACGTCCGAAGCAGGTAAGCTTTCTTGTGCGCACATCAGATGAAAAACGTTTTCTAGACTATCTTGATCTTGCAAGGAAAAAGAACTGGAAGGGACGCGTGCGTCTGATGGAGGCTCTTCTTTGCAGAGACTATATTTCATCTGCTTTTGCCAGACAGCAGCTAAAAATTGCATCAGATGCAATTAAAGCTCTTGAAGAAGAAAAACTGATTCAGATTGAGACAAAGCGTTTTTACCGAAGCGTGCTGCCAAAAGAATCTGCCAGCTTAGAAAAAAAACAGTTAAATGAAGAACAGCAAGCTATAGTAGATAAGCTGATTTCTTCCTATCAGCCGAGTGCGCACACCGGCCTTACTTTATGGCATAACGGGAAGCGGAAAAACAGAAAGTGTATATGCATCTGATTGAGTGGATGATTCGTCAGAATAAGCAGGTAATTGTTCTGATTCCGGAGATTTCGCTGACATATCAGGTGATTTTAAATTTCTATAGCCGTTTTGGTGAGCAGGTTTCTATGATCAACTCAAGACTTCAGATGGAGAGCGAAGTGATCAGTAGAGAGGGCAAGAAATGGAGAAATTTCAATTATGGTTGGACCGCGCTCAGCACTGTTCACACCATTTTCAAATCTGGGTCTTATTATTGTAGATGAGGAACAGGAAGGTGCTTATAACAGTGAGCAGATACCTCGCTATCACACAAGAGAGACAGCAGACAAGTTGGCACAGCTAACAAATTCTCTTCTTCTTCTTGGGTCAGCGACGCCTTCAATTGAATCATTTTCAAGAGCTGAATCAGGTGAGTATCGCAAGTTTTGTCTGACAACGTGCTGTATTAGGAAGCTGCCTGCCAAATGTGCAGGTTGTGGACATGCGAAAAGAGCTTGAGTCAGGAAACCGCTCTGTTTTTTCAAGAGAGCTTCGTGAAAAAATGGAGGAATGTCTGGCAAAGAAGCAGCAGATGATGCTGTTTATCAATCGCAGAGGTTTTTCACGTGTAGTCAGCTGTCGTTCATGCGGAAAACCAATTGATGTCCGCATTGTGATGTTGCATTAACAGAGCATCTAGGAGATAAGCTTGTTTGCCATTATTGCGGTTATACAAAAGCGATGCCGCGCAGCTGTCCTTTGTGTGGTTCACCATATTTGGCAGGCTTTGGTCTTGGTACACAGAAGGCAGAGATGATGATTAAGGCTCAATTTCCATCTGCACGAGTGCTTCGTATGGATATGGATACGACTTCTAAGAAGGATGGTCATGAGCAGATTCTTGATTCATTTAGAAGAAGAGAGGCTGATATTTTAGTCGGCACACAGATGATTGTCAAAGGCCATGATTTTCCAGGTGTTACGTTGGTTGGGATTTTGGCGGCTGATATGTCACTATATAATTGTGATTTTCGAAGCAGCGAGCGTACATTCCAACTTTTAACGCAGGCAGCGGGACGTGCAGGGCGTGGAATGGAGCCTGGAAATGTAATAATTCAGACATATGATCCAGAAAATTATAGCATTCAGACAGCAGCAGATCAGGATTATGAATCATTTTATCATCAGGAAATTCGTTTTAGAAGGCGGATGCAGTATCCTCCAATCGGCTGGATGTGCGAGGTAATGGCTGTTTCTGCAGAGGAGAACTGGCCAATCAGTGGATTTGGCAGGTACAGTTGTTGATAAATAAAAGATTTTGTGATATAATTAAAATAATTGGGCCTTCAGATGCACCAATTGCAAGGCTCAAGGATATGTGGAGAAAGCATCTTTATATAAGAAGTAGCGATCATAAAGCGTATTTAGAGGCTATGGAGCTTATTCAGGAGATAACAGAACAGGCAGCTGTACAGAAAGTATCTATTTTTGTAACTGTCTGCTGATACGTTTTATTGTGATATGAGAGAGGAGTACAATATGGGAATCAGAACAGTTAGAACAGAGGGCGATGAGTGTCTTCGCAAGGTTTGCAAGCCAGTAAAGTCTGTAAGTTTAAGAACAAGAATTTTAATCGAGGATATGTTTGATACAATGTATGAGAGCGGTGGTGTAGGTTTAGCAGCTCCGCAGATCGGTGTATTAAAGCGCATTGTTGTTATGGATACCGATGACAATCAGCATGTATTGATCAATCCACAAATTTTAGAGGTTAGCGGTGAGCAGACAGGCTATGAGGGATGTCTTAGCATTCCGGGAAAGAGTGGTATTGTAACAAGACCTGATTATGTAAAGGTAAAGGCATTAAATGAGCGCGGAGAGGAATACGTCTTAGAGGGCGAAGGTCTTCTGGCAAGATGCATTTGTCATGAGTGCGATCATCTTGATGGTATTTTGTACAGTGATAAGGCAGAGGGCGGTCTGATCAATAATGAAGATTTGCCGGAGGATGAGGAAGAAGAACTGTACGAGGATGCTTATGAGGAATTTACTGAAGAAGAAATTCACAAATAAGAAAATCAAGACAAAGGAGTGGTTGGTTTGAGAATTATTTTTATGGGAACACCAGATTTTGCAGTTCCGGTATTACAAAGTCTTATTAATAGCAGACATGAGGTTGTTGCGGTTGTCACACAGCCAGACAGACCAAAGGGCAGAGGAAAAAATATGCAGTTTTCACCGGTAAAGGAGTGTGCACTTGCACATAATATTCCTGTGATGCAGCCAGTAAATGTGAGTGTGCCAGAAGTTATAGATGAGCTTCGTGCCTATGAGCCAGAGTTAATTGTAGTTGTCGCATTTGGCCAGTTTGTTACAAAGAAGATTCGTGAAATGCCAAAGTATGGCTGTATCAATGTGCATGCATCTCTGCTTCCAAAGTATCGCGGTGCAGGTCCGATTCAGTGGGCTGTTATAAATGGCGAAAAGGAAAGCGGTGTTACGACAATGTATATGTGTCGTGAGATCGATAAGGGTGATATGTTGCTTAAGGACACAGTCACACTTGATCCTAAGGAGACAGGAGACAGCCTGCACGATAAGCTTAGCATGATGGGCGGTCCGCTTCTTTTGAAGACAATTGATCAGTTAGAGGATGGAAGTGCAGTTCGTATTCCGCAGTGCGAGGAAGAAAGCACATATGCACCTAAGCTTGAAAAAACAATGGGAAATATTGACTGGAAAATGGATGCTGATCGTATTGAGCGATTAGTTCGAGGCTTAAATTCATGGCCAGGTACCTTTACAAAGATACATGGAAAAACAGTTAAGATTTGGGATTGTGATGTAGTTTGTCAGGAAACGCTTACAGAAAGTCAGGCGGCAGCTACGCCAGGAACTGTTATTGTCAGTGAAAAAGATCAGCTGATTGTTAAGGCTGGTAATGGTGCATTGTCACTTCGTATGCTTCAGCCGGAGGGAAAAAAGAACATGACAGTTGATGCTTACCTGAGAGGTTATCCAATTGCACAGGGAGAGTTATTTACACAGGTGTGAAAGGCATAAAAATATAACATCACGGAGGTGAAGTGTATGCCATATTATTACTGGGATCCTACTTATATACTTGTTTTAATTGGTGCACTGCTTTCAGTAGGTGCATCAGCATTAGTAAACAGAACATTTAATCGTTATTCATCTGTCTATGCAAGAAGTGGTCTGACAGGTGCGCAGGCTGCACAAAAGCTTTTGCACTCACAGGGCATTTATGATGTGCAGATTCAGCACATATCAGGCAGTTTGACAGATCATTATGATCCGCGAAACAAAACGCTTAGTCTTTCAGATGCAGTATACAATGCAACAACTGTAGCTGCTATTGGTGTTGCAGCTCATGAGTGTGGTCATGCAATGCAGCATGCGAAAGGCTATGTGCCGCTTTCTATTCGAAGCGCACTCGTTCCAGTTGTCAATTTTGGTTCTTATTTGTCATGGCCGTTAATTGTAATTGGTCTTTTTATTAACAGTTCCACAGGCAGTCTATTTTTAAATGCCGGACTGTTGTTATTTAGTTTAGTTGTATTGTTTCAGCTTGTAACGCTTCCTGTAGAAATCAATGCCTCCAGACGTGCAGTGCGCTTACTTGATCAAGAGCATATACTGATTGGTGACGAAGTTGGACAGACGGCACGTGTGTTAAAAGCAGCAGCATTGACGTATGTAGCTAGTGCAGCAGCATCTATTTTACAGCTGCTTCGTCTTTTGATTTTAACAGGAGGAAGACGCAGAGATGACTGAGACAAAAAAAGAAAATGAGAGAGAGATTGTGCTGGCAATTTTAATTGAGGTGTTAGAGAAGAATCAATTCTCTCATATCGTGATTCGCCAGGCACTTGATAAATATAGTTATCTGCCTCAAAAGGATCGTTCTTTTATCGCGCGTCTTTCAAGAGGCTGTGTAGAGCGAAAAATTGAGCTAGATGCAATAATTGACAAGGCAGCATCTGTAAAAGCTTCTAAGCAAAAGCCAGTTATTCGAAACATTTTAAGAATGGCTGCTTATCAGCTGAAATATATGGATGTTCCGGAGCATGCAGTTTGCAGTGAGGCTGTCAAGCTTGCAGCAAAGAAAGGTTTTTGGTCATTAAAAGGATTTGTCAATGCTGTTACGCGAAAGATGGCAGTACTCATTCCAACACTTGACTGGAGTGATCAGCCATCTGTCTATTATTCTGTTCCACAGTGGCTTTATGATAAACTGCTTAGCTGGTATCCAAAAGAGAAGGTAGCAGCATATCTTGAAGCTGTTGTTTCTCAGAGCGGCCATCCAATGTATGTGCATTGTCATACAGGAAGATACAGCATAGAAGAAATAGTTTCGTCTTTAGAGAAAGAAGGTATTTCTGTAACGAAAGCACATTATGCAGACGATTGTCTTGAACTAACAGACGCAGGTGATATTCGCCGTACAAAGGTATTTCAGGATGGTCTTATTCAGATTCAGGATATAAGCTCAGCACTGGCAGCTCAATGTGTTGCACCACAAGAAAATAGTTTTGTATTGATATGTGCGCAGCGCCGGGAGGAAAAAGCATTCATCTTGCAAAGGCGAAAGGCGGCACGACGAAGGTGTTAAGCCGTGATATTTCATGGGAAAAATTGGAACTGATTGAAGAAAACAGAGTGCGCTGTCATGCCGATAATATGCAGATTGAGCAGTGGGATGCATGTGTGCCTGATGAGGAAAGAAAAGAGACAGCAGATTATGTACTGGCTGATGTGCCATGCTCTGGTCTTGGTATTTTATCAAGAAAACCGGATATTAAGTATCAGCTGACACAAGAACGTCTGACTGAGCTTGTAAGCTTACAGCGAGAGATTCTTGTTAATGCAGCTAAGCTTGTAAAGCCAGGTGGTGTTTTAGTTTACAGCACATGCACAATAAATCCAGAAGAAAATGAGGAAAATGTTCGTTATCTTTTAACACAGATGCCATTTGAACTTGAAAGTCTGGCTCCTTTTATTAAGGAAGAAATCGAGGGCAATGATCCATCAAGCGGCATGCTTAAGCTGCTTCCAGGACAAAATCAGTGTGATGGCTTCTTTGTTGCACGGCTTCGCAGAAATAATATTCAGGAGAACGAAATGAAAGAAGATATTAAATCTATGACATTGCCGGAACTGACAACATGGATGAGTGCTCTGGGAGAGAAGGGGTTTCGGGCAAAACAGCTTTATAACTGGATGCATAAGAATCTTGTTTCTTCCTTTGATGAGATGACCAATCTTTCCGGCGCATTGAAAAGCAAATTGAAGGAGCAGGCTGATTTTGTTGTATTAACGCCTGTTGATGTGCGGATCTCCTCAATAGACGGAACAAGAAAATATCTGTTTCGTCTCCAAGACGGAAATGTTATAGAAAGCGTTTTGATGCGTTATCGTTTTGGAAATTCCGTCTGCATTTCCACACAAGTCGGCTGCCGTATGGGCTGTCGTTTTTGTGCTTCTACACTTGATGGATTGGTCAGAAGCCTTCGCCCAAGTGAGATGCTAGAGCAGATCTACAGGATTCAAAAGGATATTGGAGAGCGTATTTCTAATGTTGTTTTGATGGGATCTGGAGAACCATTTGATAATACAGAGAATGTATTTCGCTTTCTAGATTTGATCTCATGCGAGGAAGGATTAAATATTAGTCAGCGAAATTTAACCATTTCGACTTGTGGCTTAATTCCTGGAATTGAGCAACTTACAGCGCGTCACAGTCAGGTGACATTAGCACTTTCGCTTCATGCACCAAATGATACGGTGCGAAAGGAATTGATGCCGATTGCAAACAAGTATCATATTCAAGATGTGCTGGCAGCCTGTAAAAAGTATTTTGAGGTTACAGGACGGCGCGTTACGTTTGAATACAGCCTGGTAGCTGGTGTCAATGACAATGAAGATGAGGCAAGACAGCTTGCAGCACTTTTGAATGGCTTTCCTTGTCATGTCAATCTGATTCCGGTGAATCCGATTAAAGAAAGAAATTATGTTCAGTCTGGACAGGTTCAGATAGAAAAATTCAAAAAATTGCTTGAAAAAAGTGCAATACATGTTACTATTAGAAGAGAAATGGGCCGTGACATTGACGGCGCATGCGGACAACTCCGAAAAAGCTATCTTGAACAACATACATAAAAGGAGTTTTTGGAATGCAGATTAGTTGTAAAAGTGATATAGGAAGATGCGTTCCCAGAATCAGGATTCTGTTTTGCATCCGATAAACCGGTGGGGAAGCTGCCAAATCTTCTGATTGTGGCCGACGGTATGGGCGGTCATAAAGCAGGAGATTTTGCGTCCCGCTATGCAGTAGAGAAATTGGTGGAATGCATCAGCGAATCCGTTTATGAGAATCCGCTTCTTATTGTGAGCGATGCCATTCGAGTGGTGAACCGCAGAATCTATGAAAAGTCACAGGATTATGAAGAATACAGAGGAATGGGAACGACGCTGACGCTTGCATTTGTGGATGAGGCAAGTAAGCTTCATGTTTTTCAGGTAGGCGACAGCAGATTGTATCTGATTTCGGATACAATCCGCCAGATCACAAAAGATCATTCTTATGTGGAGGAAATGTACCGCAAAGGTTTGATCACAAGAGATTCGGAGGAGTACCAGAGCAAGAAAAATATAATTACGAGAGCACTCGGTTCTCATGATTATACCGCAGCAGATATTTTTGAGGAACCTGTTGTACCGGGAGATCTACTTTTGCTGTGCTCGGATGGCTTGACCAACATGGTCGGCGATGATGCAATTTTTGAGATTGCAAAGGGCGCAGCCTCACTGGAAGAAAAGACAAATGTTCTGATTGAACAGGCCAATGAAAACGGAGGTCAGGATAATATCTCTGTTATTTTGGCATCAGTGGAGTAATACCCAAAGGGTTATGGAGGATAAGATGATACGAACAGGAACAATTCTGAGCAGCAGATATGAAATCCTTGAGCAAATTGGTTCCGGCGGCATGGCATATGTATATAAGGCAAGAGACAGAAAGCTAAGCCGTCTGGTAGCAATTAAGATATTAAAAGAAGAGTTCTGTAAGGATAAGAGCTTTGTAGCAAAGTTTCGGATGGAGGCACAGGCAGCAGCCGGCCTTTCACATAACAATGTGGTTGGAGTCTATGATGTCGGTGAAGAAAACAATGTTCACTACATTGTAATGGAACTTATTGATGGTATTACGCTTAAGGAATATATTACACGAAAGAGAAAATTAGGAACAAAAGAGTCTATCGGAATTGCCATTCAGGTAGCTCAGGGTCTTGAGGCTGCACATAAACGTCATATTGTGCACCGTGATATCAAGCCACAGAATATTATTATATCAAAGGATGGCCGTATTAAGGTTGCTGATTTTGGAATTGCAAGAGCGATCACAGATGAGACAACAAACCTTTACGGTGCAGCAGGCTCTGTGCATTATATTTCACCGGAGCAGGCAAGAGGCGGCTACTGTGATGAGAGAAGTGATATTTATTCACTTGGAATTACGATATATGAGATGGTGACTGGCCGTGTCCCGTTTGACGGTGATACGACAGTAGCAGTAGCAATAGCGCATATCAATGAGGCAATGGTGCCGCCAAGCAACATTGAGCCAAGTGTTCCTGTTGCCCTTGAACAGATTATTTTCAAGTGTACACAAAAGCGTCCTAACCAGCGTTATTCAAGCTGCGCAGATCTCATAAAGGATCTTCGCCACGCACTTGTTGCACCAAATGAGCGTTTTGTTCATTTTGTTCAGCTTGAGGAGACTGCAAATGGAGAGACTACTGTTATGAGCGATGAACAGATGCGTGATATACGCAATCGTTCAGACCGCGGTCAGCATGAGAATACAGCATATCAGGAAAGAAGCTTAAAGAGTCAGCAGATTAAGCGCTCACCTGCCAGAGAGAGTGCAGCAGCTCAGCAGCGCCGTCATGAGCAGATTGATTTTGAGACATATGGTCCGGGAAATCAGGACGACAATTTTTCAAGTGAAGCTTATAAAAGAGAAAAGCATTCTCGTGTTAAAAAAGTAAAGAGAGATCCAGATGAGGCAACAGCATTTGATAAGATACTGGCAGCAATTGGCTCTGTGCTTGGTGTTGCCATGCTTGCTATGCTTGTGTATATTGTAGGTTCTCTTTCCGGTGCCTTTCAGCGTACACCAACGAGTATATCATCAAATAAAAAAACGACAGCTGCAGCTAATGATCCAATCATCTCAACATATGAGGACGAATCGGGACAGAATGCAGATGGTAGAACAAAGGTGCCAGAGCTTCTTGGTATGAGTATTACAGAAGCAACAAAGGCATTAAAGGAAGCTGATCTTAAGATTGTTTTGGCAAGAACGTATGAGTATTCTGACGAGTATGCGACTGGTCTTGTGTGCCGTCAGCAGTATGACAAGGGTACAGTTGTTGATAAGGGAAGTACCATAAAGGTGTATTTGAGCCTTGGAAGTGATAAGTTTGAGATTAACAGTAAGCTGTATGTCAATGGAAATGTTAGTATTCTAAAGTATTATTTGAGGAGCTTTAAGGACATTGATGTAGAGTATGTTGGCGAATACAGTGAGGAATATGCAAAAGATATGGTGCTTCGCATGGAGCCGGATAAAGGATATCTTCAGGCGGGAGATTCTTTAAAGGTTTACATTAGTTTAGGACCTGAATATATTGATGTTCCGAATCTTTATGGTATGACAAAACAGCAGGCAATCGCCAAAATTGAGCAGGCGGGCTTTAGTGTAGGAACGATTAGTGAAGTTAACAGTGACAATACCGAGGCAGGTCAGGTATGCGGTCAGAGCCTTGATCCAGGTACCAGTCAAAAGAGTGGAACTGAGATTGCATTTTCTATAAGTCTTGGACCGAAGATGGCAGTTGTGCCAGGTGTTGTCGGTAATTCAGCAGAAGGATACGCATATTCTGCAATAGGTTCTGCAAATCTTTATTATTCAATTGAATACGCAGAAAGCACATCTGTTCCAGCAGGTACTGTAATTAGTCAGGTACCAGAGGGCGGAACTTCTGTACCAGAGTATTCAACTGTAAAGCTTGTAATTAGTGTTGGACCGCCGACAGTAGGCTTAGGAGCTAATGATTTGACAAATATGACGCAGGAGCAGGCAACATCTACACTTGCAGGTATGTCACTTGGTGCACAGATTCAGTACGAGTCAAGTGATTATGTGGCAGTTGGAAGCGTAACAAGATGGGCTGCGACTAGTGCAGATGGATCCTTACATGCAGGAGATACTGTAATTGTCTTTATCAGTACAGGTCCGGCAGCAACAGCGCCAAGTACAGATCCGGCGCCGGCACCAAGTACAGATCCAGCACCAAGTACAAATCCAGCACCAGCACCAAGTACAATCCAGCACCAGCACCAAGTACAGATCCGGCGCCGGCACCAAGCCAGATCCGGCACCGAGTACTGATGCAGCAGCGCCTCAGGCAGACACAGCAGGCGCTGTAAGCTGAAATAATTGTAAAGGAATTACAGGATGCAGGGAAAAATCATCAAAGGAATTGCCGGATTTTACTATGTACAGGCAGAGAATGAATTGCAGTACGAGTGCAAGGCGAAAGGAATTTTCAGAAAAGACCATAAAAAACCTCTGGTGGGTGATGAAGTGACAATTGAGGTGCTTGATGAGGAAGAAAAGAAAGGCTCCATTACAGAGCTTCTTCCTCGAAGAAGCGAGTTGTTTCGTCCAGCGGTAGCAAATATAGATCAGGCAGTGATCGTATTTGCATGCCGTGAGCCAGAACCAAATTTTAATTTGCTGGATCGTTTTCTTGTTTTAATGGAAAAGCGAAATGTACCGGTTATTCTTTGTTTTACAAAGGCTGATTTGGCGACAGAAGAATTTAAAAAAGAGGTTCAAATGATATATGAGCCGGCTGGTTATCCTGTTTGCTTTACTGACTATCATGATTTTGAAGGAGAAGGATACAAAAAAACTGCTTCATCTTCTTTCAGGGAAGGTGACAGCCTTTGCAGGCCCTAGTGGTGTTGGAAAATCAACGCTGGTAAATCATTTTTGTCCGGAAGCAGGGATGGATACTGGTGAAGTCAGTGAGAAAATAAAAAGAGGAAAGCATACGACAAGGCATTCAGAGATTTTTTATCTGGGGCATCAGACATTTTTATTTGATACACCTGGATTTAGCTCATTAGATGTGCTCTCTCTTGAAAAGGAAGAACTCGAGCTGCTTTTTCCAGAGTTTTCACCTTATCTTGGTAAATGCCGCTTTACAGGATGTTCTCATATTTCAGAGCCGTCGTGCGGCATAAAGGAAGCAGTCCAAAATGGAAAAATCAGTCAAAATCGTTATGAAAGCTATACAGCTTTTTATAAAGAATTAAATGCAGTAAGACGATATAAATAAAGGAAAGGAAAGTAACACATGGCAGATTTGGCAGTATCTTTACTATCAGCAGATTTTTCGTGTTTAGAAAAACAACTTCAGGAATTAAAAGAGGCAGACGTGAAATGGCTTCACATTGATGTGATGGATGGCAATTTTGTACCTAGCATCTCATTTGGATTTCCGATTGTCAAAACACTAAGAAAGGCATTTTCAGGTGTATTTGACGTCCATTTGATGATCCAGGAGCCGATCCGTTATATCAAAGAGTTTGCAGAATCCGGAAGTGATATGATCACGATTCATCTGGAAGCATGTGAGGATGTTGAGGCTACTTTAAGGTGGATTCGTGAGTGTGGCTGTAAGGCAGGACTTGCAGTTAACCCACATACCCCGATTGAGGAGGTCTATCCATATCTTCATCTGACAGATATGTGCTTGCCATGACAGTACAGCCTGGATTTGGAGGACAGAAATATATCCATTCAGTAACGAAAAAGGTGGAGACACTGCACAAGTATTTAAATGAGAATGGATTTGATTCTGTTTTAATTGAAGTGGATGGTGGAATTTGTCTTGAAACTGCTCTGGAAGCAGCAGATGCAGGAAGTGATATTCTTGTCAGCGGAAGCAGTGTGTTTAAAGGCAATATTGGACAAAATGTACACGATCTTCTGGAGGCAATGAACATTCAGAGAAGGTATGATGTATAGGCACAAATAAAAGCAGGACAGGTATGCAGAGGATGAAAAACTTATTGCTTGTATTGGGCGGAACATTAGATGCTTTGTTTTTAAAAGAGTGCTATGAAAAAATGCAGCCACATTTTGTGGTGGCTGCAGATGGAGCACTTGAAAAAGTTTTGGCAGCAGGTATTCCATGCGATTGTGGAATGGGAGATTTTGACACAGTCTCAAAAGATGTGCTTTGTCATTTTGAGGAGGATCAAAATACAAAGTTACTCTCCTTTCCACCTGAAAAGGATGAGACAGATGCAGAGCTTGCTGTGCAGTTTGCAGTAGATCAAAAACCAGATAAGATTTGGATTCTTGGTGCAACAGGAGGCCGTATGGATCATATGCTCGGCAATCTGGAACTTCTTCATATTCCCCTTACAAAAGGCATTGAATGTGAAATAATTGATCAGCAAAATCGAATCAGGCTGCTAGATGGCCCTATTTTGCTTGAAAAAATGGCTGATTGGAAGTATGTATCATTTTTATCCTACACAGATCAGACACAAGGCATTACATTAAAGGGATTTGTTTATAATGTTGAAAATTTCACCTTGAAAAAGGGAAGTACACGCTGTATAAGCAATGAGATATGTGATGAGAAGGCAGCGGTTTCATTTACGAATGGGCTGCTTTACTGTATTCGTTCACGTGATCTAAGATGATTAATGATGAAAAAGAGGTATCAGCATTGAGAAAACAAATAATAGGTTTGACAGCATGTCTGGCAGGGCTTTGCTTTAGTGGATGCAGAGACGTTGTACTTTCTACATCTTTAAATGATCATATTCTTTTTAGCGGAACAAAAACCAGACTGAGCTTAGAAGAGTGCAGTCTGGTCTTTCTGGATTTTCAAACACGTTATAATCTTTATTATGAAAATCTGGGAGAAACCGATTTTTGGAAGGAAAAAGCAGGAGAGAGTGATTTTTCCGATTATCTGCGTGATGGCAGAATAAAAAGAAGAATTGTGCACGTTAGTCTTTTAAACGATATGGCATCAGGGCTTGGTGTAACACTTACAGATGAGGAGCGCAGTGCCTGTCAGGCTGCTGCAGCCGATTATTATGGAAGTCTGTCTGATGAGGAGAAAAGCTATATTCAGTCAGACGAGTCAAAAGCAGCATCTTTGTATGAAAAGTATCGCATTGCACAGAAGACAATTGATGAGCTTTGCTCAGGTATAAACACAGAAGTTAGTGATAATGATAAGCGTGTTATGATACTTCAGTTGATCGCAGCACCATCATACGAGGAAATTGAACAGGCGAAGGAGCGCATTTCATCAGGCGAAGATTTTGAGAGTGTTGCAAAAGAAGTAAGTCGCTTTTCGCAGATTGAATATCAGGTAAGCCGCGGAACGCTAAATCCAATTTTGGAGGAAACAGCTATCTACATGAGTGATGGTGAAGTCAGCGATATTATTCAGACAGAGCAGAATTATTATTTGATTCGCTGTGTTGATGATTTTGACGAGGTACTTAGTTCTGAAAATGAAGTCAGGTATTCGGAAAGCTTCGCTATGCAACATGGTCACAAAGTTTTACGTCATATGCAAAGGAACATACTGTTGGTATTTCAGAGGAGATCTGGGAAAATCTGCATTTCTATCAGACAACAGCCTTTACATCAGATGATTTGTATGAGACGTATGATAGGTATTTTTGTAATAGTAATTGACAATAAAATTATTTTTTCAATAACAAAAAGGCGAGCATACATGCGTGTCAGGCACACATGATGCTCGCCTTTTTAGTGGATTTCAAAACTATTCAGAGTCACATTTTCAGAATGCATTTTGCTTACTATGAATATTTAACAAATTTTAAAAGTATAGCTTCCGCTTACAAGCTCGAAGTCAGCCACACCAGATACAGCAGCAGTATCTGTGATTGCAGCACCTTCAAGGATTTGTACACTACTGTGGCAGCTAGATGGAAGTGATAAATGGGCAGTTGTGTTTGCTGGTATCGTGCAGTGATACACAATCGAGTTCTCTTTCTTTTCCCAGGAGGAAGTAATTTTTCCAAACGGTGTCTCTTGTTCACCTTTTGCAAAGCTCAGAGCGCCACCCCAGGAAGGTGTCAAGAAAATTCGATGATAGCCAGCCTCGTCTTTTTCTTCTCCTGTCTGAATACCGAGAACGGTGCGGTAGAGCCACTGTCCAATTGAACCATATGCATAGTGGTTGAACGAATTCATTGAAACGTCACCGAATGTGCCTGTTTCTGCAATGTAAGAGTTCCAACGCTCCCAGATAGTAGTTGCACCATTTATAACGCTGTAAAGCCATCCTGGATTACCTTTTTGCTCTAAGAGCGTAAAAGCAAGCTCATTCTGTCCACATTTTGTCAGTGCAGGAAGCAGGTGACTGATTCCAAGGAAACCAACAGAAAGATGATTGTCTCTTCTATGGATCGACTCGACAAAATAATGGGTTGTCTGCGCCATTGTTTCTTCAGGCATGAGATTAAAATCAATCGCAAGTGCATAGGCTGTTTGGCTTGGATGATGGGTGCTTCCTGCATTCTCACAATAGCGTGTCTGATTGATAATAGTACCATCTGCCTGCGGTGTGCCTTTGCTCATCTCACCCCAGTAAGCTAAAAGAACCGTCTGGCTGAACCCAAGCCTCACGAAAGGCAGTGCGAATATCCTCGAAACGTTTTTGATAAAGGAAAGCATCATCTGTTTTTCCTAAAATTCGTGCAATGCGAGCCATCAGTCAGCAACATAAGCGGCATAAGCAGTTGCTGTCAGGATAAATGGAGTAGATTCATCAAATGTCAGATGATCGCCTCGGCTTTGCTGAACCTGAATAAATGGTTTAGAAGAAAGATCTGACTGATCATGTCTTTGTACACCATCGACAGTACGAAGACCGCAGTTTTGGCGTGAATCAAGACTTTGGTAAGAATCCAGCGCGCCATGCAAT
>ENA-OQCN01000469-OQCN01000469.1-human-gut-metagenome-genome-assembly--contig:-NODE-469-length-21519-cov-3.777721_pt1 | contig 21519 bp, 29 predicted proteins | sample MGYA00242497_ERZ504576 | MGnify/ENA primary metagenome ERZ504576 (study PRJEB26092, sample SAMD00036296) | human gut metagenome | host: Homo sapiens | study: EMG produced TPA metagenomics assembly of... | reverse complement strand
TATTTTTTTTCATCGTAGATCTTCTTCCAATTCCGAGAGCATGCTCCGTTCGAGCAACCCTGCGCGGACTACGAAATGGTACGGTCAGCCAGTTTCTCGATAATTTGCGTGTCGGCTACCAGTTCAACGGGCGGACAGTCGATCAGCACATAGTCATATTGCTCCCTTACAGTATCGATTGTCTGCTTTAACCGCTCGTCGAACAATAATTCCGTTGGGTTAGGAGGTATCGTTCCCACGGGTAGTATATCCATAGATTTATGTTTCGGATCGGGTACGATGATCTCATCCAGATTATCGATACGACCTCCCAGATAGTCGCTCAATCCCTTGTCGGGAGAGTCGATATAGGATGATGCAGAGGCGTGGCGCAGGTCTCCGTCGATTACCAGCACTTTTTTTCCTTTGATGGCAAGGCTCATGGCAATGTTCATGGTCAGAAACGATTTGCCGCTGCCGGATTGAATGAGGTCATGATGATGACATTCGAAGTCTTGTCCTTGCCGGTCATAAATTCCAGGTTGGTACGCAATACGCGGAACGCCTCATTGATGATGTCACGGTTGCCCTCCTTGACGACAACGGCCTTGACTTCCTGCGGTTTCTTTCCTAATATCCCTTTTTTCTTTCTTGTGAACAGCGGAATTTCACCGATGAACGGTATAGTCAGGTTTTCCAGGTCTTTCCTTCCCCGTACACGGGTATTCATATTCTCGCGCATAAAGATGATGACTACCGGAATGAGCAGCCCTAGAGCGAACGCAACCATAAAGATATTTTTATGCACAGGGGATGTCGCAACATGCTGCCGTGTGGCGGGGTGACAATGCGGGTATTATAAGCCGTGAACGCCTGTGAGAGTTCGTTCTCTTCACGCTTTTGCAACAGGAACAGGTAAAGAGCTTCCTTTACCTTCTGTTGGCGCTCCACCGAAAGCAGGTACTTGGCCTGTGTTGGGTTGGCCGCTATACGTGATGTCGTCTGTTGCTCCGTCTGCCGCAAACTTTTTATCTGCGAATTCAAGGTCACTATCTGATTGTCGATAGATCTGATTATCGCCCCACGCATGGATGCCAGAGCCTGATCCATATCCACGACCAGCGGATTTTCCGTGCTGCTGTTCGCAACCAGACTGTTGCGTTGCAACAGTTGTTTGTTGTATTCGGCAATCTGCGATTCAATATTGGCACTTTCAATGCCGGAGTTGGCCGGAAGCAGTTGGGTACGGTTGGCATCGTTGGCTAAATAGTTCCGGATGTAACGGGTCATATAAAGCTGGTTGTTCAGGGACAGGATCTGTGCGTTGGCCTCACTGCTTTGAGCCATATACATGCTCGATGCCGCCTGCACGTCGGGCAACAGATGTTCTGACTTGTAAGAGGAGATATCCTCGTCCACGTTTCCCAGTTCCCGTTCGATTACGCCCAGACGCTCGTTGATGAACATTGAGGTGCTGACAGCGATCTGGTTCTTGTCCTTCACCCAGTTCTCGTTATAAACGGAAATCAACATGCTCAATACATCTTCTGCCGCTGTGTGGAGTTATCCTTGAATGACAAGTCTATGACTGACGCTTTCTCGCTGTTCAATGAAACGGACAGATTGGACGAGCAGGAGTTGACGGCGTTATACAGACTGGATTTGCCTACATATAATGTATATGCCTCGCCTTTCACGTAATTGGGTGTTGTATGGATAATGATTTTTCCCAATGGCGTAGTAATGGAGTCGAGCAAGCTTCCCTTTACGTCCTTTTCATCAAGATCTGTCCCGTTACGTATAAAGTCAGATAGGTATAACGTACCGTCCGGCTGTATTTTCAACGTAAAACCGGCTGATTCATTTTCAGGCAAGTCATTTATCGTTACATCCACTGGTAATGTCAGCCCATAGGCCACCTGACGGTGGAATTTTCCCGGAACGAAGTAATTCATATCCAAACGCAACCGTTTAACTACCTCGGTCATTAAAGCCGGTGACTGAAAGGTGATGAGCTCATTATTCACATTTGTACCGGACTGGAACAACCCGAACTCCGAGAAGGATTCCAAATCCGAGGAAACCGACTTGCCTTTGGAATCCTCCTTGATCAATACCGAAGCGGTGCGTGTATATACAGCAGGAGTACGCAACAGATAGACGGTAGCGACACCGATCGTTACCATTAAAGACAAGACGAACCACTTCCACCTTGCGAGACACAGATACAACAGATCCTGTATCCGCAGGAAATCATCCTGCTGTCCCGGTTTTATATTCTTTTGATTTATGGCCATATCTGATTTTATATTTATTTCACAATTAACACGGTAATGGTAGTCAGCAGCGAGGCCAACGACATCCAGAAAGAAGCAGAACGGACGTTATTGCCGTTGACAGTCGCCTGCCGTGCTTTCATTGAGTTAGGTTCCACATAAACTATATCGTTCTGCTGTAAATAATACACGGGAGAGGCATAAAGGTCGTATCCTGAATTCAGGTTAACCTGATACAAGGTCTGTTTACCGTTTTCCTCCCGTTGTACCAGCACATTCTCCCGTTTCCCGTAGACGGTAAGGTCTCCGGCCATGCTTAAAGCATCCAAAAGCGTCAGCTTGTCCTTATCGATATTGAAGCGTCCGGGGCTAGCAACCTCACCCAACACGGAAACGGTCAGGTTCATGAACTCAACTGTAACGACAGGGTCTTTCACGAGATTCTTCGAAACCAGTTCCTCTTTTATATACGAGGCGATTTCCTCGCGTGTCATTCCCGCCACATGGATATGCCCCAACACTGGAAAATCGATATCTCCATCCTTGTTGATCGTATATCCTGATATCCCCTGGCTATTGGATGTTCCCGATGTCGTACCGATCTGTCTGGATATGATCGGAAGGTTGAAAAGGTTCATCAACAAGGGGTCCTTGCTGTTGACTAGTATTGAGATCTTGTCTTCGGGACGCACCCGGATTTCCAGCGGGTTCAAGACTTGTTCTGCGGTACCCCGTTTCAGGTCCGTGAAATAAGCGACTTTCGGCGTGGCACATGATCCCAGCAGGAAAGCCACGGTCAATAAGAATAAAATGTATCTGATTTTCATATTTCATTGATTTTTATTTGTTGGTTTTCTGTTCCGATTGAAGTTGTCCGATAGATTTCGTCAGCCTGATGTTGGCAAGAGTCCATATCAGGATATCGCCCAGCACGATCCAGTTCACATTGAGATAAAGGGCCAGAAGAATATTGAGCAGTATGAATATTGTTGATACGGAAACAATGATAATCATGGCATTGCGCTGCTTTATTCCGAGAGCAAGCAGCTTATGGTGGATGTGGTTCTTGTCCGGCAGGAACGGGTTCTTCCCGTTGCGTACCCGATGCAGGTAGACCCGGACCACATCGCAGCATGGAACCAGCAAGGGTGAGAAGGCCAGCACCATCGGATGTACATTTCCTGTATTATCGTCTAGACCGCACATGGTCAGTTTGAGACTGAGGAAACAGAGCATCATGCCAACGGTCAAACTACCTGTGTCACCCATGAAGATCTTCCTTCCGTGCTCGGCGTTCCCGAAAACATTGTAATAGAAGAACGGTACCAACACTCCCAATGTGGCGAACGCCAGTATGGCATAGACATGCTGGTGGAGCATGAAAAAAGTCAGACCGTAAAACAGGCAGGCGACACTGCATAGCCCGGAAGCCAACCCGTCAATGCCGTCGATCAGGTTGATGGCATTGATGATGAAGACCACGATTAAAATGGTCAAAGGATACCCCAGCCATAACGGAACCGCATGAATACCTAGGATGCCGTGCAGGTTATTGATATATATTCCACCGGCGATAAGCATCACGCCACACAGGATCTGGATGACAAACTTGGCACGATAACGGATACCAATTAGGTCATCGGCCATGCCGACCAGATACAGTACCATGATGGAGCAGAAAGCAAAAGCCAAAGGCCGTACATTGTTTCCGATTTCAGACAACATTTCCGAATGCCCCAGTGCCATATTGATTCCCAGTAACAAAGCTATGGTGAAAAACACGACCGGTTTGAACGCGATACCACCCAATCGTGGCACCGCACAATGATGTATCTTCCGTTCATCGGGAAGGTCGAACAGCTGTTTGCGAAAAGCGATTAGCAGAATCTGGGGAATGACGATACCCGCACAGAGAACACAAAGCAAAAATGCCAGTGAACAATTTACAATCCAAAAATACATATATTCAGATATTGTTTTTTATTTGCGTAAAACCGTGAATAAGGATTCCAGACTTTTCCATATCAGGAAATGACTTCAATCAAATCGGGATGAACCTCAGCCGATATCCCCATAATCCCCTCAAGCATCACGACCACCCGGCGGTTGCGTTTCCCTTTTACCCGCATAAACACACCCTTAACTCCATCAAGCTTGCCGCCGTGGATACATACACGGGTACCTTTCCGTACGTCGATTTCATCCGGCTTATAATAGGCCGTATCCTCCTCATGCAGGGAAGCTATTTGGATGAAACTGTCCATCTGGTCGTCTGGCACGGTGATATATTCCATACCCGTGCTTTTTTTCCACATGGCGAATTGCAGGAAGTTGTACCGTTTCTTGAATTCGGTGATCTGCGAGTGGCTGGCGTGGACGAAAACCAGACTCGGTATGACCGGCACCAGCCTTGTCGACTTCATCCCGTGATAGGTCTTTACGGCGTAATGTTTCGGAATGAAATATTCCAGACCGTATTCTTTGTCCTTCAGCCTGTCCTCCGCCATTTTCTCATTCTTGTAGGCGCGCATGACGAACCAGCGGACCTGCTTTTTTTTCTTCCACCGTAGAAAAACTCATACCCATATTGCCGGGATTATTTTATAGGTGAGGATATACCCCTAGTTCATGCCAATTCGTATATTGGTATGTATTACAACGGATTACATTTCCTTTATTCATAATATCCACTATCAGTCCCATACTTTTGACAAAGTGTACAGACCTCATTTCCGAGGCTTCTGCCGCTACTTCTCTTGGCAAGAGAAATATCCGGGGATCATATTTTACGTAACTGGTTGACGGACAGATAGAAATACGGAACGGCATTATGGTACTTATCCAACATATGTTAAGCAAATACACTCTGTATGAATGTTTTGGTTAATTTTATCACCCGTTTTCTATTGTTTTTTCAATATTTTACGTAATTTTGCGCATTGTAATATTTCTCTTGCCAAGAAAACGAGCCATATGCTCAACAATTTTTATTGTATTACAAAACGCCTTCAAAAATCCTTTTTTAAAAACATCCGGTTTTAAATTGTCAATAAGAATATCTCCAACGGTATCCTGCCGCTATATTGACAGTTCATGGATCTTTTCTGGTACTTTTCTTTTTAAGAGAAATACCGGAAAGGGATAGTTCTGATAATCAGATGCTATATATGAAACCTGACGAGGATTTGTTTGACAATTAAACCGGAATTTGAAACATTTTCTTTCGAAGAAAACTGTTTTTATCATACAAGTGGATATTTTCCTATATTTTTCCTATCTTTGCAATGTGTAATATTTCTCTTAAAAAGAGAAGCAGGAACGGCACAGCCTTTGTCCGTTATTCTGCGTGCCGCATCCGTCCCCGTTATAAGGATTTGAGTATGATGTCGTTTGCCTTGTCCACTTGTGAGGTGTCCAGCGAGGCGAGGTAGATTCTGGTCGTGTTTTCCGAATCATGTCCCATCGCCTCGCTGATGGTTGCCAGCGGCACATTCTTGCTTCTGGCAATACTCGCCCATGCATGTCGGGCTACATACATGGTGAGCGGCATACCGAGCCCGAGCCGTTTCCCGAGTTCCTTGAGTTTTCCGTTGATGAAATGCGCTGCGCTCCTGTACTGCCGCACGGCATCCTTGGCCGTATCCCTGATGACCGGAAAAAGGTAGGGGCTGTCATTGTGGCCATACCTGTCCAGGATCTCCTGCATGGGCTTCTCCCATTTAATGGACAGACGCCGGCCGGTCTTCCGCCTGCGGTAGGTCAGCACGCCGCTCTTCAGATCAGCCTTTTTCAGGTAGGCGATGTCGACGAACGACATGCCCCGGGTATAAAAGCTCAGCATGAACATGTCCCTGGCGTATTCCATGCCCGGGGAAAGACGCAGGTCCAGGTCACGTATCATGCGGACCGCTTTCAATGGAACAGCACGTTTTACGGTCTTGTCTATTCCGGTGTAGACATGCTTGAAAGGGCTGCGCTGTACCGTCAGTTCCCTGTCCACCGCACGGTTGTAGACGGCACGCAGGTTCCGCATGTAATAGGAGGTGCTGTTCGGACATATCCCCTTGTCCTTCAGCCATGCCTCGTATTCCAGCATGAGGGTGGAGCCGATATCCTCCAGCGGGATGTCGCCGTCCCTGCCCCGAAAGTGCGTGAAGCTGTTCAGTACGGTGGTGTACCTCTCGGCGGTGCGCTTCTTGCCGACACGCTCCAGTTCCTCCACGAGCCTCTTTCCGAAGGCCATGAAATTATGGCTGTCCTCAGGGGCGGTTGTGAAAAAGTTCGACAACCCTGCCGGCGGGATAGGTACCGCCGGAACGTTCCAGTCCGGCAATGATACTTTCCAGACGGCGGATGTCTTTTTCCATCCGCTCCTTTAACGCAAGCAGGAGGCTTCTTCTGGCATCACCGGATACCGGCAGTATGATTTCCGACATGCATCCGTCCCATTCCGAAGGGAACAGCCTGTAGCCGGTGTTTATCTGGCGCGCCACCCTTCCGTGGATGATCTGGAAATAGAGCGTCCCCTCCCTGCCTTCCACGGACGAGGACCTGAATTTGGTTTTGATTGTTGCCATAGTGCAGTCATTTTGAATTAGGATTGTCCACTTGCTTCCTGATTTCCTGTGCCTCCCTGAACAGCCGGTGCGCCAGACTGTCCTTGTAGGCCGCCATTTCATGATTACGGATGCGGTTCCTGACCGAGTCCTCAAAAGCGGTCACCAGCCTTTCCACACGCCGGATCTTTTCCTCGTCCCGCTCGATGGTGAAATGCTTCTCCAGGAAGGCGATGTCGGGATCATCCCCCGGCAGGCAGATCCTGATGGCACGGTATTTCAAATCGGCATCCTTCAAAAGCCGGTTCGTGCAGTACTGGTTACAGTTGGTCCAGACGGAAACGACCAGTGCCAGGATCAGTGCTGAAGCTGTCGTTACCACCGCCTTGGATGCGCTTTCCAGACGGTAGGTCACCAGTTTGTGTACCGGTTCCTTTTTCAACAGGACCATTCTCTCATCCAGCCGTCTTACCGTTTCCTTTACCGCCTGGCTGTCCTGCCGCAGGCTGTCCCTTGTCTTTTCCATTTCTCCGGCAAACGTTTCGGCAGACAACGGCCTGCCTTCCGACAACCGGGCGGTATTGCTACGTACCGCTGCTATTTCCGAACTGTTTTTCTCCACTGCGGATTGCAGGCGTTCCAGACGGATTTTCAGTTCCGCAATCCTTCCGGGGAAATGGTCCGGTTTTCAACTATGGGGCTTGTGCTTCCACGGGCAGTGCCTCCACTTTCTTCTCGATCCTTTCAAGGCATCCGTAGATGCCTTCCAGATAATTTTCCTGTTTCATCTTTCAAAGTTTTTTCGTTATACATACTAGTTTACAAACTCCTTCCTTTCCTGCGCTTCTTCTTTCTCCGCAGCGTTCCGCCTCTTTCTCGTCCTCCGTCGGTGCCACCGACGGCATGAACACGCCGCCCGTACCGATGACTTCGACCAGGTTATCAATAACAGAACCATGACTTTGTTCATGGCATGGTTGCTTTTGGGAAACGTCATTTTCCAGGGACGTGACATGGTTATGGTCCAATGCCGCATCCAGCCTTGACCAGCTGAAACTGCGGTCAATCTCACTCCCCTTGAATGACAGACGGCCTTGATAAAGCGGATGCCCTGCACTTCATTAGTGTTTCCCTTGTACTTGAATTCCATTTCCACGCCCATTTTTAAGAGCTTATTTTGAAATTCCTTCCATGTATTTGCCCTCCTCAAAGATTCCTTAACCGCACGATATATCTCGTATTTCACCCTTTCGGAAGCGTGCAGCTTTTCCATTTTAACGGCCTGTTTGCCTTCGGAATAGGTGAGCGAATACTTGTCCTTAAGCATTTTTGTCACTTTCTCGTTGCGCCTGAAATCGTTGCTGTCGGAAATCACTTTCCCGTCGAAGTCCACCCGATTGAAAACGATGTGGCAGTGCGGGTTGTCCGTCCCGTGATGCCTCACCACGATGAACTGCGTGTTCCGTATCCCCATCAGTTCCAGATATTCCTCCGCCAGCCTTGCCATAAAGGCGTCGGTCAGCCTCGGCGCGTCCTCCGGCTTGAAGCTGAGCGCGATGTGCCCCACCGGTTTCGTCACGTCCGGATTCAGCAGGCATTGCCACCGGAAACTTCGCGCCATCTCTTCTGCCGTTCCCAGCAGCACGCCTTCCGAGGCGATGATTTTCGCGTCGTCCTTCTGCGTCACGTAACGTATACAGCCGCCGAACGAGCGGCCTTTTTTGATCTTTCCTATCATGAGGCTATCCTCCTTTAGGCCTGTAATCGTCCATGATCCGCTTCAGCTTTCCCAGCAGCCCGTCTATCAGCAGCCTTGTTCTGTAAAAGCCTGCCTGGTGCGAGAGCTTTGTCAGCTGGTTCAGGTTGTTCGCCATTCCCGCCAGGCTGCGCAGCAGCGCATTCTCTTCAGGCGTATGCCTTGCCGTAACGGTGGCCGCCAGTGCCGCCTCCCTGATATAGACCGCCAGACTCCGGCCGGACTTCCCTGCCCTGAACCTGAGAGCCTCGTAGCTGACGGGGGAGAACTTCACTGTCACTCCCTTGGTCAGCTTCCGCGTCCTGCCCAGTGCCGGACGGCCGCGTTTTTTCTTCATCCCATTCATATCCTTTGTCATATGTTTTTTCTTTTTCGTCCGTACTTCTTTCATTCCAAAATCTGCGACCGGCGGGAGCGGATTTGCCCTCCCAGCAACCGCCGGGCGCGGGGAGCAAGGGTTTTCGGGAATCCGGAAACATACCCTTGCTCCCCCCACAGAAAAATCCCCCCGCATTTTCCATATTGAAGCGGGTACACAGGGGACGGTGCATACATCGGGTACACTCCACGCCCGGTAACAGGCTGTCAGATTTTTCTCCACTGCTCGATGTCCCCACGGTAGGCGGCAAGATGCTCCCTGGCAAGGTTCTCCAGCAGTCCGGAAACGCTCATGCCACGCCCGCCGAGCCTGCGGACGACGGCGTCCAGTTCGTCCCTCACATCCTCACTGACGAACACCGTCTTGCGGTTCCTGATCTTCGGGACGGTGAGGTATGTTTCCCGGTACTCCTCCAGCGAGGCCCTGCGCTGCCTGCCACTCGTCCTTCTTCTCACGGGGTCTTCCGGTTCCGGCGGGGTGTCCTTTCTTACCGTCTCCCCGGACACCTCTTCCGCAACGGCCCCGGATGGAATCACCGGTTCCGCATCCGTACCGGTGGATTCTCCCGAACTGGGTTCCATCATGAGTCTTTCCCACCACCCGTCGTGGCCGGGTCCGGGACTACGGCCGTTCTTTCTGTCTGCGGTTTCGGATGCCACCGTTTTCTTTCCTCTTGGTTTTTCAGTCGGTTCACTTTTCATTGTACATGGATTTTAGATGGTTGATACTGTGGGCACGGTCTACCCGTTTGCCCGGTTGTCGGAAGCAAATAAAACGATAATAACAAGTGCTGTGAAACGGACGGGTCCGATTGGCAGGGTTTGCCGCGTTATTCATATTGTTGGATCGGTCTGACGGTGATGACTTCACAAATATACGCACCGGAAATTCCAAAATTCCCCGGGAACGGATCTGAACGTACTACTTCTTAGCTTACTGAAAAGTGATGCGAAAGTTTACCAAAAATGCTGTTTTTAAATTTGCCTATTACATCTGAACGCTTGTTTACTGAAAGCAAATGAATGTTAAAATCAGATTCCAATGACATCTGATGACATATAATGACATCTGATGAAGGGCCGGAACCATATCCGGGAACAATCATTTACTTTGCGGACGAAACAAGTACGCATATGGTGTCAAAGGTAGTCATCCTGTCTTGAAATTCAGGATGTTCCGCCGGGATTCACTAAATTGCGGCACGGAATCCGGATCCGAAAAGAGAATGAAACAGATGTCAAACCTGAAATTACATTGATTATGGAAATAGTGAACATTGAGGCAAGGACCTTCGAGGCGATGCTCTCGGCCTTCCGGACGTTCGCGGACCGGCTGGACACCCTCTGCCGGCTGTACGGCGACATGGAGGAGAAGAAATGGCTGGACAACCAGGAGGTGTGCCTGCTACTGAAGGTCAGCCCGAGAACCCTGCAGACCCTGCGTGACAACGGCACGCTGGCATATACACAGATCTGCCATAAGACTTATTACAAGCCCGGGGACGTGGAAAGCATCATCCGGATAGTGGAGGAGCGCCGCAAGCGGGCTGAAAGCATGGGAAAATCAATTTGAGAAGCCATGGGAAACGAAAGGATGATACTTTCTCCCGGCAGTCTGGCAGGCGGCTGGGAAAGTCTGGACGGCAGTCCCGATTTCTACATCTTCAGGGATTCCAGCGGGGACTACCGCCTGCTGGCCTACAGCCTTGACGCGGAGTACGGGCGTGGAAGCTTCTCGCTCTACAGGATAGACGGGGACGGGGAGGGATGCCATATCCGTATCGGTACGAAAGAGTGCCGGTTCATGTCGGAGGGATGCCCCCACACCCTCCATGTCATGGGGTGGGGCCGATATATGAGAAACTGAAAAAGTAAATGTCAAACCAACAAACAGATGAGATTTATGATGAACACCGATAACCGTCTGCTCACCCGTGAGAGCAGCGAGCATATAAGAGAGTTCTTCTCCACCGTCGAGCGTCTCTCCGTTTCCATGGAGCGTCTCTTTGCCGGCAGGTCACCGGCGATGGCGGGCGAGAACTTCTATACGGACCGCGAACTGGCTGAAAAGCTGAAAGTGAGCCGACGCAGCCTGCAACAGTACCGTGACAGTGGCCTGCTTGCCTTCACCCGGCTGGGCGGCAAGATACTGTACCGTTCCTCCGACATCGAGAAGCTGCTTGACAGTTGCTACAGGGAGGCGAGAACCAGGCCGGAGGAACTTTAGGAAAGTTCCGTACGGGATCGTGAACGAAGGGGCGACCGGTATGACAACCGACCGCCCCTTCGTTTTCTTTCCACTGGATGAACGACTTTAATTTGCTCGTAAAGTATTTATATACAGAGCGTTTTTCTTTACGAATTATGATCCGGTGACAACATTGGCATAACATGGCGGGACATGGAAACATTTTTCCGGTATGGCAATAAGATACGGGGATTCCATTATAAAAAAAGACCCTTGTTTTATTATGTCATTATGTTATTCTGAAATTGGGGCGGGCTGTTCGTGTACCGGTGGGACGGTCCGTTCCCGTAATGGCGGCACATCCCGTACCGGTATCATTATCCGCCGGCAATGCTGCTTCCCGGTCTTGCCGGAGTGACCTTATGCCGGCCGGTGACAACCGCATGTCCGTGCGTAAACATGGCGGCGCATAAAAACAGGCACATCCCCCGGCTCCTGTCCCGTCGGATGCGCCTGTCTCCGTCATGTCATATACAGCCGGACTCCTCCGGCCCATGTCTCTATCTGAGTATCGGATTCGAGAGCAGTATCTTGTAATAGGCCACTCCGCCAATCTCTACCGGCATCCTCGCATCATGAACTGCACGCTCTTCCTCTCCACCTTCGCCTGCCGCATGAGCCTCTGCACGATAAACCCCGCCGAGAACCTTGCGCATCTTTTGTCCTTCCAGACGATGAACCCCTCGCTGTCGTCGGCCCGGCAGATATACCAGTCACCCGTCTCGTCGTCGTGGGCGAAGTTCACCCGTCCGCCGCCGAGGATTCCCAATTCGATTGACATCGTCTTTGACAGATAGACAGTCCCCCTGCTGTCAAGGTTGATGGTCCGCTTACCCTTGTATGTGACTTCCTGCGGACGGGAATTTTCCCTGTTGTATACTATCAGTGCCATAATTATCCTTCTTTTATCGGTTAAACTGTTTTCGTTTTTCAATACATGAAGCTTTCCACCGCCAGCATCTGACTTCTCCATGCGAAACCGCTGTGGGTACGTACTGCGTCCACTATCCTGCATACTTCTGCGATATGGCCGATGCCGAGATACCCATGCATTCCGCCAGCGCCTTGAACGAGAACTGCGCTTCATAGAACCTGAGCATGAACATCCGGTATTCCTCGTAGGAGAACTTCTGCCTTACGAAACGCAGTATGTCTCTTACCAGCCGCTCGCACCCGTTCAGGTCGTCCTCGGAAAGGAATTTTGCCTCCTCGCCACATCGGAGGAAGAAATCATCTTCAGGGTGTGCATACCGGTTCTCCCTTTTAATCTTTACCAGGGCCGCCTTTTTGTAGCATCCGATGAAATACGCGTCATAGTCCGTTATGTCCTTTCCGGGAACCAGCACCTGCCTTCTTACGAAAAGGTAGGTGTCATGGAAATTGTCCTCGTCCAGCATTCCGTACCGGCGTAACGTTCCTCTCAACCTGTCATAGGATTTTGTGAACCACTCGTTGAACAGTCTTTCCTTTTCTACGCTCTTGTCTGCCATAGCCTTATATTTTTTTGAGTTATACATGGCCTACACGTAGGCATTCTTATTTCTTGTGCTTCCTCCAGTTTGTTTTTCGGCGGTCTCCGGCAAGGCTTGCCGTGAAAAAATACGCTCACGCGAAGCGTGAGGAAGATTTTTTCACGAGCAACCAGCCGCAGGGCCGCCTTGCGGGACCGGCCTGAAAAACAACTATTTTTGCCGCAAGAAATGAGGATGACGGATTCCTTCTGTCTATTGCCTGTCCGGTGAGAATCTAAAATACCATGCAGCTTTTCTGTCTTCGGCATGCTTGGAGAAATATTCAAGGATATGGAACGAGAACGGCAATATGTGATATTGCGTAAGGAGCGGAAATGGGATTGGAAACAGGAAGCGTGTCCGGGCTTTCATGCGGTTTATACGGCAGTGTTGATTTTGGGGAGGATTACAGGGAAGTGACAGGAAGGTTGGCCGTTCCGGAGAAATTGTATGTGTACGTTGTTCCTTTCGAAATACGGAGTCCTTTAAAATCATGGAAGACCTCATTCGGGAATGTGTTCCGGACAATACCCCGCCACGGAACGGTTATGACACTTGATATCAGGCCGTAAGCCGTTCCGTAGCTTCAGTATCCCATATCCCATGCATGAATGTGGATCAGGCGGCATTTCACCTCCTTGCCCCGTTTACGGACATGCCGATGCGTTGCCTGCCGGAATTCTCATTCAAGCAGTTTTCGTCCGCCATCATCTTCCAGCACACGCATCTGCTGGATGGCTATCCGGTTCAGTCTCACGAGCCGTTCGCCCTGCGGTATGCCCTGGTCTATGAATACGGCGTTCAGGTTTCCATATTGGAGAGGCAGATCAGTTCATTGATGGAGGCATAGTCACGGATATTGCCTTCAGACCGGGATTCTGCTCACGCCACATCCTGGCGGTCATCCCGAACATGGCTACGTTGAGCACGTCCGCCTCTTCCGCATAGATGATGCCGGCCTGTGCGGGGGTGACTTCCACCGGTATCAGGTTCTGCCTGATGGCATCGGTATGTATGCGGTAGTTGATCTTTGACAGTTCCCGTTTCGCACTCCAGCCGAGCTGGGCCTGCTCCTCCTCTTTCAACCGCTGGAACTCTTTCAGCAGGTACAGCTTGAATTGAGGGATACCCACGTGGCGAACTCGAACGCGATATCCTTGTGTGCGTAAGTCCCTCCATAGCGTCCGGCCTTGGCGATGATACCTTTGGAGTTGGTCTTTTCCACCCATTGTTTGACGGAAAGGATGAAACGGTTCAATCCGGCCTCGTTTTTAATTCCCTCGAATTCGGGGGAATTAAAATCCGGATTGTACATCTCCTCCCATATGCCCAGAAACTCGACGGTATTCTTGTTACGCAACCACTTTTCAATAAGGGCGGGACCGTTTTCCATATTGCGGACCATGTCGGTCAGGGAGATATAATCCTTGTCATTGTACGTGATGACTGTCACTTCTGTATTCTGGACTTTAATTTTAGCCATGTTCTTTTAACGGTTATTCGGTTATTATTGGTTCGATGTACAAATGTACGGTGTATTTTTCGGAATGTTCCTCCATATCCGGAAAAGTTTGTGTCACGCCGCCTGTTGCGACAAGCCGTTTCTACCAAGGAAAGGGCAGGCAATACCGGCTGACGTGGATACAGGCGGAACAACCCGCATATGCAATGCAGAGGGAGCAGGAGAGCCTTCACCACAGTCGGAGAGGAAAGCGGTCTCATGCCGGGGTACGGCATGAAAAGGGGCTCCCGGACAGTTCTTTTCCTTGTCGCACATGCACTACGTCGGTCGCAGTTTTCGCCTTCTGAATCCCTTTTACGTCCGTCCCTGCGCTTTCGGAGCGTTTTTCCGGTAGAATTTCACCATGCGGAAATTTTCTACCGGAAACCGAAGGGAAAACGCGGAGTCCCGCAGGGACGGACGAACTTTGATGAGGAAGGGGAAAATCGTCCGTTTCATAAATACCATTTCCTCATATGGCATCGCATATTTCCTTCTCCATCTTTTCCAGCTTATGGGACAGGATTTCCATGTCGCTGCTGATCTTCTGGTTGGTTATCCGGGCATATATCTGGGTGGTTTTCAAATCCGTATGCCCCAAAAGACGGCTTACGGTCTCGATGGGCACACCGTGCGAGAGCAGCACGGTGGTGGCGTTCGTATGCCGGGCAACATGATAGGTCAGCCTTATCTTGAAACCGCACTGCCTGCCAAGTTCCTTCAATATGGTGTTGCATCTGCCGTTGCTTGGTACCGGAAATACATGATCGTCCTTGGACAGCCCCTTGTACTTCTCTATGATGCGCTTGGGCACGTCCAGCAGGCGGATGTTGGACTCGGTGTTTGTCTTGCGCCGGCGGGTGATGATCCAGAGGTTGCCGTCGAAGAAGGTCTGGAGCCGGTCGGTCGTCAGCGCCTTCACGTCCGCGTATGCCAGTCCGGTGAACACGGAGAAGATGAAGAGGTCGCGTACCAGCTCGCAGGTCCCGCTTTTCACCGGGGCCTCCATCAGCGTCTGTATCTCACGCTCCGTCAGGTAGCCCCGGTCAACGCTCTCGGGGGAGTTGATGTACCCGGCGAAGGGGTTGAAGGGAAGCGCACCGCTGTTGCGGGCGATGGAGATGACGTGCTTGAGCCCGATCATGTAACCCCATACGGTATTGGTGCGGCATTTCTTCTCCGTACGCAGGAAATACTCGAAGTTGTTGATGAACGTCAGGTTGAGTTCCTTCAGGGGGATGTCGTCACGGCGGTACACTTTCGGGACGAACTCGCAAAGGTGCCTGTATATGGTACGGTAGCGGTTGTATGTTCCCTGCACGCGGCTATGTCCCACTTTCTTGATGAACTCCTCATTGTGCTGCTCGAAGAGCTTCAGCAGCGTCTCGCGTTTCACGCCCAGCCCGAGGCAGGCGTCCCTCAGCCTGGCGGCGGTGACATAGCCGTCGGACTGCATCAGTTCCTGGTAACGGCGGTTCACGTCCACACGTATCCGGTCAACCGCCGCATTGATTTTCTGCGCCTCGGCGCTCTTGCCCGTGGCACGTGCCGTTTTCACGTCCCAAAGTTTCGGGGGCACGTCCAGCTTGCAGCTGAACTGCTTGATTTCGCCGTCCACCGTAAGACGGCACATCAGGGGGAGATAGCCGTTGGCTCTCTCGCTGCCCTTCTTCACGTAGAAGAGGATTTTGAAGGTCGATCTGCTCATACTCGTTTTCATACTTTTTTGATCGTTACAAAGTTAATATCAAGCGAGTTGTCCTCAGGTATGAAAAACTGTGCAAATTACTGAAATAGAACCTGTTGTGCCGTTTCTTGTTCCTGTTATATCAGTAACGATATGGGAACTGAAGTCTTTCGCAGTTTTTAGCGGATCTCCTTTTTCAGCTTATGCAGTATTATGAGTTAAACACCTAACTGCTTAATAGACTGCATTCTTGCTGTATTATCATCAACCTTGCTTTTTCTTGCTGCGTTTACTTTAAATTCTTAACTTTGTTCCCCTTGAAAAATGATTGTTACAAGATAATTTAACAGCTAAAAATGCAACAATATAAAAGACCGGAAGCTATAAAACGTATGAATGAGCTGGCGGGTAGCCGGAAGCCTTTCCTTTTTATTATAGATTATAAACAGCAGTGTTCCTTGATAGAGGAAATAAGTCGGATTGATTCTACCCGTTGCCGTTATAACTTTAATGGAGTGAAAAATGTGGATACTGTAACAGAAAGTTACAGTGGGCGGATAGACTGGAACTTTGTTCCAATGTCTTTGACAGACTACCGGCAGGCTTTTGAAATCGTAAAACGGAATATTCTGGCAGGTAACAGCTATCTCGCTAATTTGACTTGCAAGGTTCCTGTCAGTACTAATCTTACTTTGGAGGATGTGTTCCGGTACTCCAAAGCGCTTTATAGACTTTGGTTGAAAGATAAACTGGTCTGTTTCTCACCCGAAATTTTTGTTCGTATAGAAGATGGCGAGATAAAATCTTTCCCCATGAAAGGAACGATTGACGCTACCTTACCTAATGCGGAAAAACTGTTGATGGATGATCCTAAGGAAACTGCCGAACATGCTACCATTGTAGATTTGATTCGTAATGATTTGAGTATGGTGGCGGAACAGGTCAGGGTTGTCCGCTATCGTTATTGTGACCGGCTTGAAACCAATAAGGGACCTATCTTTCAGACAAGCTCCGAAATATGTGGTGTCTTGCCCAATGATTACCCGTCGCATATAGGAGATATTATATTTCGTTTGTTACCAGCCGGTTCCATAACCGGAGCGCCCAAATCCAAGACGATGGATATTATTGAAGAAGCGGAAATTATGAGCGTGGATTTTATACGGGTATAATGGGCTATTGTGACGGCAGGACTTTAGACAGTGCGGTGATGATCCGTTTTTTAGAACAGGAAGGAGAGAATCTTTATTATAAGGCGGGGGGAGGAATTACTTCAAAGAGTGATTTACAAAGTGAATATAATGAAATGATACAGAAGATTTATGTACCCATTTATTGAAACTATACGGATAGAACAAGGAAAAGCGTGTAATTTGTCTTATCATAATGAAAGACTGAACAATACCCTTCATCATTCTGCCGGACTGTGCCGGCATAGAATTAGGTGAATACCTGAAATTGACACCGGAGATGAACGGAATGAAATGTAGGGTGATTTATGATGGAGGTGGAATAAAAGAAATTAGTTATGAAGCCTATCAGATGCGTCCGGTACATTCTTTGCAGTTGGTTTATTCGGATGATATAGATTATACTTATAAAAGTACAGACAGGGAAGCTTTAAACCGGCTTTTTGCCTGCCGTGGAGAACGGGATGATATTTTAATTGTCAGACGCGGACTGCTGACCGATACTTCCATAGCTAATATTGCCTTGTTTGATGGTAAGGATTGGTTCACACCTAAATTACCTTTGTTGAGAGGGACTTGCCGTACAGCATTGATTGACAACGGAATTATAAAAGAAAAAGATATCCGGCCGGAAGAACTATCCTCTTATTCTTTTGTTAGGTTATTTAACGCTATGATTAAATGGGGAGCGTTGGAATTTTCTACCGGAACCATTTATGAATAATAAGAAAGAAGGTGGAATTTTGAAGATTTTTGTTTGTTTCCTTAAATAATTTGCTATATTTGCAAAAAAATATAAATATAGGTAGGGTATGAGATTGCGGACAGTTGCCAAGTTGGGTATGTGCTATCAGTGGTATTGTTTTGTACGGCTGTGGGCTTTTACGGCTTTGCTAAGTTAAGCCTGACGGATAAGAGTCGTGAGATCAATCTCTTCTCACTTGTACCGGCTGATTGCATCGGTGTGTTGGAGAGTGATAATATTAATTATTTTCTGAATGAATTTCCTCAATTGAACTATTCTGAAGGACTGGGTAATTTCCAGTTTCCCGGTTTGTTTAATTATGTGTTGGGAGGTTTGAACGAATATACCACTAACACTGCTCATGGTCTGAGCAGTAAGATGAGCCGGGTAGTGGTCAGTTTCCATTCTCCGGGTACTCCGCGTGACCAGGTGGTATATTCCGTATGGGGCTGATGATAAGGAAACATTGGGAGATATGTTGTTAGAGAGAACTCCGGGAAGTTTTTCACCTAAAAAAGAGAAATACAGAGGAAAAACTATAGCAGTCTATCCATTGGGCAATAATGATTTTCTAGCTGTCTATAGCGAGGCGGGATTCTATGTGGTGAGTTATCAGAAGAGTTTGATAGAGAAAGTGATTGATGCGCGTGAGGATGAAGAGAAAGCATTGAGTAATGATCCGTGTTTGCCAAAGCGATGCAGAAAAAGAAAACGCATAACTTCCTGACTTTATACGGACGTACACCGTCTATGCCTTTCCTGCAGGATAATAGTAGCTGTTGGAGTGAGTTTGATTTTCACATGAACAGCGATGTGGTGTATCTCACTGGAGATACTTTTATGCCTGATTCATGCGGTTGTGTGAACCAGATGGCCGAAAAATTGAAAAATATTCCAGATATAAGGGAAGATAGTTTGATTATTTCTGCTGATAAAGATTCCATGGCAAATTATATGGAAGAGGCCTACGAAAGAAATAGCAGGACATTGTTCAATGAATGTGTAGCTAATCTTTCACGTGATGCAGCCTTTATGCTTGTGGCGGACATGAACAAGATTTCCCGCAACCCGGAACGTTTCGAGCCTTATTTGCCGGCATTTCTGTTGGAGAATGCTCCTTTATTCCATTCGTTTATTCTTTCAACCCAATTGTCGGTTGTGAACGACCGGCTTTCCCATATCATGGTACTGACATATAAGGATTAGCGCAACTTATGTCGGTGGAAGTGGGGAGCCACTTTGCTTCTAAAATAAAATAACGAAATAACAGTGAGTGCGGCTCCGAATAGATAGGCCATCTTGAAGGTGGCTATTTCTGCTATATATCCGCCCAATAACATGCCGGCGCCTATACCTACATCCCACGAAGTCAAGTAGGTACTGGTTGCCGTACCACGCTGGTTGTTGGGGGCCAAGTTCACAAACAGCGTGTTATAGGCGGGGAACATGGTTCCAAACCCAATACCTAGTAAAAGAGCTATGGTGAACAGAAAATAAGTGGTCCATTGCAGACTCCATGTTGTCAGCCATCCGCATGAACTCAAACCGAAGAAACAGAAGCAGACCAGATACAGGCCGGCTTCAATAACTTGAGTAACCATTCCCCGGTCTACCAGGCGTCCGGAGAAAAGACGGGAAACTGCCATTCCCAACGCCATGAAGGTGAAGAAGAAACCGGTGGATGCCTGGATACCTATTTGCTTGGCATACATTGCAACGTAATTGGTGGTCATGCCATAAGGGATGGATAGTAATAACAGACTGAAACCTGCCGGTATTCCTTTAAGCAAAATAAAGCGGTCCAATGATATCGGTTCTCGTTTTACAGGAGGTTTGTAGGTGGTCTTTACCAATGAGGCGCAGAGAAATCCTATCAGGCAGGAACCTAATGAGCAACAGAAGATAAGCGTATAGTCTGCTCCTGCATCATGCAGGAAGAGTCCGGTCATCGGTCCGATGGACATGGCTATATTGTTTGCCAGCCCATAATATCCTAATCCTTCCCCACGGCGTGAAGAAGGCATGATATCAATGACAATGGTATTTCCGCTGACTGTCACCATGCCGAACGATACTCCGTGTATAATGCGGAATAAAATAAATAAGGTTAGTGTTCCTGCAATGAGATATCCTCCGAAGATGGCGGTAAAAGTGAAATAAGCCAACAGATAAAGTGGTTTGCGGGCAAATGTATCTAACAGATAGCCGGAAAAGGGGCGTATGCACAGGGCGGCAATGGTGTAACAGGAAAGTACGGCCCCTATGGTTGTTTTGTTGGCGTCGAAAACTTCTGCCAGATAGAAAGGCAATACAGGCATCAGTAACCAGAATCCAAAGAATAATAGAAAATTGGCTGCCAGTATTTCTATATAATTTTTGGTAATCAGCTTGTCCTTCATGAGCAATAATGTGCTAATATGTCAATGTATCAATATGCTAATGTGGCAATATGTTAATATGCCAATTGACCGCGTTCTATTCCGCATGGCAATTGGCATATCAGCACATGGTCACATTGACACATTATTAATTGGCTGCTTCGAATTCTTTCAGGAAGCGGGTATCGTTTTCAGAGAATAATCGTAAGTCGTTTACACGATATTTCAAGTTGGTGATGCGTTCAATACCCATACCTAGCGCATAGCCTGAGTAAACTTTGCTGTCAATGCCGTTGGCTTCCAATACATTCGGATCCACCATACCACATCCCAGAATTTCCACCCAGCCTGTGCCTTTACAGAACGGACAACCTTTTCCGCCGCAAATATTACAACTGATATCCATTTCGGCACTTGGTTCGGTGAACGGGAAATAGGACGGACGCAGACGGATTTGAGTATCTTCGCCGAACATTTCTTTGGCAAACAACAGCAATACCTGCTTCAAATCAGTGAATGATACATTCTTGTCAATGTAGAGTGCTTCCACTTGATGGAAGAATGCATGGGCACGATAACTGATCGCTTCATTGCGGTATACACGTCCCGGACAGATGATGCGGATAGGAGGTTGCGAATGTTCCATAGCTCTTGCCTGTACGGAAGAGGTGTGAGTGCGAAGTACGATGTTCTTTTTCACATCTTCCTGATTGGCTTCGATGAAGAAGTATCTTGCATATCACGTGCAGGATGGTCTTCGGCAAAATTCATGGCAGTGAATACGTGCAAGTCGTCTTCTATTTCGGGACCGTCGGCAATACTGAAGCCCAGCCGATGGAATATATCAATGATTTCATTCTTTACAATGCTCAGCGGGTGACGTGTTCCCAGTTCGATGGGATAAGCCGTACGGGTAAGATCCATTTCGGCTGCGCTGTTATCTTGGGTTTCGAAAGCTTCTTTCAATGAGGCGATACGCTCCTGAGCCTTGTTCTTCAGCTCGTTCAGTTTCATACCCACCTCTTTTTTCTGCTCGGCAGGTACGTTGCGGAAGTCTGCCATCAACTCATTAATCGCTCCTTTTTTGCTAAGATATTTAATGCGCAAGGCTTCCAATTCTTCCGCATTGGCTGCTTGCAAGCCTTCAATTTCCTGAAGTAATTGTTCTATTTTAGCTAACATAGTTTCTTCTTTATTTTTTAATGACCGCAAAGTTAGCGAATTAAACCCATATATTTTGCTGAAAACTAAAAAAAACGATATTTTTGCATCGATTTTTTCTAAATATAGAAAATGAGAAAACTTATAATCGGA
>ENA-OQCN01000468-OQCN01000468.1-human-gut-metagenome-genome-assembly--contig:-NODE-468-length-21537-cov-2.499159_pt1 | contig 21537 bp, 23 predicted proteins | sample MGYA00242497_ERZ504576 | MGnify/ENA primary metagenome ERZ504576 (study PRJEB26092, sample SAMD00036296) | human gut metagenome | host: Homo sapiens | study: EMG produced TPA metagenomics assembly of... | reverse complement strand
AACGGGCAGGGCGCAGACCGTTGCGGTCCAACATTCCTCCGGCAAAGCGTCCGTCACTGAACAGCAGTGCGGCAGGCCCGTCCCAAGGTTCCATCAGGATGGAGTGATATTCGTAAAACGCTTTCAACTCTTCACTGATAGGATTTTTATCATTGAATGATTCGGGAACCAGCATCGCCATGGCATGGGGCAGACTCAATCCCGACATCACAAAAAATTCCAGCACATTGTCCAGTGAGGCACTGTCGCTCATACCTGGCTGAATAATGGGGCGGATGGCTTTGATATTCCCCAATGCCGGAGAGGAGAGGACACTTTCGCGTGCTTCCATCCATCCTCGGTTGCCGCGGATGGTATTGATTTCACCATTATGCGCCAACAGACGGAAAGGCTGTGCCAGACTCCATGTAGGAAATGTGTTGGTGCTGAAGCGGGAGTGTACCAATGCCAGTCCACTGGTAAAGTAAGGTTGTGTTAAGTCCGGGAAGTACTCGCGTACCTGCATGGACGAAAGCATCCCTTTATATATAATGTTTTTGCCCGATAGTGAAACGATATAGAAATCTTTATGCCGGACACGTTTTTCAATCTTTTTACGGATAACATAAAGGGTACGTTCCAAGTTTTCCACATCAGTCACTCCGGTGATGAACACCTGTTTGATATCCGGTTCGGTGGCTCGTGCGTCTTTGCCCAAGCAATTGGGATTAGTGGGCACATTGCGCAGATGCATCAGTGTCAGTCCTTCCCGTTCTATTTCTTCAATCATAATACTTTAGGATACCGGCTTGTTCTTTTTCATCTTTTGGCAGAAATATTAGTCCGGTTCCGTATTTTCCCTTCTCGGTACGGGGATACCTTGCAAGAGGATGAATTCGTGGGGGATTTGTAGCATAATTCCCGCGCCGTCGCCGGTCTTGTTGTCAGCTCCTTCCGCACCTCGATGGCGCATGTTCTCCAGTACCTTTAATGCGGAGTCTACCAGTTCATGTGATTTATTGCCATGAATGTTGACTACCATACCTACACCACAAGCATCATGTTCGTTGGTTGCATTATAAAGACCATTTTGTTCTCTTTTTACCATTATGACTGTCTTTAGTTTGTAATAATGTTGATTTGTATTTCAGTTTGTTTTGCAAAGGTAGATAATTTATTTCTTTTTGCTATAAAATAAATGAGCTGTGTTAGTAAAAAGATGCTCTTCTGCTTTTGATGCTTACATATTTGTTTATTCTGCCTGTCTATTACTTTTAAATCGTAACATGATTTGGCGAAATTGCTTTGATAATGTAAGTTTTCATATTTATTTTAAAAACGGATAAAACATTTCTTTTCGATTTCTATTCTTACTTTTTTATCGCTTTCGTCAATTATTTATGGTTTTTTATTGCATTTATGTTAATTGATATTTGTATCTTTGCAGCCAAATCAGAACATATACTTATATAAATTATGTGTGGAATAGTAGGCTACATTGGAAAACGAGATGCTTACCCTGTCCTCATAAAAGGCCTGAAGCGGTTGGAATACCGGGGCTATGATAGCGCAGGAGTCGCATTGATTGATAAAAAAAGGAGGTTGAACGTCTATAAGACGAAAGGAAAGGTCTCAGACCTAGAAGCTTTTGTTTCCCAAAAAGACGTTTCCGGTACAATTGGTATTGCCCACACCCGATGGGCCACCCACGGAGAGCCTTGTCAGGCTAACGCTCATCCTCATTTTTCTTCTTCAAAGAATCTAGCTCTTATCCACAATGGTATTATTGAAAACTACGCTACCCTGAAAGAAAAGCTACAAAAAAAGGGTTCATCTTTAAAAGTAGTACAGATACCGAAGTTCTCGTACAGTTAATTGAATTTTTCCAACTTTCCAACCATTTAGATTTACTTACTGCCGTTCAGTTGGCTCTGCATGAGGTGATTGGCGCATACGCTATAGCGGTGCTCGACAAGAATAATCCCGATGAGATTATTGCAGCACGCAAAAGCAGTCCGCTGGTGGTAGGGATAGGGAAGGATGAATTCTTTCTGGCTTCGGATGCTACTCCGATTGTAGAGTATACGGATAAAGTGGTGTATCTGCAAGATGGGGAGATAGCGGTGATTCGCAGAGACAAGGCATTGGAAGTCGTCAATCTGGACAACGTGCTTCAAAATCCCGAAGTACGTACGGTGGAAATGAATCTGGGACAACTGGAGAAAGGGGGATACCCGCATTTCATGTTGAAGGAGATATTCGAACAACCCGATTGTATTAACGACTGTATGCGTGGACGCATCAATGCGGACGGTGATAAAGTAGTACTGTCGGCGGTTATTGATCATAAGGAACGTTTGCTCAAGGCTCGTCGCTTTGTAATTGTGGCTTGCGGAACTTCGTGGCATGCCGGATTGATAGGGAAACAACTGATAGAAAGTTTCTGCCGTATTCCGGTAGAAGTGGAATATGCCTCCGAGTTCCGCTATCGTGATCCGGTGATTCATGAAGACGATGTGGTAATAGCTATCTCGCAATCGGGTGAAACGGCCGATACATTGGCTGCCATAGAACTGGCGAAAGAGAAAGGAGCTTTTATCTATGGTATATGCAATGCGGTAGGTTCATCCATTCCGCGCATTACAGATACCGGTTCTTATATTCATGTAGGACCGGAAATAGGAGTGGCGTCTACTAAGGCATTTACCGGACAGGTAACTGTGCTGACCATGCTGGCGCTGACCCTGGCAAAAGAGAAAGGGAGCATGACGGATGAGAAATACCTGGAAGTGATCCGGGAATTGACTGTGATTCCGGCTAAAATAAAAAAGATATTGATCAGTAATCCTAAAATAGCGGAACTGTCGCGTATTTTCACCTATGCACATAATTTCCTCTATTTGGGACGGGGCTACAGTTTCCCGGTAGCTTTGGAAGGTGCGTTAAAGTTGAAGGAGATATCTTATATTCACGCTGAAGGCTATCCCGCAGCCGAGATGAAACATGGGCCTATCGCATTGATTGATGCCGAAATGCCTGTTGTTGTGGTAGCTACGCATAATGCGATGTATGAAAAGATAATGAGTAACATACAGGAAATTAAAGCGCGGAAGGGAAAAGTAATCGCTTTGGTCACAGAAGGAGATACGGTAATCAGCAAGTTGGCTGATGATTGCATTGAGTTGCCCGAAACATTAGAGTGCCTCGAACCGTTGATAGCTACGGTCCCCTTACAGTTATTGGCCTACCATGTAGCCATTTGCAAAGGGAAGAATGTGGATCAGCCACGAAATCTGGCGAAGTCGGTAACAGTAGAATAGAAGGCAATGCTGCCGGAGATTATGCAGGAAGTTTCCGGCATAATTCTTGAAAGATGTACCGTAAGTTTGGAAAAATGACAGAAGGTCTTGTCATACCTTTGGGATGTTTTTATAAGAATCTGAAAATGATATATTAATTTAAGGAGTAAAGAGAGAGCATGGAACCGTTAAAGCATGAATGTGGAGTCGCTATGATACGACTGCTGAAACCGCTGGAATATTATCAGGAAAAGTATGGAACCTGGATGTATGGCTTGAACAAGCTGTATCTGCTGATGGAAAAACAACACAACCGCGGACAGGAAGGCGCCGGGTTGGCCTGTGTCAAACTGGAGGCCAATCCCGGTGAAGAATATATGTTCCGTGAAAGAGCTTTAGGTTCAGGGGCGATAACAGAGATATTCGGTACGGTGCAAAATCATTTCAAGGATTTGGCGCCTGAACAATTGCATGATGCCGGATACGCCAAGAAATGCCTTCCCTTTGCCGGAGAGGTATATATGGGGCATTTGCGTTATTCCACTACCGGAAAAAGCGGTATCTCCTACGTGCATCCGTTCTTGCGCCGTAACAACTGGCGTGCCAAGAATTTGGCGTTGTGCGGCAATTTCAACATGACCAATGTGGATGAGATTTTCGCACGTATCACTGCCGACGGCCAGCATCCGCGTAAATATGCCGACACATATATTATGCTGGAACAAGTGGGGCACCGTTTGGATCGCGAGGTGGAGCGCCTCTATGTGGAATGTGAGAAGGAAGGTCTGAAAGGCATGGATATTACTCACGCTATAGAAGACCGCATTGATCTGGGCAATGTCCTCAAGATTCGAGCAAGGAGTGGGATGGAGGCTATGTGATCTGCGGTATGACCGGTAGCGGTGAGTCTTTTGCGGTGCGCGATCCGTGGGGCATCCGTCCGGCTTTCTGGTACATGGACGATGAAATCATGGTATTGGCATCCGAGCGCCCTGTCATTCAGACTGCTTGAATGTATCTGCCGGAAGCATCAATGAATTGCAACCGGGACAGGCTATCCTTATAAGCAAGACTGGAAAGATGCGTCTGGCACAGATCAACCGGGCGAAAGAGAAGAAAGCCTGTTCCTTCGAACGTATCTATTTCAGCCGGGGAAGTGACATGGATATTTATAAAGAAAGAAAACAGCTGGGCGAAAAACTGGTGAATCCTATTTTGAAAGCGGTAGACTATGATGTGGAGCATACCGTATTCTCTTTTATACCCAATACGGCGGAAGTGGCTTTCTATGGACTGCTGGAAGGATTCGACAATTATCTGAATGAACTGAAAGTAAAGAAGATAGAGGCTTTGGGGCATCATCCCAATCACGAGGAACTGGAAAAAATCCTGTCCTGGCGTATCCGTAGCGAGAAAGTAGCCATCAAGGATATCAAGCTGCGTACCTTTATCGCCGAAGGCAACAGTCGGAATGATTTGGCTGCCCATGTGTATGATATCACTTATGGAAGCCTTGTGCCTCATGTGGATAATCTGGTGATTATTGATGACAGCATCGTCCGGGGAACTACGTTAAGACAGAGCATTATCGGCATCCTCGACCGCTGCATCCGAAGAAAATCGTCATTGTTTCTTCTTCGCCACAGGTGCGTTATCCTGATTATTATGGTATTGATATGGCCAGTATGGATCAGTTTATCGCTTTCAAGGCTGCTATCGATTTATTGAAAGAACGGGATATGAAAGATGTGATAGCCCGTGCTTACAACAAATCGAAAGACCAGGTGGGGTTACCCAAAGAGCAGATGGTGAATTATGTGAAAGAAATTTATGCCCCTTTCACTAATGAGGAGATTGCGGCAAAAATGGTGGAACTTCTCACTCCGAAGGGTACGCAGGCGAAAGTGGAAATCGTTTATCAGACACTGGAAGGATTGCATGAAGCGTGTCCCAACCATACGGGCGACTGGTATTTCAGTGGGGATTATCCTACTCCGGGTGGAGTGAAGCTGGTGAACCAGGCGTTTATAGACTATATAGAAAAAGTTTATCAATCTAAAGAACAACCATTCAAGATAGATTAGATGAGAAATGTAACATTGATCCTCGACGACGGGAGCCGTTTCCCGGGCAAGTCGTTCGGTTATGAGAAACCGGTAGCCGGCGAAGTGGTGTTTAATACTGCTATGACCGGTTATCCTGAGAGTTTGACAGACCCTTCATATGCGGGGCAGCTGATGACCTTAACTTATCCGTTGGTCGGTAACTACGGGGTACCTCCCTTTACTATCGAACCCAATGGCTTGGCTACTTTTATGGAAAGTGAACGTATCCATGCCGAAGCGATTATTGTAAGTGATTACAGTGAAGAATACAGTCACTGGAATGCGAAAGAAAGTCTGGCCGACTGGCTGAAGCGTGAGCAAGTGCCGGGCATTACAGGCATCGATACCCGTGAACTGACCAAAGTTCTTCGCGAACATGGGGTAATGATGGGGAAAATTGTATTTGATGATGAACCCGGCAATGTGCCCGAAGCAACGTATGCAGGTATCAATTATGTAGATAAAGTATCGTGTAAGGAAGTCATTCGTTACAATGAAGGTGCAGGTAAGAAAAAAGTGGTGTTGGTGGATTGTGGGGTAAAGACAAATATCATCGTTGTCTGCTGAAACGGGATGTGGAAGTGATCCGTGTTCCTTGGAACCATGACTTTACAGGGATGGAGTATGACGGATTGTTTATTTCGAACGGTCCGGGTGATCCGGATACTTGCGATGAGGCGGTACAGCATATCCGCAAGGCGATGAGCCTGAGCGACAAGCCTATTTTCGGCATTTGTATGGGGAATCAGTTGCTTTCCAAAGCAGGAGGCGCCACCATCTATAAATTGAAATACGGTCATCGCAGCCATAACCAACCGGTGCGCATGATAGGAACGGAACGTTGTTTCATTACCAGTCAGAACCACGGTTATGCGGTAGATAATAATACATTGGGAACCGATTGGGAACCGCTGTTCATCAATATGAATGACGGTTCCAACGAGGGTATCAGGCATAAAACCAAACCTTGGTTCTCGGCACAGTTCCATCCGGAAGCTGCATCGGGACCTACGGATACCGAGTTCCTGTTTGATGAGTTTGTGAAGTTGTTATAAACCGTGTATTAAAAAGAACAAGTATGAAAGACGAAATAAAGAAGTATTGTTATTAGGTTCCGGTGCCTTGAAGATTGGCGAGGCCGGAGAATTTGACTATTCGGGTTCGCAAGCATTGAAAGCCTTGAAGGAGGAAGGGATTGAAACGGTTCTGATCAACCGAACATCGCTACCGTGCAGACCAGCGAAGGGGTGGCAGACCAGATTTATTTCCTGCCCGTTACTCCTTATTTTGTAGAGAAGGTGATAGAAAAGGAACGTCCGGACGGCGTGCTCCTGTCTTTCGGCGGACAGACTGCTTGAACTGTGGGGTGGCACTGTACAAAGCAGGTATCTTCGAAAAATACAATGTCCGTGTGTTGGGTACTCCCGTGCAGGCCATCATGGATACTGAAGACCGTGAATTGTTTGTAGAAAAACTGAATGAAATCAATGTCAAGACCATCAAGAGCGAAGCGGTGGAAAATCTGGAAGATGCCCGTCGCGCCGCTAAAGAATTAGGTTATCCGGTCATTATCCGTGCCGCCTATGCATTGGGTGGTTTGGGCTCAGGTTTCTGTGACAATGAAGAGGAACTGAATGTTCTGGCTGAAAAGGCCTTCTCTTTCTCTCCGCAGGTATTGGTGGAAAAGAGTTTGAAAGGCTGGAAGGAGGTGGAGTATGAAGTGGTCCGTGACCGTTATGATAACTGCATCACTGTATGTAACATGGAGAACTTCGACCGCTGGGTATCCATACCGGCGAGTCTATCGTGATCGCCCCTTCGCAGACACTGACCAATGCGGAGTATCATAAACTTCGTGAACTGGCTATCCGTATCATCCGCCATATCGGCATTGTGGGCGAATGTAATGTACAGTATGCCTTCGATCCCGAATCGGAAGATTACCGTGTCATTGAGGTCAACGCCCGTCTTTCGCGTTCGTCTGCATTGGCTTCCAAGGCTACCGGCTATCCGTTGGCTTTCGTTGCCGCCAAATTAGGTTGGGATATGGGTTGTTCGACTTGAAAAACTCGGTGACAAAGACCACCAGTGCCTTCTTCGAGCCTGCACTGGACTATGTGGTGTGCAAGATTCCCCGTTGGGACTTGGGCAAGTTCCACGGTGTGGATCGTGAACTGGGCTCGTCCATGAAATCGGTGGGCGAGGTGATGGCTATCGGACGTACTTTCGAAGAAGCCATTCAGAAAGGTTTGCGCATGATTGGTCAGGGAATGCATGGTTTTGTAGAGAATAAGGAATTGGTTATAGAAGACGTGGACAAAGCCCTTCGTGAGCCGACGGACAAACGTATCTTCGTGATCAGCAAAGCCATGCGTGCAGGTTACACGGTAGACCAGATTCATGAGCTGACCAAGATTGACAAATGGTTCTTGCAGAAATTGCAGCACATCATGGACACTTCTAAAGAGATGCACGAATGGGGCAATAACCACAAGCAGATTACCGATATGCCGGACGAATTGCTCCGCAAGGCGAAAGTGCAGGGATTCTCCGATTTCCAGATAGCCCGTGCCATTGGCTACGAAGGAGATATGGAAGACGGTATTCTGTATGTGCGTAATCATCGTAAGCAGGTGGGAATCCTTCCGGTGGTGAAACAAATCGATACTTTGGCGGCCGAGTACCCTGCACAGACCAACTATCTGTACTTGACGTATAGCGGTGTGGCCAATGATGTGAAGTACTTAGGCGACCATAAATCCATCGTGGTACTGGGTTCGGGTGCTTACCGCATCGGTTCGTCGGTGGAATTTGACTGGTGTGGCGTGCAGGCTTTGCAGACTATCCGTAAGGAGGGTTACCGCAGTGTCATGATTAATTATAATCCCGAAACGGTTTCTACCGACTATGATATGTGCGACCGTCTGTACTTTGACGAGCTGACTTTCGAGCGTGTGATGGATATTCTCGAACTGGAGAATCCTCACGGAGTCATTGTATCTACCGGTGGCCAGATTCCCAATAATCTGGCTCTCCGTCTGGATGCGCAAAATGTAAATATCCTCGGTACCAGTGCCAAGAGCATTGACAATGCCGAAGACCGGGATAAATTCTCGGCCATGCTGGACCGCATCGGAGTGGATCAGCCGAATGGAGCGCATTGACTTCTATGGAAGACATCCATGCCTTTATTGACAAGGTAGGCTTCCCTGTTTTGGTACGTCCCTCGTATGTGCTGAGTGGTGCGGCCATGAATGTCTGCTCCAATCAAGAAGAGTTGGAACGCTTCCTGAAACTGGCTGCCAATGTATCGAAAAAGCATCCGGTAGTGGTGAGCCAGTTCATCGAGCACGCCAAGGAAGTGGAAATGGACGCTGTGGCTCAGAATGGTGAGATTGTGGCATATGCTATCAGTGAGCACATTGAGTATGCCGGAGTGCATTCGGGCGATGCCACTATCCAGTTCCCACCGCAAAAGCTGTATGTGGAAACGGTGCGCCGCATCAAGCGCATCTCCCGTCAGATAGCCAAGGAATTGAATATCTCCGGTCCGTTCAATATCCAATATCTGGCAAAGGACAATGATATCAAGGTAATTGAATGTAACCTTCGTGCTTCACGCAGCTTCCCCTTTGTCAGCAAGGTGCTGAAAATTAATTTTATTGAACTGGCTACCAAAGTGATGCTCGGACTGCCGGTTGAGAAACCGAACAAGAATCTTTTCGAGTTGGATTATGTGGGTATTAAGGCCAGCCAGTTCTCTTTCAACCGTTTGCAGAAAGCCGATCCGGTATTGGGGGTAGACATGGCCTCTACCGGTGAAGTAGGCTGCATCGGTACGGATACTTCGTGTGCCGTATTGAAGGCGATGCTGTCTGTGGGGTATCGTATTCCGGAAAAGAGCGTGTTGCTTTCTACAGGTAATGCCAAGCAGAAAGCGGATACCTTGGAAGCGGCCCGTATGTTGCAGAAGAAAGGTTATAAACTTTATGCCACCGGAGGCTCATCCCACTTCCTGACCGAGAACGGGGTGGAAAATACCCGCGTGTATTGGCCCAGTGAGGAAGGGAAACCTCAGGCACTGGATATGTTGCATCGGAAAGAGATAGACATGGTAGTCAATATCCCGAAGAATCTGACAGCCGGGGAGTTGGACAATGGATATAAGATACGTCGTGCCGCTATCGACCTGAATGTGCCCTTGATAACCAATGCTCGTCTGGCAAGTGCGTTTATCAATGCTTTCTGTACCATGACGATAAACGATATCGCTATCAAGAGCTGGGCGGAATATAAATGATTTTAATGGCTGATGATATGTGGTTAATGGGGTGTGGCAACAGTGCACTCCATTAACTATTAATCAGTGACTTCTCTTTTATCGGAAAATAAATCACTATTCTTTCTGTGTTTACAAAAAGTTTTTCTACTTTTGTCCAATTAGGAATCCTAAAGATATTCAAAACAAATGGATTGTGAACACAAGCTTAAAGTATTAGAGCAGGAAATTGAATCGTTGAAAGAGGAGAACAGGCTGCTGAAAGAAAAATTATCTTCTTCTGAAAAAAACTTTGATGGCGTTAGTTTCAAGGAGAAATATGCGGTAAGAATATTAGATTCCTTGCCGGATATGTTGACCGTTTTCAATCATGAGGAAATGGGGATAGAGGTGGTGTCTAATGAGGAAACAAATCATGTGGGTGTATCCAACAACGATTTTAAGGGGATGCGTATGCAGGATATGGTTCCTAAAGAGGCTTATCACAATATACATAATAATCTTCAGAAGGTTATTTCGACAGGTAGGGGTTCTACAGCCCATCATGAATTGGATGTGGACGGGACGCTTCATTATTATGAAAATCGTATTTTCCCCTTAGATGAAGAATATGTGTTGATAATGTGCCGTGATATTAGTGAAAGAGTTGCCACACAGCAGAATTTGGAAATATTTAAACGGATATTGGATAGGGTCAGTGATAGTATTCTGGCTGTATCGGCTGACGGAACCTTAGTCTATGCCAACCGGCAGTTTATTGAGGAATATGGAGTGAAAGGGGAATTAGGAACACAGAAAATCTATGATTTGCCTGTTTCCTTGAATACTAAAGAACAGTTTGATAAACGTGTTCAGGAGATTCGCGACAACGGAGGTAATTTTGCTTATCGTGCCAAATATACCCGTGTGGGAGAAACAAAACTTCGTGTTCATCAGGTTTCGGCCTTTATGATTCAAAATCAGGGCGAGGAAATGATTTGGTTCTTTACACAGGATATAACAGATGTTATCAAGAATCGTGATGAATTGCGTGAATTGAATTATCTGATGGATGCTATACTGAATAATATTCCTGTTTATTTGTTTGTGAAGGACCCTGAAGATGATTTCCGATATCTTTATTGGAATAAGGCGTTTGCCAGTCACTCTAAAATTCCTGCTTCCAAAGCGTTGGGGCGTACTGATTTTGAAGTATTTCCCGAATATGAGAATGCGGAGAAGTTTCATCGGATGATTTGGAATTGATTCGTACCCGCGAACGTATGGAAATGCAGGAAACGTATGTGACGGCTACAGGAGAGCCCCGTATTGTGCAGACCTTGAAAACGTTGGTTCCTCTGGAAGGGAGGACACCGCTCATTATCGGTATTTCATGGGATATTACCAATATACAGAATATAGAGCAGGAATTGATATTCGCCCGTATCAAAGCCGAACAGTCCGACAGGTTGAAAACCGCTTTCCTTGCCAATATGAGCCATGAAATCCGTACTCCGCTGAATGCAATTGTGGGATTTTCGCATTTGATGACTATAGCGGATAACGCAGAGGATGAAAAACTTTATTCGGACATCATCAACCAGAATTCGGAAATATTGTTGCAATTAATCAATGACATACTTGATTTGGCAAAAATAGAGGCGGGTACATTGGAATACATCAGATATCCAATGGATTTGGGAGAATTGTGCCGTAATGTGTATGAGATGCATAAGGATCGGGTGCAGACTGGGGTTGTTTTGATATTAGACAATAAAGACACCAGCTTGATAATCAATGAAGATCAGAACCGAATTATGCAAGTTGTTACAAATTTGATAACCAATGCTATAAAATTTACTTTCAAAGGGGAAATCCGTTTTGGTTTTGAAGTGAGGGAGGAGTATATTGATTTTTATGTAAAAGATACGGGAATGGGTATCTCCGAGGAGAAGATTAAAATGATTTTTGAGCGTTTCGTGAAACTGAATACTTTTGTTCAGGGAACAGGTTTGGGGCTTGCGATTTGTAGGGTGATTGTAGAAAAACTAGGTGGAGAGATTACTGCGGAATCCAAACTGAATGAAGGTTCTACTTTTCGTTTTACGATTCCTTATAAGGCGGGTAAAAAAATTCCGGAATCCGGAAAGGTTACGAAGTGTCCGGAATCAGGGAGTACGGGACCGAGAAAAGTGTTGCAAAGAAGAACAGTACTGGTGGCGGAAGATGTAGACAGCAACTTTTTGCTGTTAAAGACATTGTTAGGGAAAAGATGTAATCTGCTATGGGCTAAGAATGGAGAGGATGCGGTGAATCAATTAAAGAACATCAGCCCGACTTGATTTTGATGGATATCAAGATGCCCCATATGGATGGGCTGGAGCTACGCGCCTGATTCGTTCTTATTCAAAAGAAGTGCCTATTGTCGCTTTGACTGCCTTTGCTTTTGAGTCCGACAAAGACAGGGCTATAGAAGCCGGATGCGATGATTCCTGACTAAGCCGGTTTCACAAAATGCCTTGGAAAAAGTGTTGGATAAATATGTTAAGTAGACATTGGCGAGGTATAGTGCGTAAAGACAACAGGCAATATGGAACAGAACAGGGAAGGGAGGATGCAATGCGAAGATTATAGATCTTACCCCCGGAAGATTATAGATCTTACAGGTGAAAGATTTATATCTTTGGGTTGTAAGATTACGATGGACTCATAGGGAATAGAAACGGACTTTTATAAAAACAAAAGAGGAACTGCCTCTGCGGCAATCCCTCTTTTCTGAATTTGAGAGCATGTTATTTAACTTCGATAACCTTGGCTGCTTTTTCTTTGTCTTCCGGCGTACGTTTCGGCAACTCGATAGTTAATACACCATCGTTTACTTTTGCATCAATTTTATCTTTATCTACATCATCAGGCAGGATCAATGTCTGTTGGAATTTAGAATAAGAGAATTCGCGACGCAAGTAACGGCTTTCTTTCTTGCCTTCTTTATCACCTTCGGTACTTTCTGTTTTCTTTTCCATAGAGATAACCAAGTCGTTGTCTTCGTTGATATGAATCTTGAAGTCTTCTTTGGTCATTCCCGGAGCGGCGACTTCTACTTTGTAGTCTTTGTCACTTTCAATAACATTGATGGCGGGAGCTGTTGCATTGGCTTTTACCATCCAGTCGTTATCAAAGAAATCATTAAAAATACTTGGTAACCATGTTTGGTTTGATCTTCTTACTGGCATCATAATCTTAATCTCCTATAGGTTTTGGTTAAACATTTTGTTTATTTCTGAATTCCTTCACCTTTCGGCTTTGTCATTCACTATCCATAATGCAAACCGCATACCATTAGTTCGATGATATGCGGTTTATATTGCACTCTTTTAAACCTATAAAGGTTTTCTTAAAGATTAAAACCTTTGCATTAAAAGTTGGTAAGCCTCTTTAAACATTTGATTGTCAAGGCTACTGCCAATTTGTAATTTTAGGGGGACAGATTGACAGTTGTTCTATATCAGCTTGAACCGCATACGGAAGATTCCGTCTTTATAGTCGTGGCTTATAATTTTAAATGTACCTATTTCGGACGTATTTTTCACGTGTTGACCTATACAGAGGCATTCGTCGTAATCGCCGACTTTTACAATCCGTACGGTTTCGGAAGCTTTTTCCGGTAAACGTTTCATGTCAAAGCGCCCTATAGCTTCCTCTTGAGAGATAAATTCCATTGTAACGGGCAAATTTCTTCGCAATACTTCGTTTACGGTGTTTTCTATTCTTGTAATATCCGTTTCTTCCGGACATGTTTGCAGCGCAAAATCCAGCTTGCTTTTTTTGCGTTCTATATGGGCGGATATTGCTCGTCCGCATCCGAAAAGATTGACCATTGTCCTGTTTATGACATGCTCTGTGGTATGCATGGGAGGGTACTCCTGTTTATTATGGTCGTTGAGTGATGGTTGTTCCATAGTTATTTTATTTTTGTTCTGATTTTGATGGGATATTAAAATCCGTTCAAAGATAAATTATTCTTTTGTAATAAGGAAGCAGAGAGGAAATGATTGCTTTTGTATTATTATAAAACAACGAATTTTAAAAGATACTCAATGCCGGAGGGGAGTACTTTTGCAGAAAAGTATGACGTTCACGAGGCTCTTAACCGATTTTAATGAGGCATGAACGTCATATTGATTTTTACTGTTTTACATCACAGGGGTTTGGAATAAGAATACAAATGAGTCGCTGTCTTTTAAATCTTTTACAGCATCTCCTGCATAAATCTTTCCGTTGGTGAGGGGCAGTTTCTTGATTCCGGCTTTGGGACTGAAGTCGATTTTCTTCAAATCCAACCAAAACAGATTAGGAGTCATGACCGATTCAAAATAATATATTTTATTCTTCTGATCGGATACAGAACGCCAGCGGGTGGAAGATATATGAGGTTTGTCCGGTGTGGTAATTCCGAAAGGGACAGATACATTACGCATCACACTGAGTACACTGGGTACAGCTATTTTAGCGTCCGGAGTCTGAGGGATTGCATGTATATAAAAAGAGGCACGCACAAAGCGGTCGCTGGAACGGTTTGTACCCGGCAGCATTTGCAATCCTCCTACTTCTTTCCAGTAATCATTGATAGCCAACTGATAATCATATCGTGGAGAATTGGTCATCACTTGGAATTCTTTTCCTTCGTGTATGCTTAAATTCCCGTCCAGATATTCCAAAACCGCTGTATTTCCTGTTTCATCTGTAATAGCCAGGTGAAGAGTGGAAGCTGAACCGTTGGGCATGTGGGGAGCATCAATGCGGAATGATTCTTTTTTCAGCTCCTCAACAGCTTCATGTACGGTGGCAAAATTGTCCAGTACATATTGTGTCCATATGCTGATTCCCATGACAGGACGTGTATCTCCCGGACGGTCAAAGACGGATTCTGGCAAAAATAACAGACTGGCAACCAATCCTTTTTCATTCATTCCGTCACACGTACCTATATCATATCCTGTTGCAATGACGCTGCCGTATTTTGAAGTCCATTTCACGGCATTTTCTTTATTATATCCTGCACGTTGTATTCCTCTGGGGAAAACATAGATATTACTCATAATATCTTCTTTCCAGTCCATTGTACGTCCGGTTACTACCATATGGTCCGGTCCGATATAGACGGCACGCGTGCATGCATCCGCTTTTTGTACACTCATATAGAACATACCTGCCAATGTTAGTAATGCAATACTTCCTTTTTTTAATTTCATGATTCTATCATTTATAAAGATTGTCTTTGCCATTTAGAACAAACCGGATAAGGAACAGGTTTATGGAAATGCAGTGATTTGTGATACATTTGTTGATAAATGCTAATTCATCGGTTCGATTGGAACGTAAATCACATCCGCATTCCCTTCATAAATTTCTACCTGATTATCCTGTCGGAGGGATTCTGTTGAGAACGATTGAAGATAGGTCGAGGTTTCTGGATTAAAAGAAATACTTGTTTTATCGTAAAAGTAAGGGGGATAAAATAAAAAAGGAGCAACGCCTTGCTCCAACCTTTGTTAACCTTAAATCTAATACTATGAAAAACACATTGCAAAGGTACGGACTTTTTGGAAAATAGCAAATAATCAGACTTAAAAAGTATGCTATATAACATTGTTTAATATTTGTATTTCTCGAAAACCTGTTTTTTAAGACTTCTTTTGCGTATCTTTGCAGCCGTTAAAAAATAGCTGACGATAGTAAAAAGAGAAAATATATGGCATTTGAAGCGACAAAGAGAGAGTGGGGCGAGCTTTACGCCTTTTTCCGCTTGTTAGCGGACGGATATGTGTATGCAGGTACGCCTGATGTGAAAAGGAATGAAGTGCAAAAGCTTCCTGTGGCGATGGTACAGCGTGAGGAACATGACGGGACACGCCGTTATATTCTGGAGGATGAGGCGACCGTACGTATTTGTGGGGAAAAGATAGATAAGCAGATACCTCGTGAGGATTTTGCGGCTGTGGCAGAGTTGGTTTTTGCTGCTGTCAAAGAGAGCCGAGAGAATGATGTGATGTCTCCCGACGGTGTAGAAGAATTTTTAGATGAAGTCGCCATTTATGACTTGGAAGCAAAGACGGATGACCGTACTGATTTTTATGTTGCTTTTTACGGTATAGAGGCCCCGTTGGTAGGTTTTTGCGTTCGTTCCCGTTTGGGGACTATGTTCCCGTTGTTGGATGGAGGGCGTGCCGCCAATTTGAAGTTCGAGCAGACAGGTGTTAAATTCGCTACTCCTACCGTAAACAAAATTAATGCTTTTGGTGAAGAAGATGATGTGGCAGGACGTATGTTGATGATAGAACGCTTGGGAGGAATCTTAAAATATAATGATGTGGCCGATAAGGTATTCCGTAGTAATCTTTGCATGATAGATCTTCATTTTCCCCGTATGTTGGGCGAGATGTTGCGTGTCATGCATTTGGATGGTATATCCAAAGTTAGTGACCTGACAGAAGCAATCAAACAAATCAATCCGTTGAAAATAAAGGATGAATTGATCCATAAGCATAGTTATTATGAATATAAGATGAAGCAGTTTCTTATGGCTTTGGCTTTAGGAATGCGTCCTGCCAAGATATTTAATGGGATAGATTCTGCCATATCCGGTTTTCTGTTTGTAAATGGTAATGGAGAGGTACTTTGTTATCAGAAGGCTGACCGTCAGGTATTTGCCGATTTCCTGTTTGTTAATTCCCGGTTTGAGAAAAGTTCTACTGAAAAAGATAAATACGGATATCTGGAACGTGAGAACGGAGTCTATTATTTTAAGCTGAACTTGAAAATCGGTCTGTTGAAGAGATAGGACAATGAAGGAATTTGTATTTTCCTAGAGTTAAAATGTTTTTTACCACAGATTACACAGATTGAAATACGATTTATTGCTTATTTCAATCTGTATCTGTGTTAATCTGAGTAATCTGTGGTGGGAAACTATAGCTTGAATTTCAGAATTTTTCCATTCATTCCATCTAGTAATACGGGAGTTGTTTTGTCCGGCATAAGAGTCAGCTTCTCTGTGTTTCCGGTCAGCAATTCGGTTGCCTCATATTCTCCATAACGATGGATGCCTAAATAATCAAACGCATGTTGCGGAATATTGACGGCTGAACGTGCCGGTATGGAGTCAAAGTTAACCATAATTAATATCAGTTCATCATCCTGTTTTCGTAAAAAGGCGTATTGTTTATGTTCGTTAAATACCCATCCGGCCAGATTGGCATAGGTTAAGTCAAAGAACACACCTTCCCGTATGGCTTTTTCACTGTTGCATATATTCAGCAGACGGGTATAGAATTGTTTCAATTGCTTTTCATCCTCATTCAGGAATTTATTGTCAAACTTGCCTCCATTGCGCCAGCGGCGTATGCTGTCCACACTCCAGTAATCAAAGATGGTAGTTCTTCCGTCACGCCCGCTGAAACCTTCCGTATCCATGCCATGTTCTCCCAATTCCTGCCCGAAGTAAATCATGACCGGATTGGTATTCATGCAAGCCGATACAATCATTGCGGGGATGGCTTTTGAGCCGTTTCCGGCAAAATAATCGGAAGCTATGCGCTGCTCGTCATGATTTTCCAGGAAATTGAGCATTCGTTTTTCAATACCTCCCAAGCTTTGCCAGCGTTGTGGAATAGCAGTTGCCGATTCCCATCCGCAGGTAATGGCACGTAGTGTATCATACAGACCTACTTTGTCATATAAATAGTCGAATTTGCCATTGAACAGATAATTTCTGTATTCTCCCGGATTATAGACCTCGGCGATAAAGATCAGTTTCGGATGTTCAGCTTTGATTTGCGGAATCACCCATCCCCAGAATTCTACAGGAACCATTTCTGCCATATCACAGCGGAATCCGTCAATGCCTTTGGCAGACCAGAACAGTAGGATGTCACGCATCTTCACCCATGTGTCCGGAATCGGTTCGAAGTGGCGGCTATGACCGTTCAAGTAGTCTATACCATAATTCAGTTTCACAGTTTCATACCAGTCATTGGAGTTGGGCCATGCGTCAAAACGGTCATTACCGGTTGCTTTTGCCGGAAATTCTATGTAAGGTTCCGCTGCGCCACGGTGCAGGTCGATATTACCTTCCAGTTTTGTATCTGGAATATAATAGAAATTATTGTTGGGGCTGAATGCTTTTGTCATATCATCTTTTTCACCCAAATCGGTTACTCCTTCAGGCTTGGCGTCTGAACCATATTGGCGGGCTACATGGTTGGGGACAAAATCAATGATGACCTTCAATCCGGCTTTGTGGCTTCGTGTTACCAGATTCTCGAACTCTTTCATACGGTCCGGGATACTGGTTGCCAAATCAGGGTCTACATCATAATAATCCTTGATGGCATACGGTGATCCGGCCTTTCCTTTTACTACTGCGGGATGATCGGGTTTGATGCCATAGCGGGTATAATTGGTTTGGGTAGCATGTTCAATGATACCTGTATACCAAATATGTGTAGCACCCAGTGTTTTGATCTCGTTTAAAGCCTTTGTCGTGAAATCGGCCATTTTTCCGCAACCGTTTTCCTCCAAAGAACCATTAGGCTTACAACGCAGGCTGTTGTTCCCGAATAAACGGGTGAATACCTGATAGATAATAATTTTTTCTTGTGTATCCATTTTATTTTTTTTGTTTATCTCCAAATTGTTCCATTCTCCAGGAGTAGTCTGTCCAGGAGTTCCGTTGCCGTATTGTATCCTTTTTCGAATATCTCTTCGGCTCTTTCCAGTTCTCTGTTGCTGTATTCTTCCAGTCCGTATGATTCGATCAGCAAATCTGCAATCCCTTTTTGAGGCAGTGTATTGGCTTGGAAAATAAAATGATAGGCTCTGAGTGCGATGCTTACCACATTCTTGCTATATTCATCTGCTACCAGCGGATCTACATTGAGTGCTATCACTTTCTCGCATTCTTTGCGAATGGGGCTGACCGGCAGGTTCATCAAGATTCCTCCATCTACATAATATGTATTGTTGATGCGTATGGGGGCAAACAAGATAGGCATACAGCAGGAAGCAGCCAGTCTTTCGGCTATTTTCCCTTTTTTAAAAGAAACGATGCGTCCGTGATCCAAATCGGTGGCGGTAATAATAGTGGGAATTTTTAGTTCTTCTATCGTTTTCGACTCCAAGTTGCTGTTTAAGAAATCGATAAAACTATCCAGTTTCAGCAGACCTTGTTTGTTGATAGAAAAAGTGGTCAGTTCTTTGAATGAATGGTGCTCAAAAAGTTCAACAATATGATAAGGCTCTTTGCCGTCGGCATAGAAGACAGCGGCAAGAGCACCTGCACTTACTCCGGAAAGTATTTCCGGCCTGATGCCATGTTCATGCAAAGCCTGCATAATCCCCAAATGGGCAAATCCTTTTATAAATCCTCCGCTCAGGGCATAACCAATGTTATATTTAAATTCATTCATAGTCTGATCTCGTTTAGATATCGACAAACTTACGAATATTTTTGTGAAATGCCATAAAAATACGGATTACTCAGCATATTCCGGTAATCCGTATAAAATTTATAATAACTGAATTTTGTTTATCAAGCAATACCGTGTGCGTTGACCGATCCATCAATTTTCTTGATCAGTCCTTGCAGTACAGCACCCGGTCCGCATTCGGTAAAGTCATCGGCACCATCGGCAACCATATTCTTCACTGTCTGGGTCCAGCGTACGGAAGCGGTGAGCTGAGCTACCAGGTTTGCCTTGATTTCAGCGGGATCTGTGTGAGGCAAAGCGTCCACGTTCTGATATACAGGGCATTTCGGAGTATGAATTTCAGTAGCGTTGATAGCAGCTCCAGTTCCACTTTGGCGGGGTTCATCAGCGGAGAGTGGAAGGCGCCTCCCACTTTCAGCGGCAGGGCACGTTTAGCACCGGCAGCTTTCATTTGCTCGCAAGCCTTGTTGATTCCTTCGATAGAACCTGAGATGACAATTTGTCCCGGGCAGTTATAATTGGCAGCCACTACCACTTCTCCTTCTTTAGAAATCGCTTCACAGATTTCCTCTACTTTTTCGTCAGGCAATGCAATGATGGCAGCATCGTAGAGGGTTGTGCCTCACAAGCTTTCTGCATAGCCATAGCACGTGCATAAACCAGTTTCAGACCATCTTCGAAAGACAATGCTCCGGCTGCAACCAATGCGGAAAATTCGCCCAGCGAGTGTCCGGCAGTCATTTCAGGTTTGAAATCATCACCCATGCAAAGAGCGGAAATTACCGAGTGCAGAAAAACGGCAGGCTGAGTTACTTTAGTCTGGCGCAAGTCTTCGTCAGTACCTTCAAACATGATGTCTGTGATACGGTATCCTAAAATGTCGTTTGCTTTTTCAAAAAGTTCTTTGGCTAAAGCCGAGTTTTCGTACAGGTCTTTACCCATACCTACAAACTGTGCTCCCTGTCCGGGGAATACAAATGCTTTCATATTTTTCCTATTTTGGTTTAAAAACGTTGCAAAGGTAATTATTTCTTTGGAAACTAGGTGCTATTCTTCCTTAATATTCATAGGGACAGGATGATAAAAGTGGTTTAAAGGGCCGTGTCCTTCACCGATGCGGATATCTTTCCCTGCCTCTATGCCATGGGTGACGTAGCGTTTGGCACGTTCCACTGCTTGCGGCATCACATAACCCAAAGCTAGGAATGTGGCGATGGCGGAAGAGAGGGTACAACCGGTTCCGTGGGTGTTCGGACTCTCTATTTTGGTGGAGGTGAACAGGTGAGGAGTACTTTCTCCGGCTATCTGCAGCACATCGCACATTAGTCCGCCTTCCAGGTGACCGCCTTTCAGGAGGACGGCTTTGCAACCGAATTTCAATAGCTCGAGGGCAGCCGATTTCATCTCTTCTACATTATTAATAGGATGGTCTGTCAACACTTCTGCTTCCCTCAGATTGGGTGTGATGAGGGAGGTGAGGGGCATTAAGTCGTCGGTAAGGGCTGCAATGGCGTCATCTTCTATCAGCTTGTGCCCACTGGTAGATACCATGACGGGATCGAAAATCACATACGCGGGTCGGTACTTGTGCAGGCAGGCAGAGATAACCTTACAATCTCAATGTCATTTATCATTCCTATTTTTATGGCATCGGGACGTATGTCGTCCATGACGGCTTCTATCTGTCCGCGTACAAAAACAGGGGGGACAGGGTGGATGGCACGTACGCCGGTGGTATTTTGAACTGTGATAGCGGTGATGGCGGTGGCTGCATAAGCGCCCAATGCCGAGATGGTTTTCAGATCGGCCTGGATGCCGGCGCCTCCGCTGCAATCGGAGCCGGCTATGCTCATAATGGTTGGATATTTTTTCATTTATTGGTCGGATTAACTATCATGCCTGCAAATATAAGTAATAATATTGTATTTAAAGTTTGCAGGAATGGAACTAATCGCTTATTTTTTGCTTTACGAAAGAAAATATAATATAAATGATAGAAGGATGAAGAAAGCCCTGGTAAGTGGCGGTGCGGGCTTTATAGGTTCGCATCTTTGTACGCGTCTGATAAACGAGGGTAACCGGGTTATCTGTCTTGATAACTTTTTTACCGGAAGCAAAGATAATATAAAGCATCTGATAGGACATCCGTGTTTTGAGTTGGTGGAACATGATGTGGTGAATCCGTATTGTGCGGATGTGGATGAGATATATAATTTAGCATGCCCTGCTTCCCCCATTCATTATCAATATGATGCGATAAAAACAGCAAAGACTGCTGTTTTCGGAACTTTTAATATGTTAGGACTGGCAAAGAAAAACAATGCACGTATGCTTCAGGCATCGACAAGCGAAGTGTATGGTGATCCGATTTCTCATCCGCAGCAGGAGTCTGACTGGGGTAATGTGAA
>ENA-OQCN01000466-OQCN01000466.1-human-gut-metagenome-genome-assembly--contig:-NODE-466-length-21582-cov-2.160755_pt1 | contig 21582 bp, 26 predicted proteins | sample MGYA00242497_ERZ504576 | MGnify/ENA primary metagenome ERZ504576 (study PRJEB26092, sample SAMD00036296) | human gut metagenome | host: Homo sapiens | study: EMG produced TPA metagenomics assembly of... | reverse complement strand
GAGAATAGCAGTTGGCTGAACATGTATATGATTCCAGTGATTCCTGTACCGGCAAAAGTGCAGTACAGAACCGCTGGAATATTCCATTTATGGTTTGTTAAAAAATATCAAATTACAATTACAACAGCGGAGTCCGCCACGGGTGGGATGATCGCGTCCACGCTGATCAATGTTCCGGGAATCTCAGAGTTTTTTACAGAGGGGTATGTGACATATTCAAATGAAGCAAAAGTTAAAATGATACATGTTGCACCGGAAACAATCGATACCTATGGCGTGGTAAGCAGTGAAACAGCGGCGGATATGGCTGCTTCTGCAGCAAAAACGGCTGCAACAATGGCGGCAGTATCCGTGACAGGTGTTGCCGGACCAGATGGGGGAACGAAAGAATGCCCGGTCGGGCTGGTGTTTATCGGCTGTTATCTGAATGGAAAGACAGTGACGGAGCGTCATATGTTTTCCGGCAGCCGCATGGATGTAAGAAAGAGCGCCACAGAAAGCGCACTTTCCCTGTTAAAAAAATGTATAGAAGAAACGTATGCAGTGTGAAAAATCCATATAGGAAGATATTTTACACTAGAAAGGCATGGTTATTAGTATGAGAATTATTGCAGGAACAGCGAGAAGCCTTCCTTTAAAAACGGTAGAAGGACTTGACACCAGACCTACCACAGACCGTATCAAAGAGACATTGTTTAATATCATACAGGATGAGATCCCTGGATGCTATTTTTTGGATCTGTTTGCAGGAAGCGGACAGATGGGACTTGAGGCAGTCAGCCGCGGTGCGCAGTATGCCGTTTTTGTCGAAAATAATAAAAAAGCTGCTGCATGCGTGGAGGACAATATCCGCTTTACCAAGTTTACAAAAGAAACAAAATTATATAATTCGGATGTTTTATCAGCTTTAAGAGCGATGGAAGGAAAATACCGGTTTGATATCATTTTTATGGATCCTCCCTATAAACAGGAACTTGAATATGATGTACTTTCTTACCTGAAAGATTCTTCGCTTTTAAAAGAAAATGGAATCATCATCGTCGAAGCATCGTTGGATACAGCGTTTGACTATTTGCCGGATATGGGATTCACATTGAAACGATTAAAGACGTATAAGACAAATGAACATGCATTTATCATCAAAAATCAATAGAAAAAATACATGATCCATTTGTATGGGAGGAACCTATGAAAAAAGCAATTTATCCGGGAAGTTTTGATCCGTTGACGTTAGGACATTTAGATATTATAGAACGATCTGCTAGAATTGTGGACGAGCTTGTGGTCGGAGTACTCAATAACAGTGCAAAAAATTCGTTGTTTTCTTTAGATGAACGTGTTAGTATGATTAAGGAGATGACAGATTCCATGCCAAATGTTACAGTGACAAGTTTTAATGGTCTTTTAGTCGATTATATGAGAGAAATCGATGCGACGATCATTGTAAGAGGACTGCGCGCTGTAACAGATTTTGAATATGAACTTCAGATTGCACAGACAAATCATGTGGAAAATCCGGAAGTGGAGACAATTTTTTTGACAACCAGTCTCCAGTATTCTTATTTAAGCTCTACAATCGTGAAAGAATTTGCATCTTATGGAGGAGATTTATCCAAGTTTGTGCCGGCACGTTTTATAGACCGGATATATGATAAGTATCAGATTAAAAAATAAGGAGTGGTTACTATGGCCAGCAGAATTGAACAGATAATAGACGAGATTGAAGACTATATTGACGGCTGTAAGACGCAGGCTTTTGCACCGTCTAAGATCATTGTAAACCGCGAAACTATGGAAGAACTATTAAATGAACTCCGCAGCAAGACACCGGATGAGATCAAGCGTTATCAGAAGATTATCAGCAATAAAGAAGCAATCTTAGCGGATGCGCAGGCGAAAGCGGATGCAATCATGCACAGGCACAGGTAAAAACAGATGAACTTGTCAGTGAGCATGAAATTATGCAGCAGGCATATGCACAGGCAAATGAAGTTGTTATGATCGCAACCAAACAGCTCAGGAAATCTTAGACAATGCAACAAATGACGCCAATAATATCCGTATGGGTGCCATGCAGTATACAGACGATATTTTGAAAAATTTAGAGAGTACAATTTCACATGCCATGGATTCTTCTAAGGCAAGGAGTGATGCATATATGAGTACTCTGCAGGGATTCCTTGATGTTGTTACAACGAACCGTGCCGAATTGAATCCTACGGCAGACATACAGGAAGAAACGCAGACGGATACACAAGAGTTACAACAGACCATGCCAGAACAGCAGTAATTAGGGTCATAAGCAGTTTAAAGATTCCATATTTTTGATGGAAAGACCGGTTTCCTTTGATCATCGAGCTGGTCTGTGCCAGACCGGAACATCCGCCGAAGGCAGTAAAAGTCATGGCAAGTAAATAACGGCAGGCAGGTGTAAGGGGTGACTGGCTGGCAGCTTTGATCCCGTTTGTGATTTCTGTCAATCCGGTGAGCATCAGTTTTGTGGTTTCTGGCAGTGGAAGCAGCCGGAACATGGAAGATATCATGGAAAACAGCATAATATAACCTCCAAGTCTGGTTAGTGTTTCGAAACGTTCATGATGCCGGCGTCTATGATTTTAAAATTTATTTGAGATCCAGATGCTGGCTTTTTGTATGTGGTGGAGTGGTTTGATACTGATTGCTTTTTCTCTGTAAAGAAAAAGAGCAGTCTACCGGCAATGAGAGGCGGCAAAAATATTACCAGATAGCTGAGTGGTATCAGGGAAGGCATATGAAGTTCCTGGCAGAGAATATAGCTGCTGATAAATACAGGACTGATGTTGTTTGTCACCATAAACAGTATTTCGGCTTCCTGATATTCTAACTGCCCGCATTTTAGCATTTCAGCACAGTTTTTGCTTCCCATCGGAAAGCCGAACAGAAAACCGGACAGCAGCACAAAAGAGCCATTTCTGCTGGCTGGTAAGATCAGACGTAGAAGCGGATAGAGAAGTTTTACAAGATATCCGGTAAAACCAGAGTAGATCAGGATATTGGATAAAATCGCAAATGGCAGCAGAGAGGGAAGCACCCGCTCATACCAGAGAACCAGCCCGTCGGTTGCTGCAGTTACTGCGTCCTGCGGGAAAAATAAAATATAAACGATAAAAATAAGGATACACAAGAATATTAATTTCTTTTTCATATTAGAATATATGAGAAACAGGAGGCATCTATGAAGAACAAATTAAATTTACCAGAGTTAGAATCCAAAAAAAGTATTTGCATATTTTGAGGAGTTGGCAGCAATTCCGCATGGTTCAAGAAATACCAGACAGATCAGCGATTACCTGATTTCTTTTGCAAAAGAACATGGTTTAGAGTGCTATCAGGATGAGGCAAACAATGTTGTGATCATTCAGGAGGCATCTGACGGATATGAAAGTGCAGACCCGATCATCATGCAGGGACATATGGATATGGTCTGTGAGAAGGAAAAAGGCGTGGAGATCGATTTTGAGAAAGACGGTCTGGAGCTTTATGTAGACGGCGATTTCTTAAAAGCAAAAGGCACGACTTTAGGCGGTGATGATGGTGTTGCGGTTGCTTATATCCTCGCAATTATGGATTCACCGGAGATTGCGCATCCAAGACTTGAGGCTGTGATCACGGTTGATGAGGAGATCGGCATGCTCGGAGCAGAGGTCATAGATCTTTCCATGTTAAAAGGCCATAAGATGTTAAATATTGATTCCGATGTGGAAGGACATTTCCTGACAAGTTGTGCTGGCGGTATGACTGTGGATACTGTGATCCCTGTCACATGGCAGAAACAGCAGGGATATGGCGCAGGACTGACTGTGACTGGCTTAGAGGGGGGGCACTCCGGCAGTGAGATCGATAAGGAACATGCCAATGCTAATATCCTGATGGGACGTGTGTTAAAATATCTTTCCGACCGAATGGAACTGGCGGTTGTATCACTTGCAGGCGGCTTAAAAGATAATGCAATCCCGCGTGAGTGTGAGGCAGAGATCGTCATTCCGGAAGAGAAAAAAGCAGAACTTTCCGATTATATTACAGAACTGGAAAAGATTTTTAAAAAAGAGTATGCTGTCTCAGATCCGGCTGTCTGCATTGAAATAAAAGAGAATGGAACAGGGGAGTATGATGTATTATCTTATTCTTCCATGACAAAAGTGATCTTTTATCTGCGCAACGTGCCAAACGGCGTGCAGCATATGAGCATGGTAATGCCTGGACTGGTAGAGACTTCTTTAAATACCGGAATCATGAAACTGACAACAGATGGCCTGGAGCTGACCGCATCTGTGCGAAGCAGTGTCTCCACAAGAAAAGAAGAATTAAAAGATAAATTAGAGTATCTGGCCGAATTTTTAGGCGGTGAGATCTCTGTAAGCGGGGATTATCCGGCATGGGAGTATCGCGCGGAGTCTGATATCCGTGAGGGAATCAGTGCCGTATACGAAGAATTATTCCACGAGGAGCCAGTGTTTGAGGCAATCCATGCAGGACTTGAGTGCGGTATCTTATCCGGCAAGATCGCAGATCTCGACTGCGTTTCCTTCGGACCGAATAACTTTGATATCCATACACCGAAGGAGCGTCTCAGCATTTCTTCTACCGAAAAAGTATGGAAACTGATTGTGGAATTTTTAAAGAGAAGTAAATAAAAACGTTTGTCATAAATTTAATATTGCAAAAATAAGGGAGTACGGACTGGTCTTATGAAAAAAGTCAGATTGTGGCTGCTTGTGTTTTTATGTATGATGGCAGTGTTTCAGGTACTTTTGACAGAAGAACTTTTAGAGAGTGCACACAGGAGAAACTGTTTTTCTTATGAAACGGCATTTCGCAATCTGCGGAACCATAATCTGACAAAAGATCAGGTCAATACCTTTTTTAACAATGCCGGATCCGATATGGAAGGGTTTTGTGAGCTTTTGACGATGTATTTTGCATCGGACTGCCAGATGACAGATCCTAAGCTGTTGAAGAAACAGGTCGCAGATGCAAAAAAATATCGTGGCAATGAATTTACAGAGATAAACGGATATGTCAAAAGCGTCTGGAGTGACCTTTTGTGTTTTCCGGTGGGAAAGATCGCAGGAAAACCGGAAGATAACGTTGTATTTGAAAATAGCTGGATGCAGAGCCGGACTTTTGGCGGCGACCGCGGACATGAGGGAACCGATATCATGGCATCGGAAAATGTGCGGGGCATATATCCGGTCTACAGTATGACCGACGGCGTTGTGGAAAATATAGGCTGGCTCCGTCTTGGCGGCTACCGGATCGGAATCCGGAGTCCGTCCGGTGCATATTTTTATTATGCCCATCTGGCGGAGTATGCAAAAGACTTTCAGATCGGTGAAACAGTATCGGCGGGCACATTTCTCGGCTTTATGGGTGACACCGGTTACAGCGATGTGGAGGGCACGACCGGGAATTTTGCAGTCCATCTTCATATGGGAATCTATCTGAATGATAAAGATGGAACAGAGTTTTCGGTAAATTCCTATCCGATGCTTTCTTATTTATGGGAAAGACAAGGAGGCGCACTTAGGTGAACCGCCATTTTTCGACAACATCATTTGCAGCATAATTTGAATATTATACAGATATAGTAAATAATGGCTTTTGATATAGTAAGATTTTAGAGAATGGAGAGAGCATGCGGCTGGATAAATTACTGACCGAACTCGGCACAGGAAGCAGAAGCGAAGTAAAAAAATATATCCGATCAGGGCTTGTCACGGTAAACGGGGAAGTTGTAAAGAAACCGGAACAGAAAGTGGATGAAAAAATGATACGGTCTGTTTTCGGGGGAATCCGTTAACATATACAGAGTATGAATATTATCTGTTTCACAAACCGGCGGGATGCGTGACTGCAACGGAGGACAATCTGCACCGGACAGTCATGGACTATCTGACTGACACGCGCGCCATGACCTCTTCCCTGTGGGGAGACTTGACATTGATACAGAAGGACTGCTGCTCATCACAAATGATGGAGCATTAGCACACGATCTGCTCAGCCCGGCGAAGCATGTTTCGAAGGTTTACTATGCAAAAATCGACGGTCGTGTCACGGAAGAAGATGTTAACCTTTTTGAAAATGGGGTTGACATAGGAGAAGAAAAGCCTACAAAACCGGCACTTTTAGAGGTTTTGCATTCGGGTGACAATTCGGAAATCAGGTTAACAATTACAGAAGGCAGGTTCCATCAGGTAAAGCGGATGTTTGAGGCAGTGGGAAAGAAGGTTACTTATCTAAAACGTGTGGAGATGGGATCACTGGTGTTGCCGGATGAACTTGCTCCCGGGGAATACCGTCCACTGACCGAAGAAGAATTACAGGAACTGCGCCGACACTGACAGGCAGACAGAAAAAAAGAAAACATGCAGATGCAGCTTAGATATCTGTGCTGTCTCTGTGCAATATACAGAAATGAGGATCAACATGAAAAATGGTTTTTTACCAATCAGCAAAGAAGATATGAGAGAGGCTGGTATAGACCAGCTTGATTTTGTTTATGTGTGCGGTGACGCTTATGTCGATCATCCATCGTTTGGACATGCCATCATATCGCGTTTATTAGAAGCACATGGCTATAAAGTCGGTATCATTGCACAGCCGGACTGGCATGACAAAGAGTCTATTAATATTTTAGGAGAACCGCGGCTCGGCTTTCTTGTCTCTGCAGGAAATATGGATTCCATGGTAAACCATTATTCTGTTTCTAAAAAGAGACGCCAGAGCGATGCGTTCACACCGGGAGGCGTGATGGGAAAACGCCCCGATTATGCGACGGTTGTCTATTGCAACTTGATCCGGCAGACATATAAGCACAAACCGATCATCATCGGCGGGATCGAGGCGAGTTTAAGAAGGCTTGCGCATTACGATTACTGGTCGAATAAATTAAAACGTTCCATCCTGTTAGACTCCGGTGCAGACATCATTTCCTATGGTATGGGCGAACACAGTATCATAGAGATCGCAGATGCTCTGGATAGCGGGTTAGATATCAAAGACATCACATTTATTGACGGAACGGTTTACAAGACCAGAAAACGTGAGGATATTTACGATGCAATCGAATTGCCGCATTATGAAGCACTGCTTGCGGATAAAAAAGAATATGCAAAAAGCTTTTATGTGCAGTACAGCAATACGGATCCGTTCGTAGCAAAACGTTTGTTTGAAACGTATGACGGGAAAATGTTTGTGGTACAGAATCCGCCATCAAACCTCTGACACAGAGTGAGATGGATCAGGTATATTCGCTTCCTTACATGAGAACTTACCATCCATCTTATGAGGAGGCAGGCGGTGTTCCGGCGATCGAGGAGGTCAAATTTTCCTTAGTCAGCAACCGGGGCTGCTACGGCGGCTGCAGTTTCTGTGCACTGACCTTCCATCAGGGGCGTATCATCCAGACCAGAAGCATGAATCGATTTTAGCCGAGGCAAACCAGATCGTCTGGGAACCGGATTTTAAGGGATATATCCACGATGTCGGAGGTCCGACTGCAAACTTCCGTGCGCCGGCGTGTGACAAGCAGCTTACCAAAGGTGTCTGTCCGCATAAACAGTGTCTGTTCCCGCAGCCTTGTAAAAATTTGAAAGTAGACCACAAAGATTATCTGTCGCTGCTCCGGAAATTAAGACAGCTCCCGAATGTGAAAAAAGTTTTTATCCGTTCCGGTATCCGGTTTGACTACCTGATTTACGATGAAGACCGCACGTTTTTACGTGAACTTTGCGAGCACCATGTCAGCGGTCAGCTGAAAGTTGCACCGGAACATATTTCCAATGCGGTATTGGAGAAGATGGGGAAACCGAGCGTGGAAGTATATAAAAAGTTCGTGAAGGCATATAAGGACATGAATGAAAAGCTTGGCAAAAAACAGTACTTAGTGCCATACCTGATGTCCTCCCATCCGGGTTCTACTTTAAAGGAAGCTGTAGAACTGGCTGAATTTTTGCGTGACCTCGCTATATGCCGGAGCAGGTACAGGATTTTTATCCGACGCCATCTACGATCTCAACCTGTATGTATTATACCGGATTGGATCCACGCACGATGGAACCGGTTTATGTCGCTGTCAATCCACATGAAAAAGCGATGCAGAGGCACTGATCCAGTACCGGAACCCGAAAAATTATGATCTGGTGGAGGAAGCACTCACAAAGGCTGGCAGAACAGACCTGATCGGATTTGACAAACACTGCCTGATCCGTCCGAGAAGAGAACATTCTTTTGATCGAAATGGCGCGAAAAATGACAGAGGAAACAATTCCCACAGAAGCAGTTCAAAAAATGACAGGGACAATTTCCACAGCAAAAACAGCGTGAAAAATGACAGACGGACGGTCACATCCGGCAGCCGTAAAAAGATTACAGCGTCTGGAAATAACCAGCAGAATACTGGCGCCAAGAAAAAAAAGACGATCCGCAATATCCATAAAAAGAAATAGAAAGAAAATTTTATGCGTGAATTTAAAATCAATGAAAACGAAGCGGGACAACGCTTTGATAAATATTTAAAAAAGCTGCTTGGCAATGCGCCGGGCAGCTTTATATACAAAATGCTCCGAAAAAAAAAATATTACTTTAAATGGAAAAAAGGCAGACGGAACCGAAAAATTGAATCAGGGCGACGATATAAAACTGTTTTTTTCCAATGAAACCTTTGAGAAGTTCAGTGGAAGCGGCACACCGGATTCTGAATTCGAGGCACTTAAAGTACTTTCGAGGGAGTTTACATCAGGAAAACGGAAACTTCCGGTTGTTTATGAAGATAAAGATGTGATTTTTATCAATAAGCCGACCGGCATGCTTTCCCAGAAGGCAAAACCGGAAGATATTCCGCAAACGAATATATTCTTGCATATCTGATCGCGAAAGGGGAACTGACGGAAAGTTCTTTCCGTACCTTCCGCCCATCGATCTGCAACCGGCTTGACCGCAATACATCCGGTCTGTTAGCTGCCGGAAAAACCTTAAAGGGACTTCAGGAGATGGCAAAAGCCTTAAAGGAACGTTCGGTTCAGAAATATTACCGCTGTATCGTAAAGGGGACGGTAAAAGAAGCTTCTTATCTGAAAGGTTATCTGCAGAAAGATGAATCGTCCAATCAGGTTTTGATCCGCAGGACAAAACCTTCTGAGGGAGAATGGCTCCCGATCGAGACGGAATATAAACCGATTCGCTGTATGGGCGGTTACACGGAGTTTGAAGTTCATCTGATGACCGGGCGATCCCATCAGATCCGTGCGCATCTTGCGTCTATCGGACATCCGATCATAGGAGACTATAAATATGGAGATTCTGGAGTTAATGTATATTTTAAGAAAAATGCAAGGATAACGTCACAGCTTCTTCATGCAAGCCGCTTTGTATTTGAGGACGGCAGGGAGATTACGGCTCCATGTGGTGCTGAATTTGAGCGGGCATGGAATGTGATCGAAAATTTATAAACCGATGAATGTACATTCTGTCATGTGCATGTTTTCAGACTATAGTGTTCGAAAAAATTTGGAATAATTTATTTTTATAAAGGAGTACCATCATGCAACCTGGAACTCAAGAGGACTCAGGGTTCAACCTTAGAAGGAGTTCATCAACCGCACCAATGAAACTTATCTGACAAATGGCCTTGCACTGATTCAGAAAGTTCCAACGCCGATCACACCCATCAATATAGACAAGGCAACAAGGCATATTACGCTGGCATATTTTGAACAGAAAAGTACCGTCGACTATATTGGCGCCGTCCAGGGAATCCCGGTGTGTTTTGACGCAAAGGAATGTGCGACAGACACCTTTCCGCTTCAGAATATCCATGAACATCAGGTAACATTCATGGAAAACTTTGAAAAGCAGGGGGGAATTTCATTTTTTCTGATCAGTTTTACCGCAAGGAACGAATTTTATTATCTGCGCCTTGCAAAGCTGTTGGAATTTTGGAACCGCGCAAAAGAAGGTGGAAGAAAAAGTTTCCGTTATGAGGAATTAGAATCCGATTATTTCCTTCCGAAAGGAAAAGCGGTACTGGTTCCTTACTTGGATACGCTGCAAAAAGATTTGCTGGCAAGGGATTGACATTCCCTTTGTTTTCCAATATAATAAACAGCAGTTTTGTGTGGTAGCAAGGTAGCACACTAAGTGCAAGAGAAAAATGTGTGCAGGGACGGCAGAAAAATCACTTATCACATAACGTCCCGGAATGGAGATTTGATGAAAAAGACAGTTATTACATACACCTGAAGGTGTCAGGGATATTTACAATGACGAATGCGAGAAAAAGCTGATTTTGCAGGATGAATTATTAAAAGTACAGAAACAGTACGGTTATCACCCAATCCAGACACCAACATTTGAATTTTTTGATACCTTTGGCAGAGAGATCGGAACCACACCTTCGAAGGATCTGTATAAGTTTTTTGACCGGGAGGGAAATACGTTGGTACTTCGACCGGATATTACACCTTCCATTGCGCGATGTGCCGCAATGTATTTTGGTGAGGAGAAGATGCCGATCCGTCTCTGCTATATGGGAAATACATTTTTAAACAACAGCAGCTATCAGGGAAGATTAAAAGAGAGCACACAGCTTGGCGCAGAGCTTTTAGGCGATTCCACGGTAGATGCAGACGCGGAGATCATTGCATGGTGATCGACTGCCTGAAAAAAGCAGGATTAAAAGAGTTTCAGCTTTCCGTCGGTCATGCAGAATTTTTCCGCGGTTTGACAGATGCGGCAGGGTTAAAGGAAGAACAGGAAGAAGAACTTCATGATCTTATTTCCAACAAAAATTATTTTGGTGTAACGGAGTTTGCTGAGACGCTGAGCTTAAACGATAACTTAAAGGCTCTGTTTGGAATGCTCGGCAATCTGTATACCGGATCTGACGAATTGCAGACGGCAAAGAAATATGCATCTGAATATCCGCGTATCTTAGCCGCGATTGAGCGCCTTGAGGAGTTACATCAGGTTTTAAAGATCTATGGCATTGATAAATATGTCTCCGTGGAGCTTGGAATTGTCAGCAATTATCAGTACTATACCGGCATCATTTTTGCGGGATACACGTTTGGAAACGGTGAGCCGATCGTAAAGGGCGGCCGTTATGATGAACTTCTGACTTACTTTGGAAAGGAGTCAGCATCCATCGGTTTTGCGATCGTTATTGACCAGCTGATGGCAGCACTTTCCAGACAGAAGATCGAAATTCCGGTACAATATCAGAACGAACTTATTATTTATGATTCGAAAATGCGCAGTGAGGCGATCAAAAAGGCGATGGAGCTGCGTACTGACGGCAGAAATGTGGAGCTGATGGCAAGAGATATCTCAAAGACCGAAGAAGATTATCGCACCTATGCAAAGCAGAATCACTTTGTGAATGTGACATTTATGTAAGGAGACGGATACGATGGAAGAGATGAGATATTTAACCTTTGCCCTTGGGAAGGGAAGACTGGCGAAGAAAACTTTAGAGATGTTTGAACAGATCGGCATAACCTGCGAGGAGATGAAGGACAAAGACACCAGAAAACTGATCTTTGTAAATGAAGAATTAAAACTCCGTTTTTTCCTTGCGAAGGGACCGGATGTGCCGACATATGTTGAATATGGTGCAGCAGATATTGGTATCGTTGGAAAAGATACGATCTTAGAGGAAGGCAGAAATATTTACGAGGTACTTGATCTTGGATTTGGAAAATGCCGCATGTGCATCTGTGGACCGGAAAATGCAAAAGAGCTGTTAAACCATCATGAACTGATCCGCGTTGCAACCAAGTATCCGCGGATTGCAAAAGATTATTTCTATAATAAGAAACATCAGACTGTGGAGATCATCAAGCTGAACGGATCAATCGAGTTGGCGCCGATCGTCGGCTTATCTGAAGTTATCTGCGATATCGTAGAAACCGGCTCCACCCTGCGTGAGAACGGTTTGTCGGTGTTAGAGGAAGTTTGTCCGCTTTCTGCCCGCATGGTAGTCAATCAGGTGAGCATGAAGATGGAAAATGAGCGCATTACAAAACTGATTTCCGATTTAAAGACCGTCATATAAGATAACAAAAACCGTTTGCCACAGCAATGTTTTGAATACAGACGGAACAGATGTTTTGAAATGGAGGAGAAGTATGCGAATTATAGAACTGACAGAAGAGGCAAGAAACAAATATACTGGAAAAATCTTTTTAAAAAAGAAGCCCGAATTCCTATGGTGAATTTGAAGGCAGAGTAAATGAGATCATAGAAAATGTAAGGGCAAACCGCGATGCAGCGATCTTTGATTACACAAAGCGTTTTGATGGAGCTGACATCAACGCGGAGAATATCCTTGTGACGGAGGATGAGATTAAAGAGGCCTACGAAAAAGTGGATGAAAAACTGCTTACGGTGATCCGCAAGGCGCTGGTAAATATCCGCAAATATCATGAAAAACAGCGCCAGTATTCTTGGTTTGATTCCGAGGAGTCCGGCATTATTTTAGGACAGAAAGTGACTGCCTTGGAAAAAGTCGGCGTTTATGTACCGGGCGGAAAGGCAGTTTATCCGTCCTCCGTGCTTATGAACATCGTTCCGGCAAAGGTTGCGGGTGTAAAAACTATCGTTATGACAACACCTCCCGGAAAAGACGGAAAAGTCAATCCGGCGACCTTAGTTGCGGCAAAAGAGGCAGGTGTGGATGCGATCTATAAAGTCGGCGGTGCACAGGCGATCGCAGCGCTGGCATTTGGTACGGAAAGCGTTCCAAAGGTAGACAAAATCGTAGGTCCTGGTAATATCTATGTTGCCCTGCAAAGAAAGCCGTATTTGGTTTTGTAAGCATTGACTCCATTGCAGGCCCTAGTGAGATCATGGTGTTAGCAGATGAAACTGCAAACCCGCGTTTTGTTGCAGCAGACCTTCTCTCGCAGGCAGAACATGACGAGATGGCATCTGCGATCCTTGTTACAACGAGCAGGGATTTAGCGGAGCAGGTATCAAAAGAAGTGGAAGGTTTTGTGGCACAGTTATCCAGAAAAGAAATCATTCAGAAGTCTTTGGATAATTATGGTTATATCTTAGTGGCAGAAGTATGGACGAGGCGATCGCGACAGTGAACGAGATTGCATCCGAGCATCTTGAACTTGTCACAAAGAATCCATTTGAGACGATGACAAAGATCCGCAACGCGGGAGCAATTTTTGTCGGGGAATATTCCAGTGAACCATTGGGTGATTATTTCGCCGGTCCAAACCATGTGCTGCCGACGAACGGAACTGCAAAATTTTTCTCACCGCTTAGCGTGGATGATTTTATCAAAAAGTCAAGCATTATCTCTTATTCAAGGGAGGCATTAGAGCCGATTTATAAAGATATCGTACAGTTTGCAGAATGTGAACAGTTAACGGCGCATGCAAATTCAATCCGTGTACGATTTGAAGACTAGAGAGGAATGTGGTAAAATGGAAAGAACGGCGGAGTACATACGAAAAACAAAAGAAACGGATATTAAGATTAATCTGAATATAGACGGAACTGGTAAAGCGGAGATTGACACTGGGATCGGCTTTTTTGATCATATGTTAGAAGGATTTGCCAGACATGGTTTTTTTGATCTGGATGTCAAAGTGGAAGGGGATCTTGCCGTGGACTGCCATCACACGATCGAAGACACCGGAATCGTGCTTGGTAATGCGATCCGCAAAGCGTTAAAAAATAAAAAGGGCATCAAACGTTTTGGAAGCTGTATTTTGCCGATGGATGAGACACTGGTGCTCTGCGCCGTGGATCTCTCCGGCAGACCTTATCTTGTTTTTGATGGCGAATTTACTGTGGAGCGCGTAGGGTATATGGACACGGAGATGGTTAAAGAATTTTTCTATGCCGTTTCTTATGCAGCGGGTATGAATCTGCATATCCGTGTATTGTCCGGCGGCAATAACCATCATATGATCGAAGCAATGTTCAAGGCATTTGCGAGGGCGTTAGATGAAGCAACCGGCTATGATCCGCGTATCACGGATGTGTTGTCCACAAAAGGCAGCCTGTAGGAAAACTTGCGATTCCTGCAGAAATCTGTCTTAGGTATATATCACAAAAGAAAAACGTGTATGGCTTGTTAAGAAAATGCAGGAATGGAGAGTTTTTAAATATGGAACACAAAAATATTGTTGCCACCATTTACTTAAAAAATGGACAGGCAGTAAAAGGCATGGATAATTTTGAACCAATGGGCTGGGACGTGATCAGTCTGGCACGTCTTTATAATGACAGCGGTATCGATAAAATCATCATTTTTGATCTCTCAGACGATGACGAAGAACACGAGAAGAATATCCATACCATCAAAAATATCAACCGCAATGTCGAGATCAAAGTCTGCGCAGGTGGAAACATCAGCCGCTTTGAGGATGTCAAGAAGTTTATTTATGCCGGATGCCTGCAGGTTATTGTAAACGGTGCAAAATCAAACAGCATGGATATTGCAAGAGAGGCGAGCGACCGTTTTGGAAAAGAGCGCATCCTTGTTTCCGTGGCAAATGTTGATTTTGTATTCAAACATCAGGAGGAGATGCAGGAGCATTTTCACGAACTTCTGGTTTTAAACACCAGCGTTTTGACGGCAATCGAAAATATTACAGACGTTCCGTATGTCGTATATTTTGAGGAATGCGATTACGAGAAAATTATTGAGACCTTAAAACGCGAAAATGTACGCGGAATTGCCGGATCTTTTATCAATGATCCTGAGACAGATATCATGGAAATGAAAGCACAGCTCTCTGCAGGCGGGATCAAGATGGATAATTTCGAACCGGCATTAAAATGGGCAGATTTAAAGAAAAATTCGGATGGCATGGTTCCGGTTATTGTGCAGGATTACCGCACGGATGAGGTTTTGATGCTTGCTACATGAACGAAGAGGCTTTTGAAACGACGATCAATATCGGAAAGATGACCTATTACAGCAGAAGCCGCCAGGAGTTATGGATCAAAGGTATGACATCTGGACATATCCAGTATGTAAAGTCACTGACCGCAGACTGTGATTATGATACGATCTTAGCGAAAGTATCACAGATCGGTGCAGCCTGCCACACCGGAAATGTTTCCTGTTTCTTTAATGAGATCGTCAAGAAGGAGTATATGGAGAAAAATCCGCTGAAAGTATTAGAGGATGTCTATGCGATTATTTTAGACCGCAAGGCAAACCCGAAAGAGGGGTCATACACGAACTATCTGTTTGACAAAGGACTCGATAAGATCTTAAAGAAGATCGGAGAAGAGGCATCAGAAATCATCATCGCAGCCAAAAATCCGGATCCGGAAGATATCAAATATGAGATATCCGATTTCATGTATCATATGATGGTGCTGATGGCGGAAAAGGGAGTTACGTGGAGGAGATCACACAGGAGCTTTCACAGAGGTAATATACGAAGGACATTTACAGGCAGAAATTACTTGTAAATGTCCTTTTGCAGGTTCGTCATGAATAACAAATATTTATGAAAGAGAGATTACAATGATACCATTAAAAATAGAACACTGTTAAAAGGCCGCGTGGTTGAACATGATCGGGTAGAATATAAAACAGGATGGAACCCAAATGATATCATTCATTCTATTTGTGCTTTTGCAAATGATTATGACAATACAAACGGTGGATATATTGTGATCGGTGTAAAAGAAGAAAATGGGATGCCGGTATTTCCTTTAGAAGGGGTACCAAAAGAGGATCTGGATTCCATCCAACAGGAAATTTTTCAGTATTGCAATCAGATCGTTCCAAGATATATTCCGAGAATGGAAATCATTGATTATCAGAATTCCGGAATTTTTTTGATTTATCTTTGGTGTTCTGCTGGTGACAGTGGTCCATATCAGGCGCCTAAAACTGTTTATCTGGAAATTGATAATATCAGACGGGGATATCTGGAAGATTTTATTAAGAAAAGCAATAGCAGCCTGATCGAAGAAATCAATAACAGTACGCTCGAAGAATTACTCCTTGCCGAAGAAGTCGCCGATGAGACAGATACAGAATTGGATATTAGAAATATCGGGGTTTTAATGTTTGCAGAACATCCGGAAAAATTTATCCCAGGATCATACATTGAGTTAATCCGGTTTAATACAAAAGAAGCAGAGGCATCCAATGATTTTATTGAAAAAACCTTTACAGGTCCTATCTGGAAACAGGTTCAGGATGCATTAGATTACATTAACACAAATGTTATTGAAGAAAAAGTTGTAAAACTTCAGGGGCAGGCGGAATCAGAACGATTTTTTCATAAATCATATCGTGAACAGGAACCTGTTGAAATCCGGATTTACGTCGACAGTATCCAGATACTCAATTATCCGGGATTGGCAAAATGGATTAATTTTGAGCGATTTGCCGAAGGAGGATCAAAGGCAGAAAATACAGGAACAGACGGATTGGAGAATTATTTAAAGAAATTGATTTGTCAGAGAAAAAAGGCACAGGTATTCCCAAAATATTACGTGAACTTAAGAAAAATGGTTCTCCTGGACCGGAATTTGATATGGATGATGACAGAACATATTTGAATACAATTATTCATATCCGCGATGGATTTGATAAAAATGAGATTATGTCCGAATCAATGTCCGAATCAATGTCCAAATCAATGTCCGAATCAATGTCCGAATTAGAAATTGCCAGAATACAGGTAATATTACAATATCTGACTGTTCATGATACCATTAACAGTGCAAAAGCGGCTGAATTACTGGATGTAGAGAAAAAGACCGCAAGCCGGCTGTTGTCAAAAGCTGAAAAAGTAGAAGTTCTGATCAGCAAAGGCAAAACGAAAGATAAAGTTTATATGAAAAATAATTTGGGTATATCAGATAAAATCCTGAAAATGAAAATTGGAGACTCCATGTTTGAAAAAATAAAACAACTTATGACTGGTAATCTGTCAAAAGGCGGCAGGCAGGTCTACATCGATGATCTGCGCGTCATAGCGACCGTATTTGTGATCGGGGTGCATACAGTCTCACTGGCTGCACGATGACAGAATACGGAAGCATCCCATTCCGGGTGCTTACCATCTTTAATTTTATATTTTTGTCCTGCAACCTGCTTTTTGTCATGTTAAGCGGAGCATTATTGCTTCCGGTAAAAAATGAATCGATCGGCAATTTTTTCCGGAAACGTTTCACAAAAGTTGCAATTCCGCTGGTTGTCTATTACATTCTGTATATCGTGGCAAAGGAAGGGCTTGTCTGGCTGAGACCGGACCACTGGATTCTGATGTTGAGGCGTATTTTAACGGGGGCTCCAATGGAGGCACCTCATTTCTGGCTGGTCTATGTGATCATCTGGCTGTATGTACTGACGCCGTTTATGCGGTATATTGTACATAATATTCCCGATACCGTATTGTCGGGTGTGATAGGGGTCGTATTTGCAATTTGTGCATTGGACACCTATCTACCACTTTACGGAATCAACTCTGTGTTTGGCATTGTGGTGGATTCTTATGCGGGCACTTTTTTACTTGGATATTTTCTTTCTGAAAAATGCAGCAGAAAGGTAGAAAATTTTTTCATGTTTACAGGATTTCTATCATTTATTGAAACCTGTATGTGGATCTGGAACGGAAATGATTATGTCAATTATATTTATCAGAATTCGCCCACAATGATGTGTTTTACGGCAGCTATCTTTTTGTTGGTAAAGCGCCTTGCGTCCCAAAAAACAAAAAGCAGTTTCTTTGTGCAGAGGATCAGCCGGTACAGTTATTCTATTCTGCTGATCCACTGGGGCGTACTTCATTTTGTGGTCAAACAGAAACTGCATGTCAATGTGCTCGGCGGTGGCATTGTCGGCGGCTGTATTGTGATGATGGTACTGACTCTTTTTATCTCAGCAATCGGTGCAATGATCCTTGACAATACGCTGCTGAAATGGCTCCAGAAACCTTTTACAAAAAAGCAGAGACAGAAATAAAAATACAAGGTATGAATTTGTCCATAGATTCATAAAATGATATCAAAAATCAGAATAAAAAAACGATGTTTACTTAAAAACGGTCACTGGTATACATAATATTTTTATGGTAAACCAGTGCCAGGACACAGAACTGCTGTATGAAATCAGTCATATAATTTTATGCAGATGGACTGGCACAGAAATGGAGTGTTCTATGGACAGACAGACAGTCGAACGGCGCAGGGAATATGTGCAGAATATCCGCAATTCTTTTTATGAGGAAAACGGGATGCAGAAGAGAGAGACCAGAGAGGTGGATGATTCTGCACCGGAAATGGGGCTTGCGGCATCACTGAAACTGCGCATTTTTTTATCTGTATGTATATTTGCAGCTTTTTTAGGCTGCATGTATACCCATACGGATTTGTGTGGTTACAGCACGCAGACGATCACAGAAATGATCTGTGATAATCATTATTATACAAATCTGAAAAATTATGTTATGATACATTGAGCGCAAGTGAGTCAACATACATGTATGATTGACGAAGGCGAAATTTGAGCGCGAAAGAAGAAATGGAAAGGATTTTTTTAAATGACAAAATTAGCTTTATCCGATGAGATACTGATGAAGATTGATAAACCGGCGCGCTATATCGGTAACGAGTTAAACAGCGTGGTAAAAGAGAAAGATACGGTTGATATCCGATTTGTGATGTGTTTCCCGGATGTTTATGAGATTGGAATGTCACATCTTGGTATTCAGATTTTATACGATATGTTAAATAAAAGAGAGGACGTCTGGTGTGAGCGCGTCTATTCCCCATGGTCGGATCTGCATGCAATTTTAAAAGAAGAGAATATCCCGTTATTTTCTTTAGAGTCGCAACAGCCGGTAAAGGATGCGGATTTCTTGGGAATTACGATACAGTACGAGATGTGTTATACCAATATCTTACAGATCTTAGATCTAAGCCAGATTCCAATCGAGGCAGCAGACAGGACGGAAAATGATCCGATCTTAATTGGCGGAGGTCCATGTACCTATAACCCGGAACCGATTGCGGAATTTTTTGATCTGTTTTATATGGGAGAAGGCGAAATTTCCTATGATGCACTGCTGGATCTGTACAAAAAAATGAAGCAGGAAGGAGCTTCGCGCAAGGATTTTTTACATGAGGCCGCAAAGATTCCTGGTATTTATGTACCATCTTTATATGAAGTAAGCTATAAAGAGGATGGAACGATCGCCGGATTTGAACCGGTGTATGAGGATGTGCCACGCACGGTCACAAAACAGATTGTTACAGATATGACGCAGGCAGTTTATCCGGAAAAACCGATTGTACCATTTATCAAGGCGACACAGGACCGCGTGGTTCTTGAGATCCAGCGAGGCTGTATCCGTGGCTGCCGTTTCTGCCAGGCGGGTATGGTCTACCGTCCGACACGTGAAAAAGATGTGGAACGGTTAAAAAAACTTGCGTACCAGATGTTAAAGTCAACCGGACATGAAGAGATCTCTTTAAGCTCTTTAAGTTCTTCCGATTACTCACAGTTACAGGAACTTGTGACATTTTTAATTGAGGAATTTAAGGGAAAAGGTGTCAATATTTCTCTTCCATCTCTGCGTATCGATGCATTTTCCTTAGATGTTATGGGAAAAGTGCAGGATATCAAGAAAAGCAGTCTGACCTTTGCACCGGAGGCTGGTTCCCAGCGTCTCAGGGATGTTATCAATAAAGGTCTTACAAAAGAGGTTATCTTAGAAGGTGCCGGAATGGCATTTGAAGGTGGCTGGAATAAGGTAAAGCTTTACTTTATGTTAGGGCTTCCGACCGAGACAGAAGAGGATATGAAGGCGATCCCGGAACTGGCAAACGATATTGCGGTACGTTATTATGAGATTCCAAAAGATCAGCGGAATGGGAAATGCCAGATCACAATTTCAACATCGTTTTTTGTGCCAAAGCCTTTTACACCGTTCCAGTGGGCATCCATGCATGATCCGGAGGACTATATTGCGCGTGCGAAAGTTGTCAATGACACGGTAAAAGAGCAGTTAAACCGTAAAAGCATCAAATACAACTGGCATGAAGCTGATGTGACGGTGTTAGAGGGTGTATTAGCACGCGGTGACCGCAAGGTCGGAAATGTGATCCGCACGGTTTATGAGCGTGGCGGCATATTTGATGCGTGGTCCGAATATTTTGATTACCAGAGATGGTTGGATGCATTTGCGGAATGTGGCGTGGATATGGATTTTTACACCAAAAGAGAGCGCTCACTTGATGAAGTATTTCCATGGGATTTCATTGATACCGGCGTGACGAAAGAATTCTTAAAACGCGAATGGCAAAATGCCATGGAAGAGAATGTGACTCCAAACTGCAGGATGCGCTGCTCCGGATGTGGTGCCGCCCAGTTTAAAACAGGGGTATGTATGGCAGAGCGTTAAAAAAGATATTTAACGTTTTACATGAGATACTTAATGTGAAAGAAGAAAGGGTTAATGTAAGGTTGACATTATGATAAAGATAAGGATTAAATTCCGTAAATACGGTGTGATGCGTTTTATCGGACATCTGGATATTATGCGTTATTTTCAGAAGGCAATGCGCAGGGCAGAAATTGATATCTGCTACTCGGAAGGCTTTTCCCCGCACCAGATCATGTCTTTTGCGGCACCGCTTGGTGTCGGAATCACCAGTGATGGAGAGTATCTTGATATTGAAGTAAATTCTACCAGATCAAGCGAAGCGTCTATTAAGGCACTGAATGATACCATGGTGGAAGGTGTGGAAGTCACAGAGTATGTAAAGCTGCCGGACAATGCAAAAACAGCAATGTCCATGGTTGCAGCGGCGGACTATGACCTTTTCTTTAAAGAAGGGTATGAACCGGCTGCAGACGTTAGAACTTTTGCAGATGGCATCCGTCAGTATTTTACGGAAAAAGAAGAATTTCTGATCACAAAACAGACGAAAAAAAGCGAAAAAGTCATGGATTTAAAGCAGCTTGTATATGCATTTGATGTGTCAGAAAGAGACGGCAGACCGGTATTTTATTTAAAAGTATCCACAGGAAGTACGGATAACCTAAAGCCGGAACTTGTACTAGAAGCAATGTTTCAGGCAATGGGATATACTTATGACCAGAATACGATCCAGATTCACCGCAGGGATGTCTATGCCATGGATCCGGCAGAAGATGGATTTATTTCCCTTGGGAAAATGGGGGAAGTGATCGGGTAATATGAACCGTTTTATTATTACAACAACAGAAATCGAAAAAAAAGAATACCGCATTGCGGCACTCTGTGATGCCAGACAAAAACTGATCGAAGTGACCACGGAATCCCTGACCGGGACATCTGTGCTTGGAAATATTTATATAGGCAGGGTAGAAAATGTTGTAAAAAATCTGAATGCTGCCTTTGTCTGCATTGCACCGGGACAGAACTGTTACCTGCCGCTGCAGGAGCTGAAAATCCGGTTTTACCAAAAAACAATCAGAAAAAAAGCAATTTGTGCAGGGATGAACTTTTAGTTCAGGTGGTAAAAGAAGCATTAAAGACGAAGGATCCTTCCGTAAGTACGAACCTT
>ENA-OQCN01000465-OQCN01000465.1-human-gut-metagenome-genome-assembly--contig:-NODE-465-length-21657-cov-2.939712_pt1 | contig 21657 bp, 21 predicted proteins | sample MGYA00242497_ERZ504576 | MGnify/ENA primary metagenome ERZ504576 (study PRJEB26092, sample SAMD00036296) | human gut metagenome | host: Homo sapiens | study: EMG produced TPA metagenomics assembly of... | reverse complement strand
CTGTATCATTATCCGATTGCACAGTTTAAAAAGCCTCAGCGTAGCCCGCTACGCCTACGTTTTTTGAACTGCACACTCGAATCCGTATCCTGCGTGAATAATACAGTTATTTACGAAACGATGTACTAGGAATCTTCATAAATTCAAAATTCGAACACTTCCGGAAAAATAATCGGAATAAAATAAGTAACAGAAGCTCTTTTTCTACCGATTGTTCAGTAGCAAAAGAGCTTCCGCTTTTCGCATGCATCTTCGTCACTTTCCCACAGAGATACGATTATTTACGTGATCAATAAACCATGGGATCTTTTGATCCGTGATCCTGCCACACAATCTGCATTATAATATCCTGTCTGCTCTTACAGCTTGTCTCCTCTACGGATATAACCCGGTTTTTCCGGCTCTGCAATAATCTGATTGCTGTGGATCAGTTTCGCATGTTTGTCAATGACCATATTTTCCACATGCACATCTTTGCCGATCACTACGTCTGCATTTACCACACAGTTGCGGACAACCGCACCTTTCCTGATCTCACTTCCACGTCCAATGATTGAATTTTCTACCGTTCCTTCTATCAGACATCCATTGGAAATTACGGATGATTTTACATTGCTGCCTTCAAAATACTGGGTCGGGCAGGAATCGTTGGTACGGGTATAGACCGTCCACTCTTCATGAAACAGCTCTCTTGCTTTCCTGCGGTCAAGCAGTTCTTCGTTGGCATCAAAATAACTCTTGAGATCGGTCATTGCTGCAAAATAACCTCTGTGAGATACTCCACGGATATCCATCTCTCCACAGGATTCATTGAGTGCATCTGCCAGTGTATATACGGAAGACAGCTTGCGTCCTTTATCGATCAGATCCAGGAAGATCTCTTTTTTCATTACATAGGTGTCCATGAAAATATTTCTGTTTTTTACATTTCCGTGGTTTGGTTCCAGAGACAGCACACCTTTTTGTTTGTTCAGATTCAGCACCTGGCAGTTCAGGAAATGATCTTTTGCATTGTCCACATTCTGATACATCAGTGTGATATCCGCACCGGATTCGATATGGTTCTGTAAAAATTCTTCGTAATCTGCAGTATAAACCATATAGCTTGGTACGATGACTACGTACTCTTCACTCATCTCCTCAATGGCATCCAGGTTTTCCACATAAGCTGCCAAATCCGTACTGTAAATACTATTTTCGTCTCCGTTTTCACAGAACAGAAGATTTAAATTGCCACGTTTGGAATTGATATTGTAGTGACGTCCGGTTCCCAGATGTTCTACCAGAGAACGTGGCTTTCTGCGGATGTACACCTGAATAGAATCAATTCCACTGTTACTCATATTAGAAATCGGGAAGTCGATCACACGATATCTTCCGAGAAAAGAGATCGCTCCGGTCGGACGATAAGCCTGCATCGGATTCCCCTGTATATTATTGCCTGCGAAATTTACGATTCCAAATGCTCTACTCATCTTATTCTTCCCCCTTTACACGTTTTGCAACCAGTTCGATATTTTCACTGTCTGCACTGCCGACAACCGCATTCTTTCCGATCTTTACGTTGTCCGCGACAAGGGCGCGTGTTACGACTGCACCTTCTTCTACTTCCACACCCGGCATCAGTACACTGTCAATAATTTTTGCTCCCGGTGCTACTTTTGCTCCTGTAAACAGGACAGAGTTCTTAACCAGACCATCCACGATACATCCCTGTGTGATAAATGCTCTCTCTATACTCGCCTGCGCACCGATATACTGTGGCAGCGCATCGGTATCCTGGGTATAGATCTTCCAGGAACTGTCGGCAAGATCCAGTGCATTGTTCTTATCCAGCAGATCCATATTGGCTTCCCATAAGGAATCGATGGTTCCCACATCTTTCCAGTATCCTTTGAACTTATATGCATACAGTGTTTTCTGGTCTTCCAGCATTCTTGGGATGATGTCTTTTCCGAAATCATGGTTGGAATCCGGATCTTTCATATCAGCAAGAAGCATCTTCCGAAGCAGTTTCCAGTTAAAGATATAGATTCCCATGGATGCCAGATTGCTCTTAGGCTCCGCAGGTTTCTCCTCGAATTCTACGATTTTTCCGCCTTCTTCTGTATTCATGATACCAAAACGGCTTGCTTCTTTCATCGGAACCTCAATAACGGCGATGGTTGCATCTGCATGATGTTCTTTGTGGTAATCAAGCATCTCATCGTAGTCCATCTTGTAAATATGGTCACCCGAAAGAACCAGCAGATATTCCGGTGCATAGGTATCAATAAAGTCAATGTTCTGAGAAATAGCATCCGCAGTTCCTCTGTATACGTCCAGGTTTGCATCTGCTTTTTCCCGTGGTGGCAGAATATATACGCCGCTGTCTTTGGTATCCAGACCCCATCTTCTTCCTGCGGCTGCATAACTGTTCAGCAGGACGGATTCGTACTGAGTCAGTACGCCGACTACATCGATTCCACTGTTTGCACAGTTACTCAGTGGAAAATCAATGATCCGATATTTTCCGCCGTATGATACTGCAGGTTTGGCAACTTTTTTTGTCAGGTCATGAAGTCTGCTTCCTCTTCCTCCAGCCAGGATCATAGCCAACATGTTATTTTGCTTCATATGTAAGCCCTCTCTTTCATATTTCTGTGTCTATTATACTATTCTTTATGCTATTATGCTACATATTTCCAGAAGAAAACCGAATTTATTGAATGATTTTACCAAATCCTAACATTTATATTTTTATTTTTCAGTACATTCTCCTGTTTCTTTCCATCGCTCTTATGTTTTTCCTGCCATCACAGACAGTGCCGGGGTTTCTGTTTTTCCACGGCAGACGCGGGAGACTTTCTCATAATTTTACAGAATCTTTAGAATTATCCCACTTTGTTTAGATGAAAAAGCACATGCTATATGCTATACTTGATATATCATTATGGGTACTTCTGCCCGTCTATATCAAAACAGAAAACAGGTGAAACTATGAAACTGAAAAATCGTATGGTTATCTCATTTTTTGTGATCATTCTGGTTCCTCTGATCCTGACCGGTGTTGCAGTTGCCGGTTTTACCATGTATCAGGTCTGGTCACTGGAAAAGAAATATGGAATCGAAGGGGTTACTTATGAAAATCTCTCCAACAATACCATGCTGTTGAGCAAAATGACGCAGAAAACATTCTCCACTCTCGAGAAAACAGCCTCTTCGGATCCGGAAAAGCTGGAGGAAACTTCTTATCTGAATTCGCTGAATCAGGATCTGACCGGGAAAAATGCTTATCTGCTGATCCGGAAGGGTAACGATATGTTTTACTGTGGTTCCCCGACACAGGATGAACTGCTCTTTTCCGAACTTCCGGAATACGGCGATCCTTCTGCCGACAATGACCGTGGGGTCTATATCGGTGCCGATGTGCAGTCCCTTATCAAGCAGGTGGATTTTACCTTTACTGACGGTGTCAAAGGAAGTGCGTTTATTATTTTCCATTCCAATTCCATGGTTCCTCAGTTAAAAAAAGATCCTGCTGGATACTGTGTTTGTGATCATCCTGATCCTGATTCTCACTGCCCTGGGGCTTTGTACCTGGACATATCGCGGCGTAATGACTCCACTGACTCAGCTGAAGGAAGCGACAAAAAATATCAAGGAAGGCAATCTGGACTTTACAATTGAAAAAACAGGCGTGGATGAGATCGGAGATCTATGTGATGATTTTGAGGAAATGCGCAAACGCCTGAAGGAGTCTGCTGAAGAAAAAGTGGCATTTGACAAGGAAAATAAGGAACTGATCAGCAATATTTCCCATGATCTGAAGACACCGATCACAGCTGTCAAGGGTTATGTGGAAGGCATCATGGACGCGTGGCAGACACGCCGGAGAAGATGGACCGATATATCCGCACCATCTATAATAAAGCTAACGAGATGGACCGGCTGATCAATGAGCTGACTTTTTATTCCAAGATCGATACGAACCGGATTCCGTATACATTTAACAAGATCCATATCAGTGATTATTTTGAGGACTGTGTGGATGAACTGAGCGTGGAACTGGAATCGAGCGGCGTATCGCTGACGTATTTTAATTATCTGGAGGAGGATGCGGTGGTGATCGCAGACGCAGAACAGTTGAAGCGTGTCATCAACAATATCGTCAGCAATTCTCTCAAATATATGGACAAACCGAAGGGCGTCATTAACATCCGCCTGCGCGATGTAGGTGATTTTATCCAGATTGAGATCGAGGATAACGGCAAGGGCATCGCACAAAAGGATCTGGCAAATATTTTTGAACGTTTTTACCGCACGGATGCTTCGAGAAATTCTTCAAAAGGCGGAAGCGGTATCGGACTTCGATCGTCAAGAAGATCATGGAGGATCACGGCGGTCAGGTCTGGGCTACAAGTAAAGAGGGCACAGGTACAACGATGTATCTGGCTTTGAGAAAATATCAGGAGGTACCGGTACATGAGTAAGATTTTGATTATTGAGGATGAAGAGGCGATCGCGGATCTGGAGAAGGATTATCTGGAACTGAGCGGGTTTGAAGTAGAGATCGAGCATCGGGGTGATGTCGGACTAAAACGTTCTCTGACAGAAGATTTTAATCTGGTGATCCTGGATCTGATGTTGCCGGAGATGAACGGGTTTGATATCTGCCGGGAGATCCGGGCACAGAAGAACACGCCGATCATTATGGTTTCTGCCAAGAAAGATGACATTGACAAGATCCGGGGACTTGGACTCGGAGCAGATGATTACATGACAAAACCTTTCAGTCCCAGTGAACTGGTGGCAAGAGTAAAAGCGCATCTGGCGCGGTATGAGCGGCTGATCGGATCGGGTGTACAGGAAAATGATATTATTGAGATCCGCGGGATCAAGATTGATAAGACAGCACGAAGAGTCTGGGTGAATGGAGAGGAAAAGAATTTTACCACCAAGGAATTCGATCTTCTGACCTTCCTGGCACAGAATCCGAACAGAGTGTTTACAAAGGATGAGTTATTCCGGGAAATCTGGGATATGGAGTCTGTGGGAGATATTGCTACGGTTACGGTGCATATTAAGAAGATCCGTGAGAAGATCGAGTTTAATACGGCGAAACCGCAGTATATTGAAACGATCTGGGGGGTTGGATATCGGTTTAAAGTTTGATAAAAACAGGGATTCGTTCCTATATTTACGGTACTGGCAAAGGTCCGTCGAAGAAAGGCGCTCATGGAAAGCAGGCAGGGTCTGCGCTCGGTTTGAGCCTGTAGTCTCAAACTCGTGCTCGACGAAACTGCCAGCTTTCATGAGGCGCCTTTCTTCGACTGCGATTGTGGTGTGGAGAAGGTTGCGGTCGTAATTGTATAGATTTTCCATTTGCCAACGCACAGCAATCGGCTGACCGTTTCTGATCCAGGCAACACTTTGTGGGCGCTTAGGGGAAGCTTTGAAATCCAGCCCTTACGGAGACTTAGGCTCGAGCGCTCTCGCGAGAATCTTAGTCGCAGTTAGGGATTAGTTCAACGTTCCCCTGCCCACGTTGCCTGGACCGGAAACGGTCATCCGGCCGCGTCCGTCCTACAACATATTTAACTTGTTGAAATTACTCTTCAATCGTAACCTTATCCAGATGCCAGATCTCATCCACATACTGCTGAATCGTTCTGTCAGAAGAGAATTTACCTGCACTGGCAGTATTCAGAAGAGCCATCTTCGCCCATCCTTCGCTGTCTCTGTAAGCAGCTTCCACCTTCTTCTGTGCTTCTGCATAAGACTTGAAGTCTGCCAGGATAAAGTAAGTATCTGCACGATCACTGCAGTTTGTGTTCAGCAGAGAATCGTAGATCTCATGGAACATGTTGAAATCTCCGTTGGAGTAAGTTCCATTGATCAGCTGCATCAGTACGTTACGGATATCCGGATCGTTGTTGAAGTACTGCATTGGATCGTATCCGCCGTTGTTTTCGTAGTTGATAACCTGATCAGCGGTCAGACCGAAGATGAATGCATTCTCTGCACCAACTTCTTCTACGATTTCCACGTTTGCACCATCCATGGTTCCCAGAGTCGGTGCACCGTTCAGCATGAACTTCATATTACCGGTACCGGATGCCTCTTTACTTGCAGTGGATATCTGTTCGGAAACATCTGCTGCTGCGAAGATCAGTTCCGCATTGGATACACGATAGTTTTCGATAAATACAACTTTCAGTTTACCATTGATAGAAGCATCGTTATTGATCACATCTGCAACGGAATTAATCAGTTTAATGGTCAGTTTTGCACGGCGATATCCGGCAGCTGCCTTTGCACCGAAGATGAATGTTCTTGGATAGAAATCCATTTCCGGATGTGCCTTAATCTCGTTGTACAGATACATAACGTGCAGAATATTCATCAGCTGACGTTTGTACTCATGCAGTCTCTTAACCTGAACATCAAAGATAGAATGAGGATTGACTTCGATTCCGTTGTGCTCCTGGATGTATTTTGCCAGACGTACTTTGTTCTGATATTTGATATTCATGAACTCCTGCAAAGCTTTCTTGTCATCCGCGTAAACTTTCAGTTTTGCCAGTTCCGGCAGATTGGTGATCCAGCCGTCACCGATATGATCGGTGATCCAGTCAGCCAGCAACGGGTTCGCATGCATCAGGAAACGTCTCTGTGTGATACCGTTTGTCTTGTTGTTGAATTTCTCAGGATACATCTCGTAGAAATCTTTCAGCTCCTGTTTTTCCAGGATCTCGGTATGCAGTCTTGCAACACCGTTTACAGAATAACCGCCGGCGATTGCCAGGTGGGCCATCTTCACCTGTCCGTCATAGATGATAGCCATCTTCCGGATCTTTTCCTGATTTCCCGGATATTTGTTCTGGATCTCCAGGATAAATCTGCGGTTGATCTCTTCGATGATCTGGTATACACGAGGAAGCAGTTTGGAGAACAGCTCGATCGGCCATTTTTCCAGAGCTTCTGCCATGATGGTATGGTTGGTGTATGCACAGGTATGCGTTGTGATATCCCATGCTTCTTCCCAGGTCATTCCTTCTTCGTCCAGCAGGATACGCATCAGTTCGGCAACCGTCATGGTCGGATGGGTATCATTCAACTGGAAGGTTACTTTCTTCGGCAGATCATGCAGATCGTCGTGGTTCTTTTTGAATTTTGCGATTGCTTCCTGGATACTTGCAGAAATGAAGAAATACTGCTGTTTCAGACGAAGCTCTTTACCTGCATAATGGTTATCATTCGGGTACAGAACCTCTACGATATTCTTAGCCAGGTTTTCCTGTTCAACGGCTTTATGATATTCTCCCTTGTCAAACAGATCCAGACGGAAATCAGTGATCGGTTCTGCATCCCAGATTCTCAGAGTGTTGACGATCTTGTTATTGTAACCAACGATCGGCATATCGTAAGGAATAGCCATTACAGACTGATAACCTTCCTGGATGAACTGATTTCTTCCGGTAGCTGCATCATATTCCACGCGTACATATCCGCCGAATTTTACTTCTTTTGCATATTCCGGACGACGCAGTTCGAATGGATAACCATCTTTCAGCCAGTTATCCGGTACTTCTATCTGATAGCCGTCTTCGATTTTCTGTTTGAACAGACCATAGTGATAACGGATACCACAGCCATATGCACAGTATCCCAGAGTTGCCAGGGAATCCAGGAAACATGCTGCCAGTCTTCCCAGACCACCGTTACCCAGTGCCGGATCCGGCTCCTGATCTTCGATCACGTTCAGATCAAATCCCAGCTCGTCCAGTGCTTCCTTTACTTCTTTATATGCAGTTAGATTGATCAGATTATTACCCAGGCACGACCCATCAGAAACTCCATGGAAAGATAATATACGATCTTCGGATCATCTTTCTCATACTGTTTTTGAGTTGCCAGCCAGTTATCGATAATAACATCTTTTACAGCCAGAGAAACGGCCTGGAAGATCTGCTGTTGTGTTGCTTCATCGATTGTCTTACGGTAAAGCATCTTTACGTTTTCTTTGACCGCTTTTTTAAACTCTTCTTTTTTGAAATGACTGTCTAACATTGGAAACCTCCTCATTTGCAATGATATTTATAATGATACAGAAAGCAAACAGATCCTGTATCATGAAAAAGGGGCTGATACATTTGTACCCGCCCCCTGATCCACATACTTTGTTACAATTTGCTAATTGTAAAGGTACTGAATTTTCAATACAACTAATTCATTTTCTCAACTCCCAGTGTTACTTCCTGGGAATTGATATTCCAGGATTTTACATAACCCTGAGCAGTATCGGTAAGTAGCTTCTCTGCCAATACCTCTGCCTGAATCTCTTCCGCATGTGCCTTCATAATGTCTTCAATTACTTTGTTGTCTTTCACATACACCTGGATCTTATCCATTACTTCAAAGCCAGCTTCTTTTCGCATGGTCTGGATCTTGCTGATGATCTCTCTTACGAAACCTTCTTCGATCAGTTCCGGAGTCAGATTGGTATCCAGAACAACTGCGATATCGTTGTCAGACTCGGTTACATAACCTTCCATCTGTGCAGTTTCGATCAGCAAATCCCCTTCTGATAATACAACTTCATTACCGTCGATGTCAAGTTTTAACTCGCCGTTTGCACGAAGCTCAGCCATGGCTTTGTTTCCGTCAAGTTCGCTTAATGCTTTACGGATACCGTTTAACAGTTTTCCATATTTCGGTCCTACGGTCTTCAGCTGCGGCTTGAAGCTGTAAGAAATAAAGTTTTCGATGTTATCGGTGAATTTTACTTCTTTTACGTTCAGCTCGTCTGCGATGATCGCGGTAAAGTATTCGGACAATCCGTACGGAGCTTTTACATACATGGCTGCGATCGGCTGACGGTTCTTGATGTTTGCAGTATTTCTGCAGGCACGGCCCATAACAACCACATTCAGCAGGTGGTCCATATTTGCTTCCAGATCTTTGTCGATCCATTCTTTGTTGGCAACCGGGAAGTCACACAGATGGATGCTTTCCGGAGCATCTTTATCGATGCTTCTTACCAGGTTCTGGTAGATATCTTCGGTCATGAACGGAATCATCGGAGCAGCAACTTTGGAGATGGTTACCAGAGAAGTGTACAGTGTCATATAGGCATTGATCTTATCCTGTTCCATTCCTTTCGCCCAGAAACGTTCACGGCTTCGTCTTACATACCAGTTACTCATATCATCTACGAATTCCTGCAGTGCTCTTGCAGCTTCCGGGATCCGGTAGTTGTTCAGGTTGTCGTCTACGGTCTGGATCACGGTATTCAGTTTGGACAGCAGCCATTTGTCCATAACGGACAACTTATCATAATCCAGGGTGTATTTTGTTGCATCGAACTCATCGATATTTGCATAGAGTACGAAGAACGCATAGGTATTCCACAGAGTACTCATGAATTTTCTCTGACCTTCCTGTACCGCTTTTCCATGGAAACGGTTCGGCAGCCACGGTGCACTGTTGATATAGAAGTACCAGCGGATCGCATCTGCCCCGTATGTCTGCAGTGCATCGAACGGATCTACCGCATTTCCTTTGGACTTACTCATCTTCTGACCATTTTCATCCTGTACATGACCCAGTACGATAACGTTCTGGTACGGAGCCTTGTTGAATAACAGGGTGGATTCCGCCAGCAGAGAGTAGAACCATCCACGGGTCTGGTCTACTGCTTCTGAGATAAACTGTGCCGGGAACTGCTGTTCAAAAAGTTCTTTATTTTCAAATGGATAATGATGCTGTGCAAATGGCATTGCTCCTGAGTCGAACCAGCAGTCGATAACTTCCGGTACTCTGTGCATCGGTTTTCCGCATTCCGGGCATTTGATGGTGATGTCATCGATGTACGGACGATGGAGTTCTACGGTTTTTGCACGCTCGTCACCGCTCATCTCATACAGTTCTTCTCTGCTTCCCACAGAATGCTGGCATCCGCACTCACATTCCCAGATATTCAGAGGAGTTCCCCAGTAACGGTTTCTGGAAATACCCCAGTCCTGCACATTCTCCAGCCAGTCGCCGAAACGACCTTTACCGATGCTTTCCGGGATCCAGTTGATGGTATTGTTGTTACGGATCAGATCATCTTTTACCGCTGTCATCTTGATAAACCAGGATTCTCTTGCATAATAGATCAGTGGTGTATCACAACGCCAGCAGTGTGGATATTCATGCTCGAATTTCGGTGCTTCGAAGAGTTTTCCTTCTTTGTCCAGATCCACCAGAACTTTCGGATCAGCATCTTTTACAAAGATATCTGCATACGGAGTTTCTTTGGTCAGATGACCTTTTCCATCTACAAACTGTACGAACGGCAGATTATAGTTGCGTCCGATACGGCTGTCGTCTTCACCGAAAGCCGGTGCGATATGAACGATACCGGTACCATCGCTCATGGTTACGTAAGTATCACAGGTAACAAAATGAGCTTTCTTTTTCTGTTTTGCTGCTGCTTCGCCTGCGCATGCATACAGCGGTTCGTATTCTTTGTATTCCAGATCTTTTCCTGTATATTTCTCAAGAACTTCGTAAGCCGGTTTCTCTTCGTCTCCCAGTTTGCCAAGCACTTTGTCCAACAGGCTTCTGCCATGTAATAGGTGTATCCGTCAGCTGCCTTTACTTTGCAGTAAATCTCATCCGGATTCACACACAGTGCCACGTTGGAAGGCAGTGTCCACGGAGTTGTGGTCCATGCCAGGAAATAAGCATCCTCACCAATCACTTTAAAACGAACGATCGCAGAGCGTTCTTTTACTGTTTTATATCCCTGGGATACTTCCTGTGCGGAAAGAGGAGTTCCACAGCGCGGGCAGTAAGGTACGATCTTGAATCCTTTATATAACAGGCCTTTGTCCCAGATCTGTTTCAGTGCCCACCACTCAGACTCGATAAAATTATCATCATAAGTTACATATGGATGCTCCATATCAGCCCAGAAACCTACCGTAGAAGAAAAATCTTCCCACATGCCTTTGTATTTCCAGACACTTTCTTTACACTGCTGGATAAATGGTTCCATACCATATTCTTCGATCTGTTCTTTTCCGTCCAGCCCCAGTTTCTTTTCTACTTCCAGCTCTACCGGAAGACCATGGGTATCCCAGCCTGCTTTTCTCGGTACCATGTATCCTTTCATGGTACGGTAACGTGGAATCATATCCTTGATGACACGGGTCAGTACGTGACCGATATGCGGTTTTCCGTTTGCTGTCGGCGGTCCGTCATAAAATGTGTAGGTTTCTCCCTGTTTTCTCTGTTCCATACTTTTTTCAAAAATATGATTTTCCTTCCAGAACTGTTCTGTCTTTTTCTCTCTGTCCACAAAGTTCAGATTGGTTGACACTTTCTGATACATCTCAGAATCCTCCTTTATTATTTTCAAAAGCGGTTTGTTATACTTCTTCCTGTAAATTCAAAAAGCCTTCGCCCCTGTAACAGGACGAAGGCTACATTACCATCGTTATACCACCTCTTACAATGTACGGGCTCTTCACCGATACACCTTCCTTTAACGGCGGAACAACCGGCATCTCCTACTGCCCGCAGGTTTCAGAGTGCAACTCAGGAGTGATGTTCATCTGACCGACCGGCACCGGCTTCCACCTCCCCCGGCTCGCTGAGGCTTTCAGGCACAGACTACTGTCTCCGTCTTCGTTTTTACTAACCCTCATTATATATACCTGCCAAAGCGGTTGTCAAGGAATTTTACTGTTTTTCAAGGGTAAATTTCGCTTTATTTGTTGTTGTACTGTCCGTACCGATAAAAATTTCGAAAATACCTGCTTCACTCTCAAAAATATTATTTTCACTCAGGAAACGAAGCTGTGGTTCCGTAATGGTAAATTCCACTCTTGCCTCTTCTTCCGGCTGCAGGGTAACTTTCCGGAAATCTTTCAGTTCTTTAACCGGTCGTACCACGCTTGCGGCAATGTCATGGAGATACAGCTGGATGGTTTCGGTTCCGGCACAGGTGCCTGTATTTTTTACGGTTACCGCTGCCGGATGCTTTCTCCGTCTTTCATGCTGTCTTTGTCCAGAGAAACTTCCGAAACAGTAAAGGTCGTATAGCTCAGCCCGTAGCCGAACGGATACAGCGGTGCGTTCGGGATGTCCAGATATTTGGAACGGAAACGATCCTTGTCTTTGCCTTCCACATGAGGGCGGCCGGTGGCATATTCGTTATAATGAACCGGAACCTGTCCCACACAGTACGGGAAACTCATCGGCAGTTTTCCGGTCGGATTGTAACGACCATACAGAACGTCTGTAATCGCTCCTGCACCTTCTGTACCTGGCATCCATACCTCTAAAATAGCTTTTGCCTTTATCTGAACGTCACGAAGATCCAACGGACGACCGGAAAACAGAACCACAGCGATATTTTCATTGATCTCTGCTACCCGCTCCAGAAGGTTCTGCTGAATCTGCGGGATCTGAATAGTGGCATTGCTGGTTGCCTCTCCGGACTGCAGACGGTCTTCTCCGATGAACAGAACCACCTGATCTGCCTTCTTCGCCGCTTCCAGAGCTTCTTCCAGCATCTTCGCTTCTTCCTCCGGTGTATATGTTGCCTGGTTCTCTTCTGTAAATCCTTCCAGTATCACCTCTGCTCCCAGCATCGGGGAACCCTGACAACATACCACATTATTTCCTGCTTCTTCCACTGCCATGATTTCTTCTACTGTCGTAATATCCTTTGCTTCCCCGATGATCGACCAGGACCCCATCAGATTTCTGCTGTTTACATAAGGCCCGATAAATGCCGTCTTTTTCGTTTTGTCCAGCGGCAGGATCTGTTCTTCGTTTTTCAGAAGAACAAATGACTTTCTTGCTGCCTCTCTGGCCAGTTCCCGGTGCTCTTTGCACAGGATCAGCTGCTGTTCTTTCTCCTCATCAGCATCTTTATATGGATTCTCAAATAGCCCCAACTTGTTTTTCAGTTCCAGGATACGCATACAGCATTCATCCACCAGAGATTCCGGGATCTTTCCTTCTCTCACCAGACGGCACAGGTTATCGCAGTAGATTCCTGTCATCATATCGATGTCCACGCCTGCTTCTACCGCCCTGATCGCAGCGTCTTCTTTATCTGCACAATAACCATGATAAATGGTTTCCTCAATCGCTGCCCAGTCTGAGATCAGCACTCCGTCAAATCCCATCTCATCGCGAAGAATACCTCGCATCAGTTTTTTATTACCAGTGGCCGGAATTCCGTTTACTGTATTAAAAGATGTCATAACCAGCGCTGCTCCGGCATCAATTCCGGCTTTGTAAGAAGGCAGATAAAATTCCCGGAAAGTATGTTCGGATAATTCTACTGTATTATAGTCTCTTCCTGCTGTCGGTGCTCCATACCCTGCAAAATGTTTCACACAGGCTGCGATCTTATACTCATCACTCAGGTTTTCCCCCTGAAAACCTTTTACCATACTCTCACAGAAGAGTCCGTTCAGATACGGATCCTCACCGGTGGATTCCATCACCCGTCCCCATCTGGCATCACGCACCAGATCAGTCATCGGGGCGAATGTCACATGCAGACCACTGACGGATGCCTCTTTTGCTGCGACCGCAGCGCATTTTTCTGAAAGCTCCGGCTCAAAGGTTGCTCCCTGTCCCAGCGGAATCGGAAATACGGTTTTGTAGCCATTGATGATGTCCAGCATGAATAACAGTGGGATATGATGCGGATGTTTTTCCATGTAGGATTTCTGGATTTTTTTGACTGTCTCCGCACCCATCGATCCGATCACTGAACCGGACAGTTCGATATTTTCTTCGGTAAATCCCATCTCTGCCATCGGTCCTGTGATCACCGTATCATCATCAAAAAAACCACCGATCACCTGGCTCATCTGATTCACCTTTTCTTCCAGTGACATATCGTTTAATAAAGCGATTAACTGCTCTTTTGTCATCGTTCTTCTCCTTATTGCGTCTTTGTAGTATTGGTTTTATTCTCTATAAGTTTACATAATGTTATTCTTAAATATCTTACTGTTTCTGATCCAACCATATATTTTATATCCACTATATAACACTCTGCCACTGTTTTGCAAGTCCCGTTCAGATACATTTTCTGTTACTGTGTACTGTACCCATTTCTTACAATCCGACGGATTCCAGGTTTTTTGTCGTATTTTGTCAATGGCTGTGGTATAATAGTTGAAATCAGGGTCTGCAGACCCTGTATTTTATAATGCAAAAATGGAAATCAAAGGAGTTTTTTATGAACAATCGAAGATACCGTCATCGCCTTCTCGCGCTCTCGGCGTCTATTTTGCTGGGCCTGTCCGGTCTGTCTTCTTCTGCGGTTGATGCTGCAGAAGTTACTGTTGAGCAACCGGCAGCAGATACCACGGTTTCTCAGGACACGGGAAATCCATCCGCAGACACCAAAGAAGCGGCAGAAGGTCAGACCGAAGGCGAAACGACGGAACCGGAACGAATCGAACCGGATGCCTACTTTGAGCCAATCCAGTCCAACGACACCGCCAACTGGCCACAGGGGCCTGCCGTATGGGCAGAATCAGCCGTTGTCATGGATCTGGACAGCGGGACTTTCCTCTATTCCAAAAACATGGATGTCGCAAAGTATCCGGCCAGTATCACTAAGATTCTCACCACACTGATCGCGATCGAACATTCCCGTCCGTCCGAAAAAGTCACTTTTTCGGAAAATGCTGTCTACGGCATCGAACAGGGAAGTTCCAATATCGGAATCCGGCTTGGGGAAAACCTGACTATGGAAGACTGTCTGTACGGCATGATGCTCGAATCTGCCAATGAAGTCTGTGTCGCCGTGGCGGAACATATCAGCGGCAGTGTGGATGCATTCGTGGAACTGATGAACCAGAAAGCAACTTCCCTGGGCTGCACGAACACGCATTTTACCAACCGAACGGGCTTCCGGACGAGAATCATTACACAACGGCACATGATATGGCGCTGATCGCACAGGCGGCATACAACAATGCAACGTTCCGCAAGGTCTGCCAGACGACTACCTACTGCATCGGAAAGACCAACAAGTGTGGGGAAGAGCGGTGGCTGAGCAACCATCATAAGATGCTTCCGGACAGGATTATACGTATGAGGGATGTACCGGCGGCAAGACCGGATTCACCCAGGCGGCCTTAAACACACTGGTCACTTACGCAGAGCGGAATGGCAGACGGCTTGTATGTGTATCACTCCGAACGAATGGACGACAGATCTATACAGATACGGCTTCGCTGTTAGATTATGGATTCAATAATTTCCAGAATTATTCCATCTTCAACCGGAAAACCTGGGCAGATGCAAAGATGCTGTACCCGTCGCTGTACTTCGGGCAGCCCGAGACAGTTGCAAATCTCCGCCCGACCTGCACGGTAACGCTGCCGGCCGGCATGGATCTGTCCTCTGTAGAGACCACCTGCAACCCGGGAGACGGAACCCTCTGCCGCAGCTATACATACAACCAGTATCCGGTAGGCAGCGAATCCATCACGGACACTGCGATCCAGGCACTGTTACACAGTGAACCCATAAACATCTGCAAAAAGTCCGGCAGTGCTGCTGCATCTGATCTCGGAAATTCTGCAAAAGAAACAGCTTCCGGTATTTTTCAGAAAGTACTCGCATTCGTCGCTCCTGTGGGCACGATAATCATCTCTGTATTTACAGCGGTTCCATGGTACTACTCCGTACTGGGCGGTATGCTGCTGCTGATTATCATTATGGAGATTGTGCTGGCAGTGAAGAAAAAGAAGAGACGGAAGAAGAAAAAAACAAAAAGGAAACCGTAAAATAAAGAAACAGGCAGATATGAATTCATAAAATCATATCTGCCTGTTTCTTTGCATCGTATATCAATAATTATTTCTTATCCACTTTTCTTCTGCAATCCATTTTTCAAACGTTACCTGATTTACGCCAAGGATCTTTGAAATCATTGCATTCGGTATATTTTCCTTTATCTATCATAGAACGACAAATCTCTTTTTTCGTATTTTACACTCCGATTAAATCTCTTTCCCTTTCGTTCCGATCGCATGTACACAAACGGGATAAACAGTGTGATCAGTGCTGCATAACCAAGGTAAGCATATCCTTTCTTGACAACTGTCATCAGACCGAACTGTGCGATCGCGAAAGCCAGGAAGGTAAAGATTGCAGTGAAGACTGCATTTCTTGCCAGATGACCTTTTGCTTTTTTCTCTTTGCTGTCCATGCGGCGTTCCATCGCGTTAACGCAACGGGTTACAATACCGGAGATCATGTTTACGGCTGTGGAGATAGCGCCGAGGATGATCAGGATCGAGATGATCGGAGTCAGGATACCGGAACCTACGCCATTTTGCACCAGAACCAGCATCGGAACGGATGCGGTGGCCAGATCTGCTACGTAAGCAATCGCAAGCAGACCGAAGATGGAAAGTTCCATGGCCAGGAAGTTGCAGATGAACATCCAGATGGCTGCTTTGTTGATCTGTTTTACATCGGTAACATCTTCCATATGCTGGTACATAACAGATACCGATGCCAGCTGGAAGAAGAAATACAGGACTGCGGACCACAGTGCCGGGCCGAATGCACCGGTCTCAGACGAGATCACCGGCATCTCTCCGGAAGTCATGCGCCCGATGGAGGCTGTGATATCACCCCACTGTGCGATGATATTCGGAACCAGTACCAGTACCAGACCGATGATGATCAGCACACTCAGAGTAGAAGCACATTTTCTTACTACATTGGTTCCATACAGAGCAATGAAGAAGATAAATGCTGCGATGATCAGTGTACATACCCAATATGGGATGCCAAACAGTGTCTGTAAGGTAGAACCTCCGGTTGCAAATGCTGCAGCGGATGCGGTACCGATCATGATCAGGTAACAGATCTCATACAGGTTGGACATCACGTGGCGAGTCTTACCATACATGCTGTCTGAAAAACTTCTGTAGTCGTATGTTTTGTGTTTGTATGCATAACGCATGCCATACCAGAAAAACAGTGCATATAAGCCTGTGTGACCAGTGGCAGGATCAGACACCAGATACCGTAATTAATAAAGTACTGATAGATCTGTGCGCCGGATGCGAATCCTCCGCCAAACTGTGTGGTAAATGCCACGAACGCAAGTCCCATCGCCAGAGGCATCTTACTTTTATCGACCAGTAATGATTTTTTCTCACTCATATTTTCTTTCCCCCGATTTCCTTTATTGTCGGAATATTTCTGCTTATTTATTAAACTCGATCACCTTACCCGGATTGAGGATCAGTTTATCATCAAACGCTAGCTTGATGGATTTGTACAGCTGGATCATCCGCGGTCCCACGAACTCTTCCAGGAATTCCAGACGGCCGTTTCCGATACCATGCTCTCCGGATAACTGTCCACCCAGTTCTTTTGACAGTGCGTACAGTTCTGTCAGACTGGCGTGGGTTGCTGCCTTCCACTCTTCATCACTCATCTCCGATCCTCGAAGCATCTCGGTGTGGATGTTTCCGTCTCCACAGTGACCACAGGGCTCTACACGGATGCCATGGGCACTTGCGATCTTTTTCGCTGCCTTTACATACTCTGCGATTCTTGCTCTCGGGACAACCACATCACACTCTTCCTGTGCCACAGAATCCGCTTTCATGCCTTCCAGGATACCGCCGCGCACACTCCATACCGCTCCGGCACGTTCCGGTGTTCCGGCGATCGCACAGTCCAGAGCTCCGTTTGCCAGTGCTGCCTCTGCAGCAGCTTCTACGGCACTGTCAAGTTCCTGCTTACTCGAAGCATCGTACATTACGATCAGAACTGCCTCACCCTCTTTCACCGGAAACATTTTGTTCAGGTTCCGCTCTACAATGTCTATCAATTCTCGCTCAAGGAATTCTATCGCAGTCGGTACAAACGGCAGTTCCAGTACCTTCGGAACCATGTCCGCACACTCTTCAAGGCTCTTAAACGGCATAACCAGCGTACAGGTGCAGGTCGGTGCCGGAAGCAGTTTTAATGTCACTTCCGTCAGGATACAAAGGGTTCCCTCGGAACCGATGATCAGGTCTTTCACATCATATCCGGTTGTATTTTTCACAACATTGGATGAAAAATTCATGATCGATCCGTCCGGCATAACTGCTCGATACAGCGGACAAAATCTCTCGTCAGTCCGTAACGGACCGCTTTCATACCGCCGGCATTTGTAATGACATTACCGCCAATGGATGCAGTCTTTTCCCCCGGATCCGCGGATAGAACAGTCCGCCTGCTGCGGCTGCCGCCTGAATATCAATCAACAGTGCACCCGGCTGGGCAGTGATCGTCTGATTCTTCCGGTCAATCGGGAAAATCTTGTTCATCCGCATAATGGATAACATGATACCGCCGTATTTGCAGGTAGCTCCTCCTGCCAGACCGGTTCCCGCTCCACGGCAGACCACCGGGATATTTTCTTTATACGCATATGCCATAATGGCTGATACTTCTTCTTTGTTTACAACTTCCACGTACAGATCCGGCTGATATACACCATACTCCGGCATCTCATCCCGATAATATTCGCTGGCGATCTCCTCTCCCACCCATACACGGTCAGGAGCGGTGACAGAACGGATATAGTCACAATCCTGGGAAGTCATTTTCTTATAAGGGTATGCCATGACTTAGTCCTCCTTCTGTTTTTTTGCCAATGCTGTCAGTTCCGGGACAACCTGGTATAAATCTCTACGATACAATAATCCGCCACACCGAAGATCTGTGCCTGCGGATCCGTGTTGATCGCTACGATACATTCCGATCCGTTCATACAGGACGTAAACTGGATCGCTCCGGATACGCCACAGGTGATGATCAGCTTCGGACGCACGGTACGACCGGACAGACCGATCTGATGCGCCGTATCGCCAAATCCGTTTTCTACCATCGGACGGGTAAATGCCAGCTGACCGCCAAGCGCCTCTGCCAGTTCCCGGCACATTTCCACATCTTTTTCATTTCGCACGCCACGGCCTGCTACGACCAGCACATCCTCTTCTTCCAGGCTCTTGACTTTATCGATCACCTCAGAAGAAAGGATCTTGATTCTTGATTCTGCCATTTTATCATTGACCGGACAGACAACCACTTCGCCGTGCGGGTTCGCTACCACTTCGGCTTTATCCATGACTTTATATCGCACCGTCGCAAACTGTGGTCTGGACTTCGTGATTCCGATCTGGGCCATGATATTGCCGCCAAATGCCGGACGTATCTGGATCATATCGGTATTCGGTTTGATATCCAGTGTCGTACAGTCTGCGGTCAGACCGGTATGGAAACGGGTCGAAAGCCGCGGTGCCAGGGAACGTCCCAGTGCGGTTGCCCCGATCAGCACAGAACTCGGTTTATTTGCCGCGATACAGTCTGCCACCGCATCCGCATAGCAGTCTGCGCGAAATCCTTCAAATCCAGGATCTTCGTATACATACACATGATCCACACCGTAAGGAAGCAGCTTTTCGGCATTTTCCTTCGTTCCTTTGCCACCTACGATCACACAGTTGACTTCGTAACCGACTTTTCCTGCCATCTTTCTAGCCTCTCCCACAAGTTCGTAGGTCACCGGATGGATCTCTCCACGTTCCTGCTCCACATAGATCAGGAAGTTTTTCCAGTCCTCTTTGTTAAATGCTTTTGCTTTCTGCTCAAACTGTATGGCTTTCTCCGGACAGTTTCTCACACAGAGACCACACATACGGCAGCTTTCGCTGACTACGATTCCAGCTCCCTCTATGGTCAGCGCACCAAAGGGACATTTTTCCACGCAGATTCCACAGAGACTGCATTTGTCTGCATCAAATTTCATAAATTCCATATGTATCTGTTCCTCCTATATGATCTTCTTTCCGGTTAAAATAGAAAAAAGTTCCTCTGCTTTTTCTTTCGCACCGCCTTCCAGGTAAACCTGTTTTTCGCCTTCCGGCGGTGCAAACATACGCTCTACAGAGGTAGGAGATCCTACCAGACCATACCGGCTCAGATCCTGATCCGGCATATCCTCAAAACTCAGGATACGGATCGGGCGGTCTGCGGTTGCTTTCTTTAACAGATAGGACGGCAGACGCGGTACACAGGTGTCCTTATCGATCGTCAGAAGACACGGATATGGGATCTCGGAAATCTGGGATACACTGACGAGATCCTGTCTCACCTGAATGGCTTTCTCATTCACATCCACAATCTCTGCCACCCATGCGGCATGCGGGATCGTCAGATGTTCTGCGATCGCCGGTCCTACCTGGCGGTATCGCCATCGGTTGTCTGTCTTCCGCAGATGATCAGATCCGCTCCGCCGATCACCTGAATCCCCTGCGCCAGCGCGTAAGAGGTGGCAAGCACATCGGCTCCCGCGAATTTTCTGTCGGAGAGGATGACCGCATCGTCGGCTCCCATCGTATAGGCATCGCGCATCATTTCCTCTGCCTGCGGCGGTCCCATCGTCAGTACCGTTACGGTTCCTCCCACTTTTTCACGGATCTGAAGGCTGTCTCCAACGCGAACAGATCGTAAGGATTGGTCCTGGTCTCCCCGGACATTCTCTTCATGGCACCGGTTTCCGGATCAATATCCACCTTGGAACTCGCCGGTACCTGTTTCATACATACTATGATTTTCATACTTTCTACTTCTTTCTTCACTTTCTCGCTTCAACGCTTTAAACGGTTGTATTATTATAACATCATACTGTTAAATTGTCGAGGTTTTTATGGCAATTTCACAGATGGCTTCTTTTCTACTCTCACCACTCAGAAACATACACCACAAGATGCACAATGACAGGGCAGGCATTATTTATTCTTCACTAAATGAAATTTAAATAAAAAATTCCCGGACAGATGTTCCTCTTCAGGTTTGTCCGAGAATTTTTAATATTATTTAAAGTAAATAATTTCCGCGATCGTACAGTTCATAAACGGCATACCGAAAGTATAGAGTTTCATGTAGAGTACCGCTCTGTCCATCAGCGGATGTTTTATTTTTCCTGGAAGAATTCAATTTCTTCTCCCACCGGTCCGTTGCAGAACGCCACACGAACCGGAAATCCGGTTGGGACGGAATCACGATGTCTTTTGGCTCTACGGTGATCGGATATCCTGCCTCACGGACTGCCTTCACGCATCCATCCACATCATCCGTCTTCAATGCAAAATGCCGGATGCTTCCCTGGGGCAGCTGTCCCTCGGCATCGGTAAATACTTCCACAAGTCCTGCGCCTGTATCAAACATGAAACCTGCCAGTTCCGGTTCTCCCCAGGAACGGATCACAGGCATACCCAGCACTCCCTGATAAAATTCTTTTACTTTTTCGATCTCCGATTTTTCGCATCGGATACATACATGATGAATTCCCTGTACCAACATATTATTTTTCTCCTTTCTTACGGGCCCGTCTTTTTCTTTTGATTTCTTCTTTTTTGGTCCGTATCTCCATGGCTTCCTCTTCCGTGGTATATTTCATGGTCTTTACCGCAAAGACTCTGCTGCTCCGTCTTCTTCATCCGGATCTTGCCCTTCATCCAGCCATGTACCGGACAGTACGCCAGGCAGTAATAATTCTTCTGCCCCGCCGCAAACCACCGGATCTTTTGCGGATATTTTTTCTGCACAGATGACAGCGGCTGCTGG
>ENA-OQCN01000462-OQCN01000462.1-human-gut-metagenome-genome-assembly--contig:-NODE-462-length-21833-cov-3.141297_pt1 | contig 21833 bp, 20 predicted proteins | sample MGYA00242497_ERZ504576 | MGnify/ENA primary metagenome ERZ504576 (study PRJEB26092, sample SAMD00036296) | human gut metagenome | host: Homo sapiens | study: EMG produced TPA metagenomics assembly of... | reverse complement strand
ATATACACCGGTGAGCATATTAAATACGGTCGTTTTTCCGGCACCGTTTGGCCCGATCAGTCCGTATAACTGTCCTTTTTCAATCGAAATATGAAATCCGTCTACTGCACGCAGACCGCCAAAGGAGATACCAAGATTTTTTACTTCCAATAAACTCATGTTACTGTACTCCTTTCTTTGTGTTCTTTTTCAGTTTTGCAGCTACACGCTGTCTGAACTCAATACATTTCGGTGCCCAGTTAAAGAGCATCATTGCGATCAGTACGATGGAATAAATCAGCATACGATAATCGGAGAGTCCACGCAGTACCTCCGGCAGCAATGTCAGGATCACAGCCGCAATGATCGAACCGCGAAGCTTCCCATACCACCTAATACAACAAATACAAGGATCATGATCGACATATTGTAACCAAAGTTTGCAGGTGTCGCTGTAACAGTAGACAGATTGTGCGCATATAAAACACCGCCTGCTCCCGCGATCGCTGCAGAGATCGTAAATGCCATCAATTTAAATTTTGTAATGTTAATACCAACCGATTCAGCTGCAATACGGTTATCACGGATCGCATGATGGCACGTCCGCTTCTGGAATTTACCAGATGATATACAATGAAAAGACAGATCAGAATCATAATTACGCCGGCGGTAAAGCTGGATAAGTGCGGAATCTTTGCAATTCCTTTTGCACCATTTGATCAGCCACTCTCCCTCATCGGAAAGTTTGATTGCATTTCCGTTTGAAATTGCAAAATGAAAACCATCGGTATCTTTTGCGATATAAAGTACGTTGATCACGTTTTTGATGATCTCACCAAATGCAAGCGTTACGATTGAAGATAGTCACCTCTTAAGCGCAGTACCGGGATACCGATCAGGAATCCGAAAAATGCTGCTACAGCGGTTCCGATAATTAAAACGATGATAAACAGCAGAATCTGGTTTGGGATCACATCCTGTAAAAGCTTTGTTGCAAATGCACTTGAAAAAGCACCGACACACATAAATCCTGCATGTCCGATACTGAGTTCCCCTAAATAACCCACGCACAGATTTAATCCGATCGCAACAATGGAATAAGTGCACATCGGCACTAAAAGTCCCTGCATCAGGGAGGACAACACTCCTGCTGCAATCAGTATCTGGACGATAAGATAGGCCACAATTACCATCGCAAAGGTAATCAGATGGTCTAATGTACTTTTTTTCATTGATTTTACATTTAATTTTGACATATCATTACTCCAATCTGACCTTATACTTTTTCGTGGATCTGTTTTCCAAGAATACCGGTCGGTTTTACAAGCAGTACAATGATCAGTACTGCAAACACGATTGCATCTGACAACTGGGACGAAATATAAGCACGTCCTAAGATCTCAATGATACCAAGCAGGATACCACCAATCAGTGCTCCCGGAATAGAACCGATTCCTCCGAATACCGCTGCGGTAAATGCTTTGATACCAGGCATGGAACCTGTATAAGGAGTCAGTGTAGGATATGCGGAGCAGAACAGCACACCTGCGATTGCCGCAAGCCCGGAGCCAATTGCAAAGGTCAGTGAAATTGTTGCATTGACATTCACACCCATCAGCTGTGCTGCATCTTTATCCTCAGAAACAGCAAGCATAGCCTGTCCGGCTTTTGTTTTTTTGATAAAAATCATCAGACCAGCCATGATGATGACACAGGCAAGAACCGTCACGATCGTGGTTCCTGAGATTGTAAGACTTCCACCTGCAAGTTTTAAGGACGGCAGTGTTACAACATTTGTAAAGGACTTTGTGTCTGCACCGAATAATAACAGTGCGGCATTCTGTAAAAAGTAGCTGACACCGATCGCTGTAATCAATACGGCAAGCGGGGTAGCACGTCTGAGTGGTTTGTAAGCAATTTTTTCGATGACGATACCAAGAACCGTACAAACAATAACAGACAGAACAACTGCCACAAGTGGCGGCCATCCCTGACCGTTCATGGCAAGGAATACCACATAACAGCCGATCATGATAACATCTCCATGTGCAAAGTTTAACATCTTTGCGATACCGTATACCATGGTATATCCCAGTGCAATGATCGCATAGACGCTTCCAAGACTGATACCATTGATCAGGTAAGATAAGAAATTCATAACAATCCTCCATTCTTACTTTATAACGTTAATACATTGATTTTTTTATTATACCATTTGAAATACTTGTATACAATCTTTTTGTTTCAAAAAAACGCCACAATGTGACGTTTAAAAATATTCTGTCATAAGTATAAAAGGGGCTGACTGCGACAGCTTCGTCTGCAAACAACCCCTTTCTTTCCTTATAAAATAACTATTTATTTTTTAATTTCATTTACATTTGCTGCGTAAGCACCATCTTTGATCACTACTGCCTTAGGAGCCTTGCTGACCTCTCCGGTTGCCTGCCATGTCATTCCCTCACCTGTCAATCCATCTACAGAGATCGATGTCATTGCTCCGGTTAATGCAGTGCCCAGATCAGAAGCACTCATATCCGGTGTTGCACCTGCCTGCTCGATAGCTGCTTTGATAACATAGATTGCATCGTAAGCATCTGCTGCGAACTGGTTTGGAACATCGCCATATTTCTCTTTGTATGTGGAAACAAATGCTTTTGTTTTCTCATCATCTGCATCTGCAGCGAATGGAGTTAATAACATAACACCTTCCGCTAAAGATGTATCAAAGTTCTCAACGCCAAGGATTCCGTCCATACCATCAACACCGAAGAAAGCCGGCTCATAACCCATACCGTTTGCCTGGGTTAAAATGATAGATGCCTCTGTATAGTAAATCGGTAAGAATACTAAGTCAGCGCCTGCAGACTGCGCTTTCTGAAGCTGTGTGGAAAAATCTGTCTTGGAATCTGCTGTAAACGCTTCCTCAGCTACAACCTCAAGTCCTTTATTCTGTGCCTCTTCCACGAAAGTAGCTTCGATACCGGAAGAATATACGCTCGAACTGTCATAGATGACTGCAACTTTTGTTCCTAAATTGTTGTCTGCAATGTACTGTGCAGAAGCTGTACCCTGGTTCGGGTCTGTAAAGCATGCCTGGAATACATTATCGTTTGTGATAACATCTGTGGATGATGCGGATGGTGTAATCTCAAACATACCATCCTCTGCTGTCTTGTCTGCAACTGCTACACAAGGTGTGGTTGTAACAGTTCCCATTAAGATCTGCATACCCCAGTCTTTTAATGAGTTATATGCATTGACGGATTTCTCTGCATCGTTCTGATCATCCTCTGCTTTGAATGCAAGCTGATATCCGTTTGCACCGCCAGCTGCATTGATCTCATCCACTGCCATCTGTGCTGCGTTCATAACTGCGTTTCCGTAAATTGCTGCATCACCGGTTGTCGGTCCGATGCTTCCGATCTTAAATACAGAACCGTCTGCTGCACTGTCGTCTGATGCGCTGCTGTCTGCTCCTGCAGATGCATTGCCTGTTGATATGTTTCCTGCTGAACTGCCACAGCCTGCCAGACAACTTACTGCCAGTGCTGCTGTTAAAAACATACTTACCGCCTTTTTCATAATAGCCTCCATTCCTGCCCATTTTTCAGGGCATCACAAGTTGTGTTCGAGCACAAATCTTGTGTGTGAAAAATGTAATTTTTCACACTTTTTCCTCCATTCATCTTCCGCACCTTATATTGTCATGATATTTCATACATTTGCGAAAGCTCTGAAACTTGTTGTTGCAATAATAGCAAAAATATACACTTTGCACAATATTCAGATTCACCTAAATTCTTGATGGATTTTAATCATAATTATACAAAGTGACATGTTTCATAACTTTTAGTTATATATAGCATGAATCATACGAATAAAAGCATCCATATCCTCTTTTAACCCTGCTGCTTCGATGCTGTCTGCATAACGGTCCGTAAAATTTTCCTTCAGATAATCCGAAAGGAACTGATTGCGCTGTCCATTTTCCATATCAGCAAGTGTATCTTTCTCTTCACGAATCAAATAAAATGCAAGTGCAAAAAAATCCGGTGCTTCCCATGCCGCAGCATCCTTTAACACTGCCTGTATGTTTTCCAGCTCGCTGCGCAGCATAAGTGTGCTGATCTTTGCATCCGGCATTCCAAGCTCCGATGATGCCGTCTTTAAACACTTTACCGTTGAACCGTAATCCGGATCGTCCTCCCGGATCGAACATATGTGATAAACATGATCTAAATCCACGATCAAAGAATCCAGGATTTTTTTTACATCCCGTTCCGGTTCCTCCGTCATTTCATCCAGTAAAAGTTCTATCTTACGCTGTGCACGTTCTAAATGTTCCCTTGATGTTTTATAGTCTTTCTGAAGACTTTCTCCTGACCTCTGTGCCTCAGTTATTATTTTTGCCAGTTCACCGGCAGCTCCCTTTTCCATCCCGGCACCAGTCAGTTTCCCCTTCCATTCCTTTTCCCTGCTGCGCTGTTCCTTTTGTTTCTTTTTCTGCTCATTATCCCCAAATAGCAATTTTCTCTCCCCCTTCAAACTCCCGCCTGGTTTTAACACAGTAATCTTTGTCTGCGCCGGTGGTCTCCTGCCAGTCAGTGTAACAGGAAATATCCTGCCACAAGAATTATTCCAAGCACTAAAATGGCAACCGGTATAAACGTGATAAATGCTGCGATGATCATTGCAGGAATATCCCCCTTTTCCAGTTCCGGACGTTCCATCTCCTCATACGGCTCCCCCGCTTCTTTTCTGCGTTCTTCCTCGGCAGCATCACTGCCTCATGCAGTTTTTTCATTGCTCCATCTATTTTTCTCTGAAATAACATAAAACTCTCCATTTCTTACTTATAAAATAAGAGCTCACTCTCACTAAAAACACTACGTTTCCAGTTTAAGCCAGCTCTTATCATCTGTCAATTTGTATCTAATTTTTATTTTTCACTACCGGTCACACATATTGTGTGAGCAGTAACTATTTTTCTTCCGGCACACCTAATTTATGATGACATGCCACGAAATGTCCCGGTTCTACTTCTTCGAACTGTGGTGTAACATTCTTACAGATCTCTGTGCAGTAACGGCATCTCGTATGGAACTTACATCCCTTCGGCGGGTTGATCGGGCTTGGGATATCTCCCTCAAGAATGATCGTCTCTTTCCTGCCGTCCACATCCGTTGTAGGGATCGCAGAAAGTAATGCCTCTGTATATGGATGGTACGGATGTGCAAACAGATGCTCCGTATCCGAAAGTTCCATCATATTTCCCAGATACATTACACCGATTCTGTCACTGATGTATTTGATAACAGAAAGGTCATGGGAAATGAACAGATAGGTTAAATTATTCTGCTCTTTTAAGTCTAACAGAAGGTTAATGATCTGTGACTGAATGGAAACATCCAGTGCAGATACCGCCTCATCACAGACAACAAACTTCGGATGTACTGCAAGAGAACGTGCAATACCGATTCGCTGTCTCTGTCCACCGGAGAACTGATGCGGATAACGATGAATAAAATAGGACGCAAGTCCACACTTCTCCATGATCTCCATGATATAATCCTGCATCTTCGGATCACCTTTTTTGAAGATATTGTGAGCCATCAGTCCCTCGCCGATGATCTGCCCTACGGTCATACGCGGTTTAAGGATGAATATGGATCCTGGAAAATAAGCTGAAGATCACGGCGTAAATAACGCATCTCTGCATCGGTTAAGTTTGCAAGATTGATGCCGTCGTCCTTCTGTACCTCATATTTTTCAAAATCTTCATCCTTTTTGCAGTTGTCACGGATCTTATCGATCTCTGCTAACTCAGCCTGTACTTTTTTCTGAAGCTCCGGAATCTTTTTCTTTACTTCCCCGGCTTTCGCAGATTTTCCGTTCTTCTCAAACTCGTCTGCCTGTGCATTGATCTTTCGGATCTCTTTCATGGCAAGATACTCTGCGAGATAATGACGGCCTGCCTCTGCAAGTGCAGTCTCATCTAACGTATAAAGTCCACCAATCAGAGCAGTGATATCCAAAAGATCGTTGTCTGCCTCGCTCTCCATCTCGGCAAGATGCTGTCCGGCTACCTTCTTAGCGATCTTTTCTTCCTCAGTGCCCTCCGGCATTTTTGCATAGTCAGCCTCTAATTTTTTTACTTTATCTAAAAGTTCCTCGCATTTTTTCTTTTTATCCGGAAGATTCTTAAAGATCTCCTCAACATATTTTAAATCAAAATCTTCAACGGTACGTCCGTAATATACGGTGCGTCCGCCGGTCTGACGGTAAAGCTGTAACAGCGTACGTCCGAATGTGGATTTTCCACATCCACTCTCACCTACCAGACCAAATGTCTCGCCTTCGTAAATATTTAAACTGATTCCATCATTTGCTTTTACAAATGACTGTGGTTTTCCCATCTTCTTTTTTCCGATTGGGAAATACTGTTTTAAATTCGAAACGCGCAGTAATACCTTGTTCTCGTCACTCATTAATTTCTTTCCCCTTTCTTCGGATAAAAGCAGCGTACCATATGTCCCGGTTCTACCTCATTCAGTTCCGGTTCCATCTCACGGCACTTGTCCGTTGCATATTTGCAGCGCGGTGCAAATTTACATCCCTTCGGAAGATCAAGCGGATGCGGTACGGCACCCGGAATTGCCTCTAAACGGATTCCGGTCGGTGTATCGAGACGTGGGATAGAGTAAAGCAGTCCTTCCGTATACGGATGCAGGTAGGAGTTATCCCCAAAAATGCTGCGCACCGGAGCTTTTTCCACAACCTGACCACAGTACATAACAGCGACATCGTCTGCCATCTCGTTGATAACACCAAGATCATGTGTGATAAAGAGAATGGATGTTCCTTTCTCTTTCTTTAAATCATTCATTAATTTTAAGATCTGCGCCTGGATCGTTACATCAAGTGCAGTCGTCGGCTCATCGGCGATCAACAGTTTCGGTCGGCAGGCAAGTGCCATGGCGATCATGACACGCTGGCGCATACCACCGGAAAGCTGATGCGGATACTGTTTTGCAACTGCCTCCGGGTTCGGGATACGGACATCCTTTAACATCTCAACCACTTTCACAGCTGCCTCTTTTTTATTCATTCCCTGATGAATGATAAAAGGCTCGGAGAGCTGACGCTCCACGGTAAAAATCGGGTTTAAGCTGGTCATCGGCTCCTGGAAGATAACAGAGATCTCATTTCCACGGATCTTACACATATCTTTTACCGATACGTCTGCAAGATTTTTACCGTCAAAAATAATCTCACCGCTGTCAATATAACCGTTGCCGTCTAATAATTTTAAAATACTCATGGCGGAAACGCTCTTACCGCTTCCACTCTCACCTACAACACCAAGTGTCTTTCCCGGTTCTACCGAGTAAGAAACACCGTTTACTGCCTTTACAATACCCTTTTTCGTTTTAAAGAAGGTATGCAGGTCATGAATCTCTAATAAAGCCATTTTGTGTTTCCTCCTTTAACGCTCATTTGATTTCGGGTCGATGGCATCACGCAGACCGTCGCCGACCATATTGATACAGATTACGCAGATACCTAACATGATGGCAGGGAATACCCATCTCCACCAGTAGTTCTGGATAACAACGGAACTTACGCAGCCGTTCAACATATTTCCCCAGGTAGGACGCGGCAGTTTTACACCGAATCCTAAGAAGGACAACGTAGACTCTGTCAGCATACAATATGCAAAATCAAGCGTTGCGGATACGATGATAACCGAAATAACATTCGGGATAATATGCTTAAATACGATCACGGAACGTTTTACACCCATCGCATTTGCGGCGGTTACAAACTCCTGCTCACGCTCGGCAAGCACCTGTGCACGGACAAGTCTTGCAAGGCTCGGCCAGCTTAATATACCGAGGATCACCATGATCAGGCAATCCTTGCGCTCTCTGTCATACTGTTTCCGATAATAGATGTTAAGATCATCGCCATCGGCAGGAACGGAAGACATGCAACGATCTCTGTGATACGCTGTAACACGATATCTACCAGCCTCCGAAGAAACCGGACACACCACCGACGATGATACCGATGATCGTGGAAATGATAACAGAGATCGCACCGATCGTCATGGTCATACGTCCACCGTTTAAGATACGCGTGAATACGTCACGTCCAAGTTCATCGCTTCCGAACAGATAACCTTTTAATCCCCAGGTCACAATATCCCCGGATTTTGTCACTGCATAGTTCTGATAAGTACCGCCGTAGATGGCAGTAACATCTTTTGCTTTCTTTGGAACGTCTGTCTGGTGTTTTGCATTGCTTCCCCAGGAGTAAACAGTTCCTTTATCTGTCAGTGTTGTAATATGATATCTTCCGGCAAACATGGAAACGATCTCTCCATCCATTTCCGGAATCTCTTTCTCACTCTTGTTGGCTTTTCCCCAGATACGGAGAGAACCATCCTCCATCAGTGCAACACAGGCATCGGATGTTGTCACAATATCTTTTGCTTTTCCAAGATCTTCCGGGATATTGGAAATATCGGATTTCTGACTTCCTAAATGCCGGATCTCACCATCATCTGTGAGTGCCATTAAAGTTGTATTTGCTACGGAAATCTTTGCAATGTGGCTGTTACCGTTTCTTCTGGTCAGGCGCACATCATTTAAGTTTTCATTTCCCCATGCGATTACTTCGCCGCCTTCCGTTAACACATAGGAAATCTGATAACCGGCTGCGATCTGTTTGATCTTTTCATGTTTTACTTCCATCGGAATCTGACACTGTCCCATACGGTCACTACCCCAGATGAAAAGCTCTCCATCTTCATTGAGTGCCATAACATGGTCAAATCCTGCAGATACAGATACCACTTTTCCCATTTCTTTCTGCTTTGGCATCTTCTTTGCAATGTCGATCTTGTTACTGATCTTGGTGTAACCCCAGACATAGACTTTTCCGTTATTGTCAACGCCCACGCTGAATGTTGCACCCGTGGAAATCTCTTTTACATTTCCTTTTAAACCATCCGGCACTTTCATCATATTCAGTCCCGGAGCGACATTGATCTGTGTCTCTTCTTTTTCACTTAAGTCGATCGGGTTAAAGACCGGTCCGATCAGTACGATCAGGAAAATAACCAAAAATACGATCAGGCCGCCAAACGCAAGTCTGTTTGAGGTAAAATTCCTCACAACCGTACGGAGCGGACTCTGAAGCGCTTCTTCCTGTAATACATCGAGTTCTTTATCCCTTTTTCCAAAAAGGTGTTTGAGCATCTTCATGTTTTTCGTTCCTCCTACTTATCAATGCGTACACGCGGATCTACCAGACCGTAGCTTAAGTCTGTGATCAGGTTGCTGAGCAGTGTGATGATACAGTAGAGCATGTTGACTGCCAATGCCATATCATAATCCTGATTCATCAGTCCGACATAATACATTTTACCGATACCATTCAACTGGAAAATCTGCTCGATAACGATCGAACCCATGAAAATACTCATGAACCAGCTGATGATCAGTGTGATGACCGGAAGAAGTGCATTTCTCCATGCGTGGGAATAAATAACAACCTTTTCCTTCAAACCTTTTGCTCTTGCAGTACGGATATAATCCATACGAAGTGCGTCGATCATTGCCGCACGGACATAACGTGTCATACTTCCTAACGCTGCAACCGTCATAACGATGACCGGAAGTGCCAGATAGTGGAGACGGTCAAGCACGAATGCCACTCCTGTTCCCTGGAAGTTCGGCGTATTCATGCCACTGATCGGGAACCAGCCGAGTTTTACGGCAAAAACAAAAATAAATACCAGTGCAACTATATATTGAGGCATGCTGTAGCCGACAATCGTCAGTACCTGTACCGTATTGTCAAATTTAGAAAATTTTCTGACCGCACAGTGAATACCGAGCGGTATCGTGATCGCCAATGCGAGTATCGTGGATACGATATTGATCTGTATCGTGTTTAACAGTGGTGTAGAGAGACAGTCTTTCACATCTTTTTTGTAGAAGGAAGAATATCCAAGATCACCTTTTAACAAGTTTCCCATCCATTTTACATAGCGGACCGGAATCGGATCGTCTAATCCTAATTTTTCTCTCGCTTCCTGATAGCGGAGCTGGAATGTCTCATCGGAGACTTTACCTCTTAAGTTCTGCACCTGATTAAGAGCACGGTCACCAGGTACGTTATTAAACAGTACAAAAAGGATAATGGATACTACAAAGAATACCCCTATCATATATAAAATTCTTTTCCCAACGTACTTTAACATAATTTAACCAACCTTCATTTGATTTTTCTTCTTCGTTTCCTTAGGAACAAAATCCTGACATGCCCCTTTGATCCCATTCCAAAAGAAACGATCAAAGAATTTGCCGGAATATATACCGCATGGGCGCGGGACTTATGCCCCACGCCACATACCGGTAAAATTTCACATGGAATAAAATATTACATTGAAATGAAATATTCTAATCAGAATCAATTACTCCATGTTTGCATACAGAATTGCGTTTGTTGCATCCCAGTTGTATCCATCTTCTTCAAAATCATGTAATTTTGATGTGAAGAAGTCATGATAATCATTGGAGTACAGCGGAATCTCAGGAAGCTCATCATTCCAGTCAGCGATGAAATCGAACCATGCTTTTGCATAAGCCTCATCATCACCTTCTTCTGTATGATTCATGGCAAGTGCAAGATCATACAGTTTCTGTCCTTCTTCGCCCTCTAATGCGTTGGTGTTGTTAGAAGAGCCCGGCTCATACTGGAATGCAACATCATAAGGGTTACCGAAACCACTTGCTAAGTTGAACATCTGATATGGGTTCTCCGTTGAGTTATCATAGTAATAGGTCAGTAAGTCTGTGAAAGTACCAACAGTCTGGTTGATCTTCATACCTGCTGCTTCTACATCCGGGTTCTGCTGTAAGGAAGTTACAAGCAGGTCAGATACAGAGTTATTCTCAGAAGAGAACCACTCGATGACTAACGGCATGTAAGTACCATCGTCTAATTTCTTATAACGGATTCCGGAACCTGAGTAATCAGAACCATCTTCGTTGTATACCCAGCCGCCATCCTCTAACTCTTTGACTGCAGAGTCAAGGCTGTATGTGTAAGAGTTTAATCCGTCTAATTCTTCTGCGTATTCCTCAGCCATCCACTGCTGTGTACCATAAGGTCCGCTTACAACCGTACCATGTCCACCGGTGAATGTCTGTGCAAATGTTACACGGTCAAGCAAGTAAGCCATTGCATGACGTACTTCTTTGAACTGGGTTGGTCCCTGATTACATTTGAGAGAAATCATTCCATAACCTGCGCGGCCATAGCTTAAGTAATTGAAGTTACCCTCTTCTACCATGTCAAGACCCTGCTCGATCTGATCACCGTCTGCTACCTGGTATAAGATATCAACAGCACCGGTCTTTAACTGATCCATCATAGTATCCTGTGGTGTATATTTTACGATAACAGTTTCGATATTTGCTGTCTGTCCCTCAAAGTTACCCGGGAAATTCGGGTTCTTTGTCAGTGTGTATGCATAAGAGTTCTCATCATAAGATGTGAACATGTAAGGACCGGAGCAGATATTGTAGTCATATCTTGCAGCCTGTACTTTGTCACCGATATACTCAGAAGTAAAGTTATCAGAGAATTTCACACCATCCTCTGTATCCTCTAAAGTAACATCTTCCGGCAGCCATAAGTCCATAGACTCCGGCTGGTTAGAGATCAAAGCCTGTCCATAGTAATATGGCATAAACTGTGCATCGATCGTTACAGAAAAAGTCTTGTCATCGATCAGATGAAGTCCTTCGAATGTATCGCTCTCACCATTTAAATATGCATCATATCCTTTTACATACTGAACAGTACTGTCTGTTAAGTTGCTTGCTTCGAGATCCGTAACCATCTCATTGCATCTTAACATGTATGTTAATAAGTAATCATCTGCATTGATATCAGAACCATCACTGAACTTTAAGCCGTCCTTGATCTTAACAGTGTAAGTTCTGCTTCCGTCCTCGTTATCTGTTACTTCCAGATTGTCAAGAACAGCCGGGTTCTCGATCCATTTACCTGTCTGGTCTTTGTCGATCGGAGCCATACCTGTAACTAATTTGAATGCATCGTAATCAGAAGCACCGTTTGCCCAGAATGGAGTAATATCTCCACTTGTCTCAGAACTCTCGCCTAAGATTACCTGTTTGTTGCTGTAAGTACCGTTAAAAGTACTCTCTGTGCCGTCTGCAGCTGCCTCTGTTCCCTCTACAGCAGCGTTGTCAGAAGAAGCGTTGTTTCCCGCATCAGCATTGCTGTTTCCTGAACCGCATCCTGCTACCATTCCGGTAGTCATGGCACCGATCAGAAAAAGAGAAATCAGTTTCTTTTTCATAATAGTTCCTCCTTATAGAAAATTGTTCTATATAAAAACGCCATGGCGTCTTTATAACATTATCGTTGTAGCACGTTATCGCGCTAAAATATTTTTGTATAAGCAAAAAAAGTGCCAACAGACCTCTTTGCCCGTTGCACTTTAAAAATATACAACTGTTTGTTCCCGACGAACAACACTTTTTTATTATACATGCGAGCCGTTTTTTGTCAATACTTTTTCTCATTTTCAGACATGTATAAATATAACGCTTTTTCTACTAATTTCCATTCTTTTGCATTATCATTCAAGAACCTTCCTAAATGTATGAATTTTTTTTCATTATTTTAATTATTGGGAATATTTATATTCCGTTATAGATTTCACCTTTTCCTGTTTCTTCTATATTATATGCATTTCACCGTTATGCTGCTTTCCATCTCTGTCTGCAGCTGTTATAATAGAGATACTTTGTAATCCCATTCATTTTTATTTATAAAGGAGACATCACCATGATCACACCGGAGGACATATTAAACCTTAATTTCTATAAAAAAGAAAAATTTACCGGCAGCTACAAAGGCATGCGCTACCTGATCCAGAAGGACCATGAGGAAGAGTCCGATCATGACATTTTCCGTGCCACTTACTGGCCGGGTCCCTATAACTTTGCAGTCACAGATGATTCCTTAAAAAGCTCTGCCACCTTTCCTTTTACAGAGGACGGAAAGCTCCAGGTCGTGGACTGGCTTAATGAGAACTGGGAAAAGGAAAAGATCATTTTCAGTCTTTATTGCTTTAAAGGATTGACAGTACCCCGCTATAAACTTAAAATCTGATTAAAGGTGTTACTTTAGTCCTAACTTACACAGAATGAAAATAGTGTGAAAAATAAGATTTTTCACACGCAAGATTTGTGCTTACGCACAAACTTATGATGCCCTGAAAAACGGGCAGGAATGGAGAGATTTTATGGAGTATAACGAATTGTATTTCAAAGCAAAGTCAAATGCAAAAGCTCGTACGGTCTGGCTGATCTTAATCGCATCATGACTTTGTCCTATGGCTCTGAGACATCCCAGGGGCTTCACTCCGCAAAATATTACACAACCTTTCTTCTCATGGCATGGGTTCCCTTTTTCATTGGTATTCTCGTACTAAAGATCAATGGAAAAGCTTCTTCTGTATACAAGGAAATCGTTGCCGTCGGTTACGGTTCGTTTTATACTTACGTCATCCTTACCACGGATTCCGCGATCGCTTTCGGCTATATCCTGCCTCTGACAAGTATGCTGATTCTTTTTAAGGATCGCAAGTACATGATCCGGTGTGGTATTGCCAATGAGATCATCGTAATTGTCCATCTTGTTTTACATAATATGTATGGAATCAACCCGAGTATCGTACTGAACGATTACTATCTTCAGATTTCCACGATATTGCTCTGCTATATCTGCTACGTTGTTTCCATTGACCATTTAAACGAATCTGACGGTGCACTCGTCAACTCCATCCGGGACAATTTAGACCGCGTGGTAACAACAGTCGGACAGGTAAAAGGCGCCAGCAGTTCCATTGTTGATGGTGTCACTGTTGTCCGCGAACTTGCTGATGAAAACAGGCAAGGAGCTGATTCCGTTGTAAAAAGTATGGAAGAGCTTACCCAGAATAACGATATTCTTTATACAAAAACGATGTCCTCCATGGATAAAACCTCCGATATCAACATGCAGGTGCAAAATGTGGCAGCTCTGATCGAAAAGATGGTAAATCTGATTCAGGAATCCATCGAGCATGCAAACTTAAGTGCCGAAGAGCTTGCCGATGTTGTGACAACCACCAACACAATGGCTGATCTGTCCGCGCATGTCGAACAGGTTTTAGAGAACTTCAAACAGGATTTTGATATGGTAAAGGAAGAGACCGGAACGATCGAAGGAATTACTTTCCAGACAAACCTCCTCGCCTTAAACGCCTCCATCGAAGCCGCCAGAGCCGGTGCTGCCGGAAAAGGCTTTGCCGTTGTAGCTGACCAGATTCAGGGGCTCAGCGTGGAGACCAAAAATTCCTCCGGCCGCATTCGTGATGCATTGACCCATTTAGATGAGACTTCCGGAAAAATGACACAGTCTATCACGCAGACACTTGAACTTATCCAGACAACACGTGAAAAATTAACACTCGTAAAAGACAGTGTTACAAGTATTACCAACGATTCCACAACACTCGGTGAAAATATCAAGGTAATCGACGGTGCCATGAAAGATGTGGAATCTTCCAATCACGATATGGTTGACAACATGAAACAGGTCTGTGATACCATGGATGTCATGACAAAATGCATCAACCAATCAGACGATGTTTCCCGCACAATGTTGAGCAAATACGAGGAATCCGCCGTCAACGTAAACAAGATTGAAACCATTGTCGGAAAACTGATGGGTGAGCTTGGTACCGGAGGTTTCATGGGAATCGGCGATGCCAGACCCGGCATGAAAGTCGTCCTGATTGCAAAGAACGGAAGCTCTTCTTTCACCGCTCACGGCGAAGTGACAGAATCCTTAGATGGTGGAATCACGGCACGTCTGCATGTTCCTTCCGGAAGTTCGATCGATACCAGAAACAGGAATTTTACCTACGAACTGCAGATCTCCGTGACAAACGCATTGTATATCTGGGAAAATGCTGAGATCACCACGATGCGTGGTCAGTCGTCCGATATGTATAAGATTACAGTTACAACCAACCCGAAGGTTGTTAACCGGCGTAAATATCCTCGTATGCCGATCTCTAACAAATGTACGATCACGGTAAAACAGAACGGTAAACAATATAACGGTCAGATGATCAACATCAGTGCCGGCGGCTTTGCATTCAGTGTCCGTGATAATTTCTTTTCCAGTGCGATCGGTTCTGATATCACCTTATCGATTCCTGATCTTCCGGTGGAAAATGCCCGCCAGTTAGAAGGTCATATCATCCGAAGCACAGACAATGAGAACGTCTTTATCGTCGGCTGCCGTATGCCAGAGGATAATACAGCGGTCGAACAGTATGTACAAAACAATTACCAGGGTGAGTAAATCTCATATGTCATAAATAAAACAGCGGATAACAACTTCTTTTCTTGTTGTTACCCGCTGTTTTATTATTTGTGCCTGTTAATTTCTTCTTATTTACTTTTATTCCTTATACAATAAAATGCTCTACGTTCTGCTGTAACTTATCTGCTGCATGATGAGCTGCTTCCGCTTTCTCTTTAATCTCGGCTGCCTTCTCTACCACAACACCTGTCTTCTCTGCGATATCGTTTGTACCGGTTGCTCCCTCTGTAGCCGCCTTGCTTACCTCGCCGATGGCATCCATAACGCCGTTGATCGATGCTAACAGCTGCTCTGAGGATGCTGAGAAATCTGTTACCAGTGCATCAATACTTCCTGCATCATTGCTGTAGGAATCCGCCATATCGGAGAATCCCGCAAAGCTGTCTACCACGTCGGTTCCAACAAACTCTAACAACTTCTTTGCTCCGTCTGCAAGATTTGTTACCGATTCCACAACATTCTTTGTCACATCCTGGATATGTACAACTGCTGCCTTTGACTGCTCGGCAAGTACTCTGATCTCATCCGCAACAACTGCAAATCCCTTTCCTGCCTCTCCTGCACGCGCTGCCTCAATTGAAGCATTGAGTGCTAACAGGTTGGTCTGTCCGGTAATCTCCATAATGGACTCTGCAAGAACACCGATCTGATCGACTACCTTGATATCTTCAAGTGCTTTTGTCAGTCCCTCATTGATCTCGGCATGGATTGCCTTGGTACGCTCATCATTTTCTGTTGTTGTCTTTTTAATACCTACGGCACGGTCACGGATATCATCTGCTTCCGTTGCACCGTCCTGTGAACGTGTTGCAATACTCTTTGCTGCACTTTCGATCTCATGGGACATTGCATTGATCTCTTCGGAGGAAGCCGCTGTCTCTTCCATGCCCGCTGCAAGCTCTTCCGTCGTTGCGGAAACATTCTCGATTTCTTCGTCTAATGCCTGAATATTATCATCGATCTCCTGTACCATTCTGGTGATCTCAGTTGCCTGACTCTTGACCTCACCGATCAGTCCGCTCATCTCATTTCTCATGGACTCTAAAGATGCTGCGAGTTTTCCAAAATCATCGCGGCGCTTTAACAGTGCCGTTCCCATTGCCTGTGAAAAATCGCCCTGTTCCATGACACCGATGGAACTGATACATTTTTTCAGTGGTCTGATGATGCTGATAATGATCATAATCAGCAATAAAACTACTATTATTCCCTCAATCAACGTTGAGATAATAAACAGTGTCATCCTGCCTGTAACATAAGAAGAAAAATCTTTTTCAATTGATGCTACCTGATCATCAATATAATCCGTATAATTTCCGGTTCCGATCACCCATCCAAACGGTTCAAATGCCTTACTGTAGGAACGCTTCGGAGAAGGTTCTGTCTCTCCTTCTTTCGGGAATACATAATCCGTGTATCCTCCGTCTGCCTCCTGACCGACACGGATGATCTCTTTTACCATCTGGTATCCATTGGCATCTTTCGTCTCCATACGATTGGTGCCTTCCGTGTCATTTCCTAAAAGCACCACATTGGTTCCGTCATACTGATCCACCCAGAAATATCCGGCATCTCCATAACGAAGCTGTCTGATCTCATCTGCTGCCAATTTCTTTGCTTCCTCTTCCGTATACACACCAGCCTGATACTGATCGTAAATTGTCTGGCAGAGCGAAATCACATTGTCCACCTGCTGTTTGATCTGTTCGTCGTAAGATGCGCGCTCATCTGCTTCCAGCGTTTCCAGTGCTTTACTCTGCAGCTGTTTCATGCTTTCCGATGAAATAATGGCACACAACACCAGCGCCACTATCGTCGTCAGCATTACGATAATCAGCTTCGTCTGTACTTTCACATTGTTCATAAATTGTTCCTCCCACTTACATACTTTAATCTCACGGAACTTACAAACATGATGTATAGATTTTTCTATATATCATGTTTGTAAACTCCTTGTTGTTATTGTACCATATTTTACAAATTTCCTCAATTATTTTACTTTTATTACAGGGATTTCGCTTTAACTTTTTTATCTATGCATTTTTATAAACAATCCAGTTATCAGCATTCCATCTGAGGTTACCCTTCATTCCTGTCAATACGCACAAAATTCCCCCTGCTTTTTCCCTATATATTTTTTCTGCTGATTTTCTATCCGCCTTTTTCATATAAAATCTGTTTCACTTTTTACTGTGTTCATATCCCGTATAATTCTGCTGTGTATTACTATACAGATCACCAATCCATGCAACTCATAATCATACATATTCGAGTATTTTAGATTAAAACAATAGCCGGAAATCCTTGATTTTACAATAAAATCTCGACTTTCCGGCTATTTTAAATCAATGCGGGTGACAGGACTTGAACCTGCACGTCGGGGACACTAGAACCTAAATCTAGCGCGTCTGCCAATTCCGCCACACCCGCGAACCACTTTGCCATTATATCTTAGCACTCACAAAATTGCAAGTATTTTTTCACCTGCATCTTAGCCCGCACCTCTGCTGCTCAGAGTAAATAACGGCAGTTACTTTCGGTACAAAGATAACGGCAGTTCCAGGCCATGTGTCTCCAGCAGCTTACGATCACTTAAAATCTCCCTGGTATCCCCATCACACACAATTCTGCCCTCAGACAATAAAATCGTTCTGTCACAGGTATCCCACACAAAATCCAGATCGTGCGAAGCTATGAGTTTCAAATAAGAAAATTCATTTAATACCCGGATCAGATTTCTGCGGTTTTGCGGATCAAGTGCCGCCGACGGCTCATCCATCAGGATAATATCCGGTTTCATGGAAAGGATTGTCGCAATCGCTGCCAGTTTCTTTTCCCCACCCGATAATTTGTGGATCGTTTTTTTGCAAGATGCTCAATATGGACTGCAGCAAGCGCCATTTTCGTTCTGTATGCGACCTCTTCTTCCGGAAGGCCGTAATTTTGCGGGGCAAATGCCACATCCTCGTATACATTTGGCATAAAAAGCTGACTCTCAGAATCCTGAAATACATAGCCAGCTATTTTTCTGATCTGTGCTAACGTTTCTTTCTGCAACGGCACATCCCCGATGCGGATACTTCCGGAGTCCGGGAAATACAGACCGACAAGTAATTTTAAAAGTGTGGACTTTCCCGCCCCGTTTGCGCCGACCACACCAATCGATGCCTGTCCGTCTGCTGTAAATGAAATATCCTGCAGGATAGGGTTTTGTTTTTTCATAAGAAAAATTCAGATGTGTTACTTCTATATTAATCTGTCCCATATACTTATGTCCTCTCTTTTCAATCTGTCACAGAACCGTCAACTTTCTTTGACTGCTAAAACATCGTTCCTATCATCTGTCCAACCGCAAAATACCGCAATACAGCAAATATCACGATCCATAAAACAAGATACACTGCATCCCTGGCACAAAACCGTATCTCTTTTTTTTAATCTGAATACCCCATCAAAACCACGCAGGCACATACTCTCATAGATCACCTCCGCCCGATCCATACTCCGAAGCAGCATCTGGCCCATCAGCGATCCCCACACTTTAAAATGAATGCCCTTCTGTCCCGGTGCCCGAAGTTCATACGCCTGCACGACCCTCTGCGTCTCTGCCAGCAAAACGGAAATATACCGGTAGATCAGCCACACCTGCATCACAAGAGACTTTGGAAGATGGCATATCTCAAGTGCACAGCAGATTTTTTCAATCGTCGTCGTAGCGATCAGAAGATACGATGCCGAAACCGTAAAAACACCTTTTAACATCAGCGTCAGCATGGAAATCACTCCGCCGGTAATTTCAATCTGTCCCACTGTCATGACAGCCTGCCTGTCAAAAAAAGGGTTAAATATTCCTGCCACACAGACAAGCGGCAGCACGACCCGCATTCTCCACAGCGCATCCTTCACCGAAATATCATTCATAATAAAAAGAATAACCGGATAAACTGCCATCACAAGCAGTCCGCTCAGGTTATACTTCGAAAAGGAAACGACCGTCCCTATATACAAAATTGTCACACACAATTTTACAAGTGGGTGAACCTGGTTCACCCACCTGTCTTCATTTGCCAGTTCCTCGATACTTTTGATCTCAGAAACTGCCTTTTGAATTTTACTCATGTTTTTGATTCTTTCCAAAAAAATTTTAAACAAATAGCAGCCTCCAACACAGACAGCCACAACTACCGCAGCTCCTGCCACACCCGAAAACGATGTTCCTGCCATGCTCTCACTGTTTTTAAATGCATAATCCGGAAGCAGCGCTGTCCACTCCTGGATATCTGCTGCCTTTTGATATGCCGCCCCTTTGGCATCTAGCTCTGTGGTTCCGGCAACTTTCTCCATAGACCATTCCAGTCCGTCCGGATTTGCCGAAGCAAACAAAGAGAGACCTCCACCGATCCAAACGGTTAAAACTGCAAGGATCGCAACTGTCTTTTTCAAAGAAAAACGTGCTTTTTGTCTCTGTGTACTTTCATCCGTTCCCCAAAGCAGCTCCGGTCTCGCATCATAGACAAAGCAAAGCACTGCTGCCGTGATCAGTCCTTCTACCAGACCGATTGCCAGATGGATCGGCTGCATCACTGCAACAAATGTCTGAAATGGAAGCTCCGTGATACCGGAAGCTAACGTCTCTAATGTAACGGAAAATGCTCCAAGCTGCAGCGTCAGGACACAGCCAAGTACAGATGCTGCAACGATTTTCTTTTTGGATGCCCCACGGCGCATCATCGGTTTCCAGATCAGCAGGGCCCCGATAAAGCACCCATAAAATGCCATATTCCATATATTACAGCCAAGCGCTAAAAGCCCTCCGTCTGCAAACAGCAGACACTGTATCAAAAGGACTCCGATCATCGTAAGAAATCCCGCATACGGTCCAAGCAGTGCGGAGAGAAGCATACCACCACACAGATGTCCGGATGACCCTGTTCCCGGAATCGTAAAATTGATCATCTGAGTTGCAAAAACAAACGCTCCCATCACCCCCATAACCGGAACCTTTTTAGGTTCATTTAATGCCCTTACCTGTCTTACTGAATATCCGCCAGCCGCCGCTGAACAAAGATACATTGTTGTTGCAACTGCCGGTGCAACCAACGCATCTGCCATATGCATACCAAAATACCACCTTTCATTTATCTTTGACCATATTAGCAAAAATCTGGTCATACCACAAGCCTTTTATCACAGATATTTGGTTGATACTTTTATTTTTTTCCAACTAACTCACATCCTAATCCCTTCCATTCCTGCCATAATGCTCCTATTGCGAAAATGTTACATAATTGTTACAATCTTTTATGTGATCGGCCGATACACACAAAAGATTGCAGGATCATCGCAATCAAAATTAAAATAAGGAGGACGAAACTATGTGTTTTAATTTCAATAGCTGTTCCGAGTTATTTAATGCTATCTGCAAATATTTTAACCTCGGTTGTTAATAATAGCTTGTGCACTTTTCCGGCAGACTGACTGCCAGAAATATATGCCCCGGGCATCTGCCCGGGGTATTTTTCTTTTATCTGTCTAAATATCAATTCCTATACAGCAAAAATCTACTTTTTTCTAAATATACTTATCTGTCTAAAAGCAGCTCTCCCAGCCACATGGCATTTTTATCTTTTTCTGAAATGATATATTCTCCCTTTGGCCATGCTTCGCCTTTCCAGACGAGATCCGGGTCATCATACCGCACGGCCTGTGCTGCCTCCCCGCAAAAATCCTGATCCACACACCACTGCATCAGTGTATCATCCTCCAATGTCAGATACCCGTGGGCAAACCCCTTTGGAATATACATCATTTTCCGGTTTTCAAAAGATAAAACTTCACTGTATGAATACCCAAAACATTTTCCCGGTCTTAAATCCACGGCAACATTAAAAATCGAACCATGCAGGCAGGAAACCATTTTTGCCTGTGCATGCTCCCCCATCTGAAAATGCAGTCCCCGCAGCGTAAATGCCTCTCTGCTGTATCCCTGGTTGATCTGACAGACCTGAAATGGAACATCCCTGTCATACGGAACAGACAGATATCCCCGAAAATCTTCAAACGCAGGCGGAATAAATACTTGTGGTTTATCTGATGAAAACTGGTTCATTTTTGCCTCCCTTGGCATACATTATCATTACACTAACTTGCCATCCATAAGATACATGATCCTGCGGACACAATGTGGACATGAAAAAAACAGATACTCTCCAACCCACACCCAACCCAATCGAAAAAGCATAAAAAAGAACGGAAGTGCTGAAAAATCAACACTTCCGCGTTTTCAAATCGTGAGACATCGGGGATTCGAACCCCGGACAACTTGATTAAAAGTCAAGTGCTCTACCAACTGAGCTAATATCCCATAT
>ENA-OQCN01000461-OQCN01000461.1-human-gut-metagenome-genome-assembly--contig:-NODE-461-length-21889-cov-6.386867_pt1 | contig 21889 bp, 30 predicted proteins | sample MGYA00242497_ERZ504576 | MGnify/ENA primary metagenome ERZ504576 (study PRJEB26092, sample SAMD00036296) | human gut metagenome | host: Homo sapiens | study: EMG produced TPA metagenomics assembly of... | reverse complement strand
AGCTGGAACCTGCAGTCCCAGCTGAGTCAGTGCAGCACTTGCAGCGTCTTTCTGTGTTCCAACAATGCCGGTCGGAATGGTTACGGTTTCTTTTCCGGAGCTTACATAATACGTAATCGTTGCATTTTTATCGACTTTCGTTCCCGGTTTCAGATCCTGGCGGCAGATCTTTCCTGCCTCAATGACATCCGATGCCTCGGTTCCGCCGTTGACTACACCAAGGTTCAGGCTGTTTGCCAGATCGACGGCATCTGCCTCGGTTTTGTTGGTCAGATCCGGAACGGTTACTTTTTCGTCTTTGCTTTCGGAAGAAGTAACGGAGGTGCTGCTTGCGGAGGATGCACTGGAAGCATCCGCGGTCGGTCCTTTGCCTCCGACAATACCGGCTGCCTGTGCGATAAAGTAGATCAGCATACAGATGATGATCGCTGCAATCGCAAAACCACCGATGGTGATGATTTTCTCGAGTTTGTTTCCGGCTTTCTCATCGTCGTCTTCATCGTCGTAGTAGGAGTCCTCCTCGTCATCCTCGTAGGAATCGCGGTCATCCTCTTCGTCTTCGTCGTCCTCATCCTCGTCTTCGTAGCTGTACTTCTCGTCGTCGTCCTCATCTTCAATCTTGTTATAACGCTTGCGGGACGTTTCCTCCGTGTTCTGCGCATTCGCTTTTGCTGCTGCGCCGGAACGGATCTGGCTTAACTCTTCTGCGGATACCATAACGGTTTCCGCGTGGGAGCTTAACGGTGTTACCTTTACAAAATTTCCCTGCGGTTCCATCAGGGAATGCTTCAGATCGTCGATCAGTTCCGCCATATTGTTGTAACGGCGGTCCGGACTCTTCTGCGTACATTTCAGAATAATCTGTTCTAATGCAAACGGAAGGTTCGGCGTGTATTTGGAAGGTGATTCAATCTCCTCCTGCAGATGCTTGATCGCAATCGCAACCGTGGTGTCTCCATCGAATGGCACACGGCCTGTTACCATCTCATACATTGTGATTCCGAGAGAATAGATATCACTCTTGTAATCGGAATATCCGCCACGCACCTGCTCCGGAGAGCTGTAATGTACGCTTCCCATAACATTGGAGCTGATGGTGTTGGAAGAAGTCGCCTTTGCAATACCAAAATCAGAAAGTTTTACCTTTCCGTCTGTGGAAATGATGATATTCTGTGGTTTGACATCGCGATGTACAATATTACGGTTGTGCGCCGCCTCAAGACCAAGGGAAACCTGAATGGCGATGCTGGTTGCCTCTTTTACGCTCAGTTTTCCTTTGCGGTCAATGTAATCCTTCAGAGTAATTCCCTCGACAAGCTCCATGACGATATAGTAAACGCCGCGGTCCTCCCCGACATCGTACACGTTTACAATATTCGGATGGGACAGTCCTGCTGCGGCCTGTGCTCCGTGCGGAACTTGCGGATAAAGGTTTTATCCTCCCGGAATTCCGGTTTTAAAACCTTGACGGCCACCATGCGGTTCAGCTTGTGGTCTTTTGCTTTGTAGACATCAGCCATACCGCCGGAACCGATCCGGCTTATGATCTCATATCGTTCTCCTAAAATAACGCCCTCTTTTAACATTCTTTCACCTCGTTTGTAAATGGTTCAACGACAATGACTGCGATATTGTCTCTGCCGCCATTTGCATTTGCTTGATCAATTAAACGTTTTGCCTTGTCCTCACCGTCTTCGCGGCAGATGATTTCGAAGATTTCCTCATCTGTTACCATATTGGAAAGGCCATCCGAGCACATCACCAGTTGATTTCCTTCTTCAAGCTGAATATCAAAGAAATCAATCTTTACGGTATCCTGTGTGCCTACTGCCCTGGTAATAATGTTTTTGTCCGGGTGATTTCGCGCCTGCTCGGGAGTAAGTTCTCCGAGGCGCACCATCTCTGCGATTAGTGAATGATCCTGCGTCACCTGATCAAAGATGCCATCCGCTGCCAGATACAGCCTGCTGTCTCCTACGTTTGCAACGTAGGCATAGCTGCCGACCACGGTAGCCACTACCATCGTTGTACCCATGCCTTCCATGGATACATCTCGTTTTGCCTGCTCAAAAATCTGGCTGTTTGCTGCTTCAATTCCATGCCGAATGATCCGTACCGGATTAAAATTCGTATCTCTTTTTACAGATTCCACCAGTACAGAAACACCATAACGCGAGGCAAAATCACCCGCATTATGGCCTCCCATGCCGTCTGCAACGACAAAGAGGTTCGGAAGGTTTCCGACCGGAGAGGCGGAGGCAAACACAAAATCCTGGTTCATCGTCCGTTTCTGTCCGATATCGGTTGCAGAAAATACCTTCATGCTTTTTTCTCCTGTATTGACAGCCGCTTTTTACGGCTGTTCGTTTGATTTATCGATAAACTTTTTCTTAACTGTCCACAGGCTCCGTCAATATCGGCGCCCATTTCCCTTCTAATAGTAACATTAATTCCGTATTTTTCAAGTTTATTTTTGAAATTCTCTACGACTTTTTTCGTTGATTTCACGTAATCGCGCTCTTTGATCGGGTTGACCGGGATCAGATTTACATGACAGTTGATATCCGAAATCCGCGCGGAAAGCTCTTTTGCATCGGCTTCGCTGTCATTTTTCCCGCCAACGAGAGAGTACTCAAATGTAATCCGACGGCCTGTTTTTGCAAAGTAATTGCGGCATGCATCGAGAATTTCATCAATGGAATATTTATTGGCAATCGGCATCAGCTCGCGGCGCTTTTCATCGTTCGGCGCATGAAGGGAAAGTGCAGGGTGATCTGGAGTCCTCATCTGCCAATTTGTACATATTCGGCACGATTCCGCAGGTGGAAACGGTGATGTTTCTCTGGCTGATGTTGAGTCCTTCCTGGCTCGAAAGCAGCCGCACGAAGCGCACCAGATTGTCGTAGTTGTCCATCGGCTCACCCGTTCCCATGACAACCAGATTGGAGACCCGCTCCCCGGTGTCCTCCCAAATCCGGTAAATCTGGTCGAGCATCTCCGACGGAGTCAGGCACCGCACGAGTCCGCCGATTGTGGACGCGCAGAAGCGGCAGCCCATCCGGCAGCGACCTGGGATGAGATGCAGACGGAATTTCCGTGGTGGTACTTCATCCAGACGCTCTCGATCACGTTGCCGTCGCTAAGGCGGAACAGGTATTTTCTCGTTCCGTCGATTTTGGACTCCTGCACCTGCACTTTTTCGAGACAGGTAAGCGGATACTGTTCCTTTAATTTTTCCCGGAAGGCAAGCGAGAGATTCGTCATCTCATCGTAGCTGCCCGCCAGACGATGATGCATCCAGTCGTATAACTGTTTGGCACGGAACGGCTTTTCTCCCATCTGCTGGCAGGCGTCCTTTAATTCGTCTAAGGTCATTGATTTAATATCCATCTGTTACGCCCGTCCTTCCTCTGTTTTCCGGAATTTTGCAAGGAAAAATCCGTCTGTCTTGTGTACCCCCGGGATCAGCTGCAGCTGTCCTTTGGCCGTTTCTCCGCTTTTCAGCTCATCCGGCAGCAGTTCATCCAGACTGACTGCTTCAAACGGGAACTGTTCCAGAAACCATGCGGCATTCTCGCTGTTTTCTTTTCTGTTGACGGTACATGTGCTGTACAGCAGTGTGCGCCCGGCTTTACGTACGATGCGGCATTTGCAAGGATTGCCCGCTGAATCCGTACCAGCTCCTCTTCTTTTTCTTTTGAAGCGTAATATTTGATATCCGGCTTTCTGCCGATGACGCCGTATCCGGTGCACGGCAGGTCTGCAATCACAACGTCCGCTTTTCCGATCCATTCCGCATCGAGCTGTTCCGCATCTTTTACCTTCGGCACGACGCAGGAAACACCTGCTCTCTGCACATTTTCCCGGATCAGATCGACCTTGTATTCGGTGAGATCACGCGCTTCCACGCATCCCTGATTTCTCATTTTATCTGCTGCATGGAGGCTCTTTCCGCCCGGTGCCGCGCAGAGATCCAGCACCTGGTCACCCGGCTTTGGATCCGCCAGATGCGCCGCCATCATGGAGCTCACATCCTGAATCTGGAACCGGCCTTCCTGGAAGGCATTCAGTGATGCGATCGTCTCAAAGTTTTTCAGATAGAACGCCTCGCCAAGATACGGCGCTTTTTCCAGCTCTGCCCCCTGGCTTTCCAGACTTTTCTTCGTCTCCTCGATCGTATTGTTCCAGCGGTTGATACGGATCGTCACCTGTTTTTCTTTCAGGAAATCCGCCATCATCGTTTCTGCCGTTTCTTTTCCGTACTGGGATACGAACTCCTCAACCAGAAATTCCGGCATGGAGTATTTCACGGAAAGATACTGCGTAGTATTGTTCTCCTTCGGCATCGGCAGATGATCTTTCTCCCGCACGATCGTGCGCAGAACGCCGTTGACAAAGCCCTTTAAGTTGTAAAAATGCTTCTTTTCCGCCAGTTTCACCGCCTCATTGACGACTGCCGAATCCGGTACTGCGTCAAGAAAACGGATCTGGTACACCGACATCCGTAAGATCGCACGAATCACCGGCTTGCATTTGTTGATCTTGATTTTGGAATACTGATTGATGATGTAGTCATTCTGGATACCGTATTCCACGGTTCCCTCGCAGACCCGCTTGATAAACGCACGGTCTGCCGCGGCAGGAACTGGTATTTATCGAGGGCGTCCCTTACAGCAAGATGGCAGGGCGTTTTCTCCCTGTCCATCTCAAGCAGAATGTTCATAATCAGCTCTCTTGTATTGATTGTATCAGTCATCGTTTCTCCTAAATGCTCCGGATAAAACCAGCAGCCGGAGCAGCTGCAGCAAGGAACCGATTACGGCTGCCACATAGGTCATCGCCGCTGCCCAGAGTACTTTTTTGACTCCGTCGTGTTCCGTCTCTGTAATCATACCATCCGCACCGAGCATCTTTAAGGCTCTTCTCGATGCATCAAATTCGACCGGAAGCGTTACTACCTGGAAGGCCAGCGCCAGCACAAAAAGCCAGATTCCGGCCTTTACCAGCATCGGAAGGCTGAAAATCAGTCCGATCAGAAATAACGGCCAGAACAGCTGGGATCCAAGATTGGCCACCGGTACAATGGCACTTCGCACCTTCAGCGGCACATAATCTGTATTGTGCTGTACGGCATGTCCGCACTCATGCGCTGCAACGCCGATCGCTGCAATCGATGCGGAATCGTAAACAGCATCCGAAAGATTTACCGTCTTTGTCCGCGGATCGTAGTGATCCGTCAGTTTTCCGGATACGTGACGGACGGTTACATCGTAGATGCCTGCCTGACGCAGAATCCGCATCGCCGCATCGCGTCCTGTCATGCCGCTGTAGGAACGGACCGTCTGATATTTACTGAATATCGTATTCATGCGGCGGATGCCGCCATAGAAATCAGTGCTGCAAGAATTACCAGCAGATACGTACTGTCATAAAAAAGTCCCATATCATTTTCTCCTTTTTTTCAGGCACAGCGGCAGCAATACCTCTGTGCAGTTCCCCGCCTCAGCTTCAGATTTCTTTGTGCCTTTATTCTCCAAGTTTTGTACCCGGCTCGATCGTATATCCACGCAGGAAATCTGCTGTCTTCATCCGTTTTTTTCCTTCGAGCTGCAGCTCTTCAATCACCAGAATACCGTCTCCGGTCTTTACATGGATTCCGGTCTCATCTGCCACCCAGACTTTTCCGGCGCTTTTTGTCGGATTCTGTCCCGGGATTTTTGAGAACAGATCACCGCCAAGCATGGCAATGACCTTCGCATTCCATATTTTGAGATTTTTTCCGTTTACCTTCGTAACGCGCTCGGCCACGGACTCATCGCACGGATCTGGCGCTCAATCTCGATGGCGCTCTTCGTCCAGTCGATCCTTCCATCCTCTTTTTTAATCATTCGTGCATACGCTGTCGTGCTCTCCTTTGGCTGCTTTTCCGGTGTGATTTCGCCTTTTTCAATTTTAGGAAGCGTCTCCACCAGCAGCTTGGCACCGGCTGCCGAAAGTTTGTCAAAAAGACTGCCGCCGGTCTCATCTGACGCAAGCGGAATCTCCACTTTCGAAAGCATTTCACCGGTATCAATGCCTTCATCCATTTTCATAATCGTAACACCGCTTACCGGATCACCGTTCATCACCGCCCACTGGATCGGTGCTGCACCACGGTAGGCCGGAAGCAGGGATGCATGTACGTTGATGCATCCATACTTCGGCATTTCAAGAATCTCTTTTGTAATAATCTGCCAAAGGCAACGACAACGATCACATCCGGCTCCATTTTCCGGATTTCCTCGATCGCCTCTGCATCCCGCACGCGGCGCGGCTGATAGACCGGAAGGCCGTGTTTTTCGGCTGCCTCTTTCACCGGTGTCGGCATCATCTGTTTTCCACGGCCCTTCGGTTTGTCCGGCTGGGTCACAACGCCTGTGATCTCATAACCGGCCTCCACGAGTGCCTCAAGTGTTCCCACGGAGAAATCCGGGGTTCCCATAAATACCACTTTCATCTGAAGTCATCTCCTTTATTTTAAGACTTACTCTTCGTCCTCGTACTCCTCATACTCATCGTACGTGTTGTCCCAGAGTTCGCCTTCTACTTTTTCTGTATACATATGTCCGTCGAGGTGATCACACTCGTGGCAGATGCAGCGGGCAAGAAGTTCGGTTCCCTCCAGTTCAAACGGCTGCATGTCACGATCCAGTGCTCTTACCTTTACGTAGTTCGGACGGGTTACCGTACCGGATTTTCCCGGAAGGCTTAAGCATCCCTCTGCTCCGGTCTGACTTCCGGAAGTCTCCAGGATTTCCGGATTGATCAGAAGATGTGGGGTTCCATCCACATCCATGACTACGATTCTCTTTAAGATGCCGACCTGCGGTGCGGCAAGGCCGACACCGTTTGCCTCATACATGGTGTCAAACATGTCGTCGATCAGCTCGCTGATTCTTGGTGTCATCTTCTCCACCGGTCTGCATTTTTTCGTTAATACGCGGTCGCCTACGACTCTGATTTCTCTGATTGCCATAATTCTTTTCCTTTCTTTTGCTCTTCTATTATAAATAATCTATGTGTAAATAGTATGAAAAAACTAATACTTCTGCTGAAGTCAAACTGTAAATAAACGGTACGGAAGCCTTTGTTAATCTCGATATACCGCTCCAGTTTTTCCCGCAGCCCTGCCAGCACCTCTTCCTGCGGCGCGCGTACATACACGGCCATGCGGTACAGGTCATTGATTTTCGACACTGCCTCACTTGCCGGGCCGATGATCTGGACTTCGCGGTTTCCCCGGATGCGGATGAGATATCTGCGAATGTATTCCATCGCCTGCGTCAGATGCGCTTCATCCTCCCCGCTCCGTGGATCGCCAGAAGCTCCGCCGCCGGGGGATATCCCATCAGACGGCGGTAGTCCATTTCTTTCTCGTAAAATGCCCCGTAATCCTGCTCTGCCGCCGTCTGAATGCTGTAATGTTCGGGATGGTACGTCTGAATAACTGCCATTCCCGGCTTTTCGCCTCTTCCGGCGCGGCCGACTGCCTGCGTCAGCAGCTGGAACGTACGCTCCCCGGCACGGTAATCGACTGCATTCAGGGAGAGATCCGCCGCCAGCGCTCCCACCAGCGTGACATTCGGGAAATCGTGGCCTTTTACGATCATCTGAGTTCCAATCAGGATATCGGCCTCCCCCGCCGCAAATGAGGACAGGATTTCTTCATAACTGTTTTTCGTTTTTGTCGTGTCGCCGTCCATCCTAAGAACGCGTGCCTTTGGAAACAGCTTTTTCACGTTCTGCTCGATCTGCTGTGTGCCGGCACAGAAGCCGCCGATGTACGGGGAACCGCACGACGGGCACGCATGTACCTGCGGTGTTTCATAACCGCAGTAATGGCAGACGAGCTTTCCGTTATTGTGTGCTGTCAGTGATACATCGCAGTGCGGGCATTTCATCACATGGCCGCATGCACGGCATGAGACGAAGCCGCATAGCCTCTGCGGTTCAGAAACAGTACAACCTGTTCCTTTTTTCAAGCCGTTTTTCGATCTCTTCCCGCAGTTTTCCGGACAGAATCGAACGGTTTCCCATCTGTAATTCTTCCCGCATATCCGCGATCCATACGGACGGAAGTGCTGCATTTCCGTACCGCGCATCCATCCGGAACAGCGCGTACGCTCCCGTCTCGCAGGCGTAAGAAGCATCCACCGACGGCGTTGCCGAACCCATCACCACATGGGCATGCTCCAGCCCGGCGCGGCGCACGGCGGTCTCCCTTGCATGGTAGCGCGGCGTCACTTCACTTTTATAGGAGGTTTCATGCTCCTCATCGATTACGATCAGCCCCAGATCCGGAAACGGTGCAAAGAGTGCGGAACGCGGACCGATCATAATACTGACCTCCCCGCGCCGCGCGCGCTCCATCTGGTCGGCGCGCTCGGACGGTGTCATCCGCGAGTTGACCACCGTGACCCTTGTTCCAAACCGTGCGCAGAACCGCTCCACGTTCTGATACGTCAGCGCAATCTCCGGGATCAGCACGATCACCTGTTTTCCTTCCTTCAGCACTCGCTCCATCAGCTCCATATAGACGAGCGTTTTGCCGCTTCCCGTCACACCGCGGATCAGGCAGGGGCGGTTCTGTCCTTCCCATTCCTTTCGAATGCCGTCCACCACGGCCTGCTGCTGTTCGTTTGGTTTTCCCGCAGTTGTTCTTCCTGCCGCATCAGATACCGGATTTCTCCAGGTGCTCGTACGGCGGATTTCCAACACGCCCTGCTCTTCCATCACGTGCAGCGTATCTGCCGTGATTTTCAGTTTCTTGCTCACAACCGGCCCTGGAAGAACCGGCTGGGCCAGCAGCGCGTTTAAGAGACGGATTCTCGCTTTATAATTTTTCTTTCTGTAGTTTTCCAGCAGCTCCTCACATCTCGCAGGATCTGCAAGAAGCGCAATTTCGCGGGTTTCTTTCCCGCGCGCCTTTACTTTGACCGGAAGCACCGTCTTTAACGCCTGGATCATCGTCGATCCGTACGTATGACGCATCCACGCGGCGAGCGCGATGAGCTTCGTCTCTACGGTCGCCGCATCCTTTTGTACCGCGAGGATGGCCTTCATCCGGTCCTGCGGATATTTCGGCTCGTTTCCGACGGAAAGCACATAGCCGGTGATCGTGCGGTTTCCGTTTCCAAACGGAATCTGTACCGCCGTTCCCGGACTGATCTCCCCTGTCAGTTCCGGCGGAACCTTGTACTGAAAGGTCCGGTCCAGTTTTTCATTTGTGATGTCTACGATTACATCAGCGTAAACGCTGCTCATACATTCCCCTTACTTTCTTCCAGTATTTCCCGGATCAGCACGCGCTCATCCATCTCGTACCGTTTCCCCTTCCGGATCTGATACGTTTCGTGGCCTTTTCCCGCGAGCACCACGAGATCGCCCGGCTGCCGGTTTTCGATCACATACCGGATCGCCTCCTTACGGTCCGCAATCTCAACGAAAGCGCCTTCTGTTTTCCCGATTCCCGTCCGGATATCGTCCAGAATCGCCTGTGGTTCCTCATCCCGCGGATTGTCCGAGGTGATGACGGTCAGATCCGCCAGACGCCCCGACACCTCTCCCATCTGGAATCTCCGGTCCCGCGCGCGGTTTCCGCCGCAGCCGAAGAGACAGATCAGGCGCTTCGGATGGTATTTCCGCAGTGTCTTTAACAGGCTTTCGAGGCTCATCGCATTGTGTGCGTAGTCAATGAGAAGCGTCATTTCCGGATACACCGGAACTGCCTCACACCGCCCACGGACGCGGACTGCGGAAAGTGCCTCCTGCATCGCCTTTTCCGGGATTCCCATCTGCGCGCAGACCGCAATGGCGGCAAGCGAGTTGGAAACGGAAAACAGACCCGGCAGATCTACCCGTACCGGAAAATCCGCTGCGCCCTGCACCCGGTATGAGACACCGAGCACGCCGGGCGCTGATCGAGTGCTGCATCTGCTGCCATAAAATCAGCTTTTTCCCTGCATCCGAATGTCACCAGACGACAGGTGCTCTGCCTTATGATCTCCGGAAACCTTTTGTCATCCCGGTTTACAATTCCGGTTCTGCAGGTGCGAAGCAGCTTCTTTTTGCAGGACAGATATTCTGCAAACGATGCATGCTCCCCGGCGCCGATGTGGTCGTTTCCAATGTTGGTGAACACACCGTAATCAAACGTAATTCCATCACACCGGTGCTGTTTTTCCGCCTGCGAGGAAACCTCCATCACAACATGGGTGCAGCCCTCCCGCATCATTTCAGAAAACAGCTTCTGCAGCACAACAGGCTCCGGCGTTGTATTTTCTGACGGAATGCTTTTTTCCCCGATCCTCGTCTCGATCGTTCCGATGAGTCCTGCGCGGATCCCTGCTTTTCGCAGGATTTCGTAAATCATATATGCAGTCGTCGTCTTTCCCTTCGTGCCGGTCACTCCGATTGTCACAAGGTGCTGCGCCGGATCGTCCTCCCAGGCACAGGAAAGCTGTGCGAGTGCTTCTCTGCTGTCCTTTACTACGAGTACGGTTACCTTTTCCGGAATCCCTTCCAGTTCCCGCTCCGCAACCAGAACAGCAGCGCCCCTCTCGACTGCTTCTTCTGCATATACGTGCCCGTCCATCCTGTTTCCGCGGATGCAGACAAACACGTTCTGCGGCTGTACTTTTCTGCTGTCGCATGTGATTCCTGTAACTTCCGCATCCAGACTGCCCTGCTGGAGCTGATATGCGATCCGTTTTTGTAACGTGCGCATGTTTTTCATGCCGGGACCTCCCTTTCACGTTTCAAATCCCTACGACTCAGATACTTTTATAGAATACCATAGTCCGAAAAACATTTCAATGTGCGCAATGTCGGTTTCTTCTTGATTTTTGCCTCCATAAACTTTATAATAGTTCTATATTGATGCCTGGTTTTTTCGTATCAAAATCTATGAACTGCAAAGAGAGGTATCTTCCAATGAAAAGAAAAAAAATAGTTGTTGCACTGGGACACAAAGCTCTTGGAACGACGCTGCCGGAACAGAAAGCAGCCGTAAAACGTTCCGCAAAAGTAATCGCAGATCTCGTTGCTGCCGGTGCTGATGTTGTCATCACCCACAGCAATGCGCCGCAGGTCGGCATGATCCACATGGCGATGAATGAATTCGGCAAAATGCACACCGACTACAGCGCAGCCCCGATGTCTGTCTGCTCCGCTATGAGCGAAGGCTACATCGGCTACGACCTGCAGAACGCCATCCGTGCTGAGCTTCTCCGCAGAGGAATCTTCAAAACCACATCCACGATTCTTACACAGGTTGAAGTAGATCCGTACGACGATGCCTTCAACAATCCGGTCAAACTGATCGGCCGTACGCTTACCAAAGAGGAGGCTGACGCAGAGGAAGAAAAAGGAAACTACGTAACGAAAACCGAGGACGGCTACCGCCGAATCGTTGCTGCTCCGAAGCCGCAGGATATCGTAGAGATCGACTCCATCCGTCTTCTTCTCGATGCCGGACAGGTTGTCATCGCAGCAGGCGGCGGCGGAATCCCGGTTCTCCCGCAGAATGAAGAGTTAAAGGTGCATCCGCAGTCATCGAAAAAGACCTCACCAGCGGCCTGATGGCAGAAATGCTGAACGCAGACATGCTGATGATCCTGACCAGCGTGGAAAACGTTCCATCAACTACGGTACCCCGGACGAAAAACCGCTGGAGCACATCACCGTTGCTGACGCGAAGAAATACATCGCAGAAGGCCAGTTCGGAGAAAACTCCATGCTGCCGAAGATGGAAGCAGCTGTTTCTTTCCTCGAGAAAGGCATCGGCCGTACCGCAGTCATCACTTCCATTGATTCCGCACTCGCCGGATTCCAGGGAAAAACAGGTACGATTATTGAGTAATACAAAGTATACAAAAAAGGATTCCCGCGAGTGGGAATCCTTTTTTTCTACTCTTTTTCCGGACTAAAAAGCCAGATTAGAAAGTAAATTTATCTGCAAAGTAAGCATCGAGATCCTCAATTTTAATTCTCTCCTGCTCCATGGTGTCACGGTCACGGACGGTAACAGCACCATCGGTCTCGGAATCGAAGTCGTAGGTGATGCAGTACGGAGTACCGATCTCATCCTGACGGCGATACCGTTTTCCGATATTTCCACGGTCATCAAACTCGCAGTTGTATTTCTTGGACAGCTCTGCAAAGACTTTCTCAGCGCCCTCGTTCAGCTTCTTGGAAAGCGGAAGCACACCGATTTTTACCGGTGCCAGTGCCGGATGGAAATGCATCACAGTACGAACATCATTCTTCTCTGCGTCGAGAACTTCCTCGTCATAAGCGCTGCACAGGAATGCCAGAACGACACGGTCAGCACCAAGAGACGGCTCGATAACATACGGGATGTATTTCTCGTTCTTCTCCGGATCGAAATAGGTCATATCCTGTCCGGATACATTCTGATGCTGGGTCAGGTCGTAATCGGTACGGTCTGCGATTCCCCACAGCTCGCCCCATCCGAACGGGAACAGGAACTCGATATCGGTTGTTCCCTTGCTGTAGAAGCACAGCTCTTCCGGAGAATGGTCTCTTGCACGCATCTCTTCGTCTTTCATGCCGAGCTCTTCAGCCAGTTGATGCAGAAGCCTCTCCAGTACTGGAACCAGTCAAGGTCGGTGCCAGGCTCGCAGAAGAACTCCAGCTCCATCTGCTCGAACTCACGGGTACGGAAGGTGAAGTTACCCGGTGTAATCTCGTTACGGAAAGATTTACCGATCTGACCGATTCCGAACGGAATTTTCTTTCTGGAAGTACGCTGTACGTTTTTGAAGTTTACGAAGATACCCTGTGCAGTCTCCGGACGAAGATATACGGTGTTCTTCGCATCCTCTGTAACACCCTGGAAGGTTTTGAACATCAGGTTGAACTGACGGATATCGGTAAAGTTATGTTTTCCGCAGGACGGACACGGAATCTGATGCTCCTCGATGAAGTTCTTCATCTCTTCCTGGACCATGCGTCTACACTGCCGCCTTCGATTTCAATGCCTTTTTCCTCGCAGAAGTCTTCGATCAGCTTGTCTGCACGGAAACGCTCGTGGCACTCTTTACAGTCCATCAGAGGATCGGAAAATCCGCCGAGATGACCGGAAGCTACCCATGTCTGCGGGTTCATCAGGATCGCGCAGTCAACACCTACGTTGTGCGGGCTCTCCATCACGAATTTCTGCCACCATGCTTTTTTCACGTTGTTTTTCAGCTCAACACCGAGCGGGCCGTAATCCCAGGTATTTGCCAGGCCGCCGTAGATTTCGGAACCCGGATATACAAAACCTCTGGATTTTGCTACTGCCACAATTTTGTCCATTGTCTTTTCCATAGTTAGTTACTCCTCTATTTTATTTGTTTACTTACCATAAACAACAATAACAGGACTGGCAAGAAGAACGTCCTGCTCATATTCCTGCTCTGTTTCTTCTGTCTTAGTCTGCTCTGATGATGACGCAGAAGCACTCTCTGTGGACTTTGTGGTCCACTCGCCGGCCGTATCCACCGTGTTTTTTCCTTTGATCACGGCTGTACCGGAAACGCAGAGCACCGGATCTTCCGTTACGATTTCCAGCGGCTCCTCGCAGACAATCACGCGTACATGCTTAACGCCTTTGACCGCATCTTCGACTGAAACCTCATTGCCTTTAGAATCGACAAAGGAAGCGGAAAAATCATATCCCGCTTCTTCTGCCTCATCCAGCGTGCCTGCGAAAATTCTGCTCCGTGATAATCCGCGTAGGACTGGTAATCTCCGTATTCCATCCGGATCTCCACCTTGTCCTCTTTGATCTGGCATTTTTCCAGCTTCACGGAATCCGCATCGCCGCGCTCCTCTGTGAATTTTTTGATGTCATCCTCCACAAAGACCTTCAGTTCGTCTTCCGTGTAATCATCGTCTTTGCTGTAATCTTCCACAATGGCTTCTGTCACAACACCATTTTTGCTCACATAGACAGATGTCGTTGTCACATCTTTTAACTTCTCACAGCCCGACAGCAGCACGGAAGCCGCTGTCAGAACTGCGAGAAGCTGTCCTGCTTTTTTCATAAAAATCCTCTAAAAACCGCCTGAATTATTTGTTGCGGTAAATGATATCGTCTCTTCCCGGCCCGTTGGAGATCATGGTGATCGGGAATCCGATTTCTTTCTCTACAAACTCGATGTAGTTTCTGCAGTTTTCCGGCAGTTCCTCATATTTCTTGATGCCGCGGATATCGCATTTCCAGCCCGGAAGCGTTTTCAGCACCGGTTTTGCTTTCTCAAGAATGCTGGTGTTCGGGAAATCGTGGATTTCTTTTCCGTCTACTTCGTATGCTGTGCAGACCGGAATCTCATCCAGATAGCCAAGTACGTCAAGTACGGTGAACGCTACATCGGTGGTACCCTGCATTCTGCAGCCGTAACGGGAAGCAACACAGTCGAACCATCCCATACGTCTCGGGCGGCCTGTGGTTGCACCGAACTCTCCGCCGTCTCCGCCGCGTCTTCTGAGCTCATCTGCCTCATCGCCGAAGATCTCGGAAACGAAAGCACCTGCTCCTACTGCGCTGGAGTAAGCTTTGCATACGGTTACGATTTTCTTGATTTCATATGGCGGAACACCTGCTCCTACTGCGCCGTAGCCGGCCAGTGTGGAAGAAGAAGTTACCATCGGGTAAATTCCGTGATCCGGGTCTTTTAAGGAACCAAGCTGACCCTCAAGCAGGATCTCCTTGCCTTCCTGAATCGCGTTCCACAGGAATGCGGAAGTATCGCATACGTATGGCTCAACCATTTTTTTGTATTCCATCAGCTCTGCATAGATCTCATCCGGATTTAACTGCGGTTTGTGATACAGATGCTCGAGCAGAATGTTCTTGGTTTCGCATACGGATTTCAGTTTCTCTTTCAGGTGCTCATCGTCGAACAACTCGTTTACCTGGAAACCGATTTTTGCATATTTATCTGAGTAGAACGGAGCGATACCGGATTTGGTGGAACCAAAGGATTTTCCGCCCAGACGCTCTTCCTCATACTGATCGAACAGGATGTGGTACGGCATTACCATCTGTGCACGGTCGGAAATTTTGATCTTCGGTGCCGGCACTCCCTTCGAAACGATCTCATTTAACTCTTTGATCAGAACCGGAATATTGAGTGCAACACCGTTTCCGATTACGCTTGTTGTGTGGCTGTAAAATACGCCGGATGGAAGGGTATGAAGTGCAAACTTTCCATAGTTGTTTACAATGGTATGGCCTGCATTCGCACCACCCTGGAAACGGACAATAATGTCTGCCTCTTTTGCGAGCATATCGGTAATCTTACCTTTTCCCTCGTCTCCCCAGTTTGCTCCTACTACTGCCTTAATCATGTGACATCCTCCTAATTCAACGTATACTTGCGGCCTCTTTGTTTCGGCCGTTCATGCATAGTATACCATGTTTTCTTCATAAGTAAAACTTATTATTACTTATAAAATTTGTTTTTTTATTATTTCTGTTTATCAAACGCATCAGACGTTGATTTCCGCAGTCATGCCAAGTGCCTCTTTGTTTGCCTCAAGCACCGGATTAACTACGTTCTTCAGGAATGCGTCAACCTGTACGGATGCGCGGCCTGTGTATTTGGACGGATCCATCGTCTTTTCCAGCTCTTCTTTGGTCAGATGGAACATCTCATCCGCTGCGATCAGATCCAGAAGATCGTTGTCGCGGCCTTCCTCTTTGACATGTTTTCCGGCGATCATGGACAGCTCGCGGATTCTCTCATGCAGCTCCTGACGGTCGCCGCCTGCTTTTACCGCATCCATCATGATATTCTCAGTTGCCATAAACGGAAGCTCTGCCATCATGTGTTTTAAGATAACCTTTGGATAAACCACAAGTCCGTCTACGACGTTCATGCACAGATCCAGGATACCGTCGATGGCAAGGAAGCCTTCCGGAATGGAAAGTCTCTTGTTTGCAGAGTCATCGAGGGTTCTCTCAAACCACTGTACAGAAGAGGTGATGGCCGGATTTAATGCATCGGTGATCACATAACGGGACAGGGATGCGATACGCTCGCTTCTCATCGGATTTCTCTTGTATGCCATGGCGGAAGATCCGATCTGTCCTTTCTCGAACGGCTCCTCAACTTCTTTTAAGTGCTGCAGAAGACGGATGTCGTTGGAGAATTTTGTTGCGCTTGCCGCAATGCCTGCCAGAACGTTTAATACTCTCGTATCGACTTTTCTGGAATACGTCTGTCCGGAAACAGGATAGCAGTTCTTGAAGCCCATTTTCTCAGCGATCATCGGATCGATCTTGTCGATGGTCTCCTGATCTCCGTCGAACAGCTCTAAAAAGCTTGCCTGTGTGCCTGTTGTTCCTTTGGAGCCGAGCAGCTTTAAGGTGCTCTGTACGTACTCGAGATCTTCAAGGTCCATTAAGAATTCCTGCATCCACAGGGTTGCACGTTTTCCGACGGTGGTCGGCTGTGCCGGCTGGAAGTGGGTGAAGGCAAGGGTCGGCTGGTCTTTGTAGGTATCCGCAAATTTTGCCAGCTCAGCGATAACGTTCACCAGTTTTTTCTTCACCAGCTTTAAGGCTTCGTTCATGACAATGATATCGGTATTGTCGCCTACGTAGCAGCTGGTTGCTCCCAGATGGATGATTCCTTTTGCTTTCGGACACTGTACGCCGTAGGCATACACATGGGACATTACGTCATGACGGCAGACTTCTCTCTTTCTTTTGCCACATCGTAGTTGATGTTCTCGGCATTTGCTTTCAGTTCTTCGATCTGCTCATCTGTAATAGAAAGTCCCAGTTCTTTTTCTGTCTCAGCCAGCGCAATCCATAACTTTCTCCAGGTACGGAATTTCATATCCGGGGAGAAGATGTACTGCATCTCCTTGCTTGCATAACGTTCGGAAAGAGGGCTTACATATCTGTCAGTTCCGCTCATAGACACGATTCTCCTTTTCTTGTCAAAATGTGTATTCGGTTTCTCTTTTATCCCCGCTCTTTTTCATTCCCAAAAACAGAATGGGACGTATAAAGAGCGTGTTTGAAATACGTTTCAACCACGCTCTAGTATAACGCATGTTGTTTTTTTAGGCAAGTGCAACGTCGTTACTTCTCACGAAATTTTCCCAAAAAACCCTGCATTCTGGCATTTTCGGAATCGAAGACTTCGTCCGGTGTTCCCTCCACGGCGATCACACCCTGGTCCATAAAGATGACGCGGTCGGAAATTTCCCGGGCAAAATTCATCTCGTGGGTAACGATCACCATCGTCATGTTCATCTCCGCAAGAGATTTGATGACCTTTAAAACTTCGCCTGTCAGCTCCGGATCGAGTGCCGATGTCGGCTCATCGAAAAAGAGCACCTTCGGTTTCAGCATCAGCGCGCGCGCAATCGCAACTCTCTGACACTGGCCGCCGGAAAGCTGACACGGATACGCCTTTTCCTTTCCGGTCAGACCCATTTTTCCAAGCAGCTCTTCCGCCTGTGCTTCCACCTCCGCGCGGTTTCGCTTCTGTACATGGATCGGCGCATCGCAGAGATTTTTCATAACATTATAATGAGGAAACAGATGGAAACTCTGGAATACCATTCCAAAATTCTCCTGTATTTTCCGCAGTACGGCAGGCTTCGCATAGACGGATTTTCCGTTTTCCATTGTAACTGCCTGCTTGCCAAGGTACGCCAGATCACCGCCGTCCATCGTTTCAAGCATTGCCGCGCACCGCAGCAGTGTCGATTTTCCCGATCCCGACGGGCCGATAATCGAGAGCACCTCGCCCTCTTCTACTTTGAGGGAAATATCTTTTAACACTTCGAGATCCCCAAAGCTCTTTTTTACATGGTTCATTTCCAGATAAATCATATCGTTTTCCGCTCTCTTCTATAGTTAATGATAATAAGAAAATTTCTTTTCCAAAAGTTCCATCACCCACGCCACGACAAAATTGAAGATGTAGTAGAAAATACCGGCGGCGACGAACGGAACCATCGTGGTCTTGGCCGCCGCGATCTGTTTTGCGATCGTGAACATTTCCACATAGGAAATGGAAAAGGCCAGCGACGTATCCTTGACCAGCGTAATCACCTCATTGGTGATCGCCGGCAGAATCCGTTTCACAACCTGCGGCAGAATAATTCGGACAAACGTCTGTCCCTTCGAATAACCAAGAAGCTTTGCTGCCTCGTACTGTCCACGATCCATCGAAACGATGCCGGAGCGGTAGATTTCTGCAAAATAGGCGCCGTAGTTTAAGGCAAATCCGGTGATAATCGCCGGAAAGCGCCATTTTCCGATGTTCATACCGAACAGATAGAACGGTCCGAAGTAAACCACCATGAGCTGCAGCATCAGAGGCGTGCCGCGCATCAGGGAGATATAGAGCCGGAAAATTCCGCTCACAATCCGGTTTTTCGACATACGCCCGAAGGCGATCAGCAGACCGAGCGGCAGGGAAAATACGAGCGTCAGGACAAATATCGAGATCGTTCCCGCCATTCCGGTACTAAGCTGTGATAGAATTATGGACAACTTCATGCTGCTTTACTCTCCTTTTTTCTCCAGACACACCATGTCTGCGATTCCGTATTTTTCTGCGAGCTTGTCGAATGTTCCGTCGGCCAGAACCTGCTGCAGGCCTTCGTTTACTTTATCGCAGAGCTCGGTATTTCCTTTTTTGAATCCGATCGCATATTTCTCAGAGTTCAGGTGCTCGTCGAGGATTTTGTATCCTTCTCCGCGGCTTTCCAGCTGATATTTGGCAACGCGATATCCATGGCAACCGCATCGATGGAACCTGCCTGAAGCTCTACAAACGCATTGTTGTAATCCGGGAACTGCTGCAGAGCGGCGAAAGTATCGGCGAGTTCTTTCTGACCGCCTTCTTCCTCACTCTGTAAAAGATCGAGTGCTGCGGATGCTGCCTGCACACCAACCGTCTTTCCTGCCAGATCGGACAGGCTGTTGATGCCGGAATTCTCAGATACGACCATCACCTGGCTGTTGTCCACGTACGGATCGGACCAGGTGTAATCGTCCTCTCTGCCGTTCATGGTAAAGCCGTTCCAGATGCAGTCAATCGCACCAGAATTCAGCTCGGTATCTTTCGCATCCCAGTTGATCGGGGTTTTTACCAGCTTCCAGCCGTAAATCTCGCAGACTGCCTCGGCGAGCTCCAGGTCAAATCCGGTGTAATCGCCGGTCTCATCGTCCATGTAGCCGTACGGCGGGTATTCTGCATCGAAGCCTACGGTAAAGGTTGTCGTTCCGTCTGTGGAAGAGGATGCTGCTCCTGCTGATGAGGCAGATGTTTTTGCTGTGTCTGCAAAGCCGCAGCCAGCCAGCAGGGCAGATACACAAAAGGCTGCTGTCAAAATGCTAACCATTTTCTTTTTCATAATAATCTTCTCCTTTTCTACGTGATCATGTTATCACTGTACTACGCTAAACTAATTGGTATCCTACCATACTCCGGCACCGCCTGTCAACCCGCACCGGTTAAATAATCCAGAAAACCTGTTCCAACACAAAAAAGTCTCCGAAACGGTCAGCAGATTCTGCTTTTTTCCGTCTTCGGAGACTTTGATTTTTCTATTTTGGATAACTATTTATAAACCTTGTTACACGGCTGCTGATATCGCAGAGCATCTCGTAATCGAAACGTGCCGCCGGGTTGGCGATCTCTTCGATCGTGATGGTCTCATCCCCGTCGGTTCCGACAAGCGTTACAACGTCCTCCACCTGCACATCCGGGATGTCGGTCACGTCCACCATCATCTGATCCATACAGATTCTTCCGATGATCGGTGCTTTTTTCCCGTGGATCAGCACACAGCCCTGGTTCGAGAGAGCTCTCGGATAGCCGTCTGCATAGCCGGCTGAAACAGTTGCGATCCGTGTCATCGGTTTCTCGGTCACATACGTGGCACCGTAGCTGACGCCGATGCCCGGGCCGACTTCCTTCACATGGATGACATGGCTCTTCCAGGAAAGCGCCGGGATCAGATCGAGGCGCTCTTTTTTTACCTCCTCGGATGGGTAAATGCCGTAGGTGATGATACCGGAACGCACCATCTCAAAGTGGTGATCGTCAAATTCCATGATTCCGGCGGAGTTGCAGATATGGCGAAGCGGAATCGTCACGCCGCGCTCTGCTAAAAGTGCCGTCATCTTATCATATTTTTCCATCTGCATCGAACAGTACGTCTTGTCTTCCTGATCGGCGCAGGAGAAATGCGTAAACATACCTTCCAGCTCGATGTGCGGAAGATCCGCGATTTTTGCCGCCTCATCGCATCGTGCTCTGTCACCTGGAAGCCGATCCGCGTCATGCCGGTATCGACGCGAGGTGTGCTTTTGCTTTCCGGTTCTGGCGTGCTGCCTCTTTTTCGAGGGCAAGTGCCTGTGCGTAGCTGTCGATCGTCTGAGTGATGTCGTATTCCACAAGGTCGCGTACTGGGACGGGGACACGTAGCCGAGAATCAGGATCGGCGCGGAAATGCCGTTTTCTCTGAGCTCGACAGCCTCCTCGATGGTTGCGGTTGCAAAATAATCAACCTGGTTTTCCAGATAGGATGCTACCGGAACGGCACCGTGGCCGTAGGCGTTCGCTTTTACAACGCCAAGGAGTTTCACGCCCTCCGGTAGTCTTTTTTTCACTTCTCTGATGTTATGCCCGATCGCTTCGAGTGAAATCTCTGCATAACAGCGTAAGTATCTGTTCACTTTTTTCCTTCTTTCTTTCCGTACTTTTTCTGAGACGCCAAAACGTGCCTGAAAACTCTTTCGGATTATTTTCAGACACGCTCTCGTATCAGATTCCGGCTGTGCCGGTTTTTATTTGTCCGGTCTGCGGATGGCGGAATAGATATTTTTTACATTTTTCAGCACTACATGCGTTCTTGTCGCATCGACGCCCGGAAGGCTCATCACCTGGCGGTGGATTTCTTCGAGTTCGTCGGATGAGTGACAGGAAATGCGGATAATCAAATCAAAATCTCCGGTCTGATAATAGCAGGATACGATGTACTCCAGTTTCTGGATCGCATCTGCAAAACTGTCAAAGAACTTCGGATGCTCCAGGCTGACTTCCATCAGCGCGGTCATCTCATTTCCCGTTTTCTTTTCGTCTACAATAATGGTGTATTCTTTAATCACTCCGGTTTCTTCCATTTTACGGATTCTCTCGATGACTGCAGAAACCGATAAATGAATCTCTTTGCTGATATTGGAAGCCGTCTCGCGGGCATTTTTCTGCAATATCTTCAGAATCTTATAATCAATGGCATCCATGTATTTTTCCTCCCATAAGAATTGACAGGCTCTTCTTTCCAGATTTTAGCATAAAATTTCCCTGTCACTACCTTTCTATTATATCAAATTTTTCAGATAAGTCCAGTTTTTCCCAAAACATTTTATAGAAAGATTAGAATTCCTCTTTAAATTGCACAGATGCCGGTTTTTCTATTCTTCGAAGGTTTCTGCAATATCCTGCATCAGAATGCCGATCCCGAGGTGCTGCGGACACTGTTTTTCACAGCGGTAACAGTTGATGCATTCGTCGGCGCGTTTTTCCTGGCTTTCGTATTCTGCGCGGACGGCCTCGATGCCTTCGCTCTCCGTCCGGTTGTAGAGTTCGAACAGCAATGGGATGTTGATTTTTACCATACACGGCATGCAGCGCTGGCAGCCGGTACAGGCAACCAGATGTTCTGCTCCATTCTCCTGCATAGGGAAGTTCCCCCTTTTTCTTTGTTTTCCGTTTTTTTATTATAGTACACTTTCCTTCCCGGAACAAGACTGATATTTACGTGCTATTCACCGGACGTTCACTTGCGCCATTTGCCCTGAATTTTC
>ENA-OQCN01000460-OQCN01000460.1-human-gut-metagenome-genome-assembly--contig:-NODE-460-length-21891-cov-2.848741_pt1 | contig 21891 bp, 22 predicted proteins | sample MGYA00242497_ERZ504576 | MGnify/ENA primary metagenome ERZ504576 (study PRJEB26092, sample SAMD00036296) | human gut metagenome | host: Homo sapiens | study: EMG produced TPA metagenomics assembly of... | reverse complement strand
TAATCCATTCTCAGTTCCTGTAAAGCTTTCCGGGCTGTACTCAAAGGTAAAGTTACCATCGGCTTATCAGCCAGCTCCTTCAACAATGCAGCACCATCAATTGCAATCTGCTTTACATGCTCTTTATCTTTCTTAAATACCTGCTCACGCTGTGCAACAGATGTGGAGTTATACACATGAACAACTGCTCTTGGTGCTCCCTTAATCGCCGCAAAAGTCTTCTTAATAATATGCTCTCTTGCCTGCGTCAATACCTGAATCGTAACATCAGCCGGAATCAAATTCTGCTCAATTAAGGTACGGCAAAACTGGTACTCGGTTTCTGAAGCAGCCGGAAATCCGATTTCAATTTCCTTAAAGCCAATCTCTACCAGCATCTTAAAAAATTCAATCTTCTCATCCAGACTCATTGGCTCTACAAGCGCCTGATTTCCGTCTCTTAAGTCAACAGAGCACCAGATCGGTGCATGATCGATATCATCCTTCTTGACCCAGTCATAGGTCACGACCGGCGGCATAAAATACTGTTTTTCATACTTTTCGCTTGGATTCATATTATTATCAACCTTTCTTGCTATATTCTATTCTGTTCAAAAAAATTTTATCAATTTCATTGTCGTTTTTTATCTTAACACATTTACAACGCAAATGGTAGTGACTGTTTTAATCATTCGTATTGATCATTTTTAACCAAAACAAAGATGGGGCGCACCGTTTGGTACACCCCATCTTCTGCGAAAGAAAAAGTTTATGAGAAAAAGATTCTAGCAATAATTATTCTGCTACAGAAGAAAACTCTTCTTCAACAGACTCATCAGTAGTCTCAGAACCATTCTCTGCCTTCCATTCATCATACTGTGCCTGGAATGCTGCTAAAACGTCCTGATAACCAGCCTCATCGAGAGCTGCCTGATACTGAGCGATTGTATCTTCGATCTGATCAACGCCATAACCACCATTCTCAAGTGCGAAGCCATACTCATTAAATACATTCTGGCAAGCTGCATACTTATCAGCTACTTCACTCTTATCGAAACGGAAACCAGCTGCGCAAGAAGTATTTGCACCACCGTTGAAATCCTTATACAGTTCAGCCTTATCATCTGGCTCTGTTGTCAATGGTGTTACGATAGTTGCAGATGCAGATTCCCACATGGAGTGGTTGTACTTACCAGCATCAGTCTGCTCTACCTTACCGTCAACATAGTTGAAATCCTCACCCTCAATACCAAAGGTGTAAAGATCTGCTAACTTACTATCAGTATACAGAAGTCCTAAGAAATCAACACAAGCCTGTGCTTCTTCTGGTGTGCTGTTTGCTGTTACTGCATAGCAGGAACCAAGTGCAGATGTGGAGTGTGCCCATCTGTCAGTGATTGGTGTCATTACAACTTCCTGATTATAACGGCTGTTTGCCTCTGCATTAACAGGAATATCTGTCCACCAGGAAATACCCCAATCCTGAGTCTGTGTTGTAGTATCAGTTGTAGTCTTTGTTACTTCGTCCTCAGAGATATATCCAGCCTCTGCCCACTTAGCCATTAAGGTACAGAACTCCTTGTACTGATCGGTCAGAACGGTATCAACTACTTCATTTGTGGAACGATCTACTGCTACCCAGTTGGACTGTGAATCAGCGGTAAAGAAATCAAAATCATTGATATAATATCTGTAGAACATAGCTGTCTTCTGTGACAGATATGGATACTTAAGTCCTTCTGCTCAAGATCTGCTAACATCGGCTCAAGGTCAGCCAAAGTCTTAACTGAACTGATATCCCAGCCATACTTGTCAACAAGATCCTTACGGAACATTACATCATAGCCTTCTACATTATCCTTATAAACTGGTACAAAGTAGTTCTTGCCGTCATATTTGGTAGCTTCCCACTGTCCTTCATCCATAGACTCATACAGAGGTGTTCCCGGAAGCAGATCGGTAATATCATAAACTGCACTTGCAGGTACTAAATCATTTGTTCCAATGGTAGATTCCCATGAAGCTGTCCAAAGCAGGTTAATCTCATTGTTTGCAAGTGCCAGATTTGCCTTTTCGGTATATTCACCTGAACCAATATCGGTCAGTTCGATCTGAACATTGATCTTATCCTTAATATACTCATTGATAGCATCCTGAACCTTCTTTACCTGCTCAGAATCTGGATTTGCCAGATTGAAGCATGCTCTTGTAACTTTGATTGTTACTGGCTCACTATCGCTTGCAAAAGCGGTGCCTGCGAAACAACTGGTTGCCATAGCTGCTGCCATTGATACTGCAAAAAGTTTTCTTTTCATAATAAGTGTCCTCCTTAATAATGTTTAATTTTATTTGGTTTTTATTTGTTTTCATCCACATAATAGATATCTGTGGAAAATGCCCTTTACTTATTGACTTTGTCAGCCCTTTACAGAACCAACTGTAAGTCCCTTTACAAAATACTTCTGGAAGAATGGATAAATTACCATAATCGGTCCGATTACGACAATAACTGTTGCCATCGTTGCAGAGTACTGTGGAATTGTTCCTCCCATAGCTGCCTTAACAGAAGCCGGAACATTGGAGTTATTTAACAAAAACTCGATACTCTTCTGAATATTGATCAGAAGTAACTGCAATGGCTTCTTGCGATCACTTGTAATATACAAAAGTGCATTCTGCCAGTCATTCCAGTAAACAGTTGCCATCATAAATCCAACTGCTGCCATAGACGGCTTTAACAGCGGAAGTGTGATCTGGAAGAAAGTTCGATACTCACCGGCACCGTCAATCTTAGCCGCCTCCATAAGCTCACCAGGAATACTGTTTGCGATGTATGTTCGAAGAATAATAACATTCATCGTTGATACACAAAGCGGTAAAATCAGAAGTGCGATGTTATCCTTTAATCCGTACATAGATGTATAAATTATATAGCAGGATAACTGTCCGCCTGAAAACAGCATTGGAATCAGCAGGTATACAGATAAGAACTTACCAAGCATGAAATCCTTACGGCTAATTGAGTAAGCAAACATTGCCATGATCAAAAGTCCAACTAATGTTCCTACAACCGTGATAAAAATCGTTATACCATAAGAGGTTGCCAGCTGCTTGCCATATCTAAGTACGGCATTGATACCATCAAGTGACCACTTCTTCGGAATAAACGAGAAACCATTCTGTACGATTGTCTTCTCATCTGAAAATGCTGCTACAAATACAAGTACGATCGGCAGTGCACAGAACAAAGTGTACAATACCAAGAAGAATAACAATATGTACTGACCGAGTGTTTTACGCTCTCTTCTGGAAGGAGCAAGGTCAAGATCTTTTTTCTTTTTCATCTACATTTCCTCCCTTCATTAGAACAGTGCATTTTCCGGTGCAATCTTACGAACAGCACCATTTGCAAGCAGCATCATCAGCAAACCAACTACTGACTGGAAGAATGTAGTTGCTGCAACGAATCCGAAGTTCGAGTTTTTAAAGATCGCATTCAGTACATAAGAATCAATAACCTGTGTTGTAGAATACAGCTGTCCGCTGTTTCTTGTTACCTGATAGAAAAGACCTGTATCAGATCTCATGATGTTTCCTACTGAAAGAAGAAGCATAACCGTAATCATTGGAACAAGACTTGGAATCGTGATGTTCACGATCTGCTGCCAACGATTTGCACCATCAATCTCTGCTGCCTCATATAATGAGGAATCAATACCTGCAAGTACTGACATATAAAGTACTGAGCCGTAACCTACGCTGTTCCACATTTTAACGATGGTTAAAATCACCGGCCAATAACTTGCTGTTGTGTAGTAACGAACACGTGCATTAAACAGATTATTTAAGATACCTGTATCAGTACTGATAAATGCATATACGATAAACTGTACAGCTGCATAAGAAATGAATACTGGAATAATCATAACAGTCTGCATTGTCTTTGCACACTTTTTAAATACACACTGGTCAATCGCAATTGCAAGAACTACATTTAGTACTGTTCCAAGTCCTGTGAAGATCACATAATAGAATAATGTATTCTTCGTCATCGACAGGAATGTTGACTTTGATGCAATCAGGAACTTGAAGTTGTCGAGGCCATTCCACGGACTGCCCCAGATTCCCTTAGTGTAATCATACGACTTGAATGCCATTACAAGACCGCCCATCGGGATATAGGCAAAGAACAGCAATACAAGAAATGCTGGCAGAGCCATCACGACATGGGCTCTGTGTTTCCATGTGTTATGAAGAAAATTTTTCATCCCTTTCTCACTCCTTTTCCGTAATCTCCGTATCTTTCCCTCTCGCAAATTACTTAATCGTTTTCATACTTGAACTATACAACACTTTTAACCAAAATGCAATACCTTTTTTAAAATTTTTATATATTTTTTTCTACTTTTTCTGCCTTGTTTCGCTGTGAGTTGTGTCAGTATTGTATAAATTGTCGCTTTTGCATACAAAAAAGAGTTCTTTCAGCAAACGCTTTCCGAACTCTTTTCGTTTTTCGAAACAAACCAGCTTGTTTTCTCAACGCTTTTCGTTTATTTCCTCTAATTATTCATTTTCGTTAAGGCAGCGAACCGATGCTCCCGGCATTACTGCTCCTGCCTTTACAATCAACTCAACAAGCGCACTCTTTGGCCGCTCGATCTGATCTACAATTGCCTGTGCTGCTGCCTTTCCTATACCAGACATATCCTGTGCATATGTCGTAAGCTTTGGCTGAAACTGCTGAATCAGCGAAATTCCATCATAGCCTGCCACTGAAATATCTGATGGTATGGACAATCCTGCCTCACGAATCACCGCAATTCCTCCGATTGCCGTATAATCATCTGGATACAGAATACAGGTAGGTGGATTTTTAAGTGCAAGAAGCTTCTTTGTCACATCTGCACTTGCCTCTGCCTCAAGATATGGTGCCTCTGGCACATATTCATCCGGCACTGACAGTCCATGTTCCTCCATGGTGCGGTAAAAGCTTGCCAGTCTCACCTTGGTAACACTGTTTTGCTGACCATGTATGTACGCAATTTTTTTATGTCCCATACTGATTACATATTCCGTCAGTTCTCTAACACCTTTTATATTGTCCGACACAACTGCCGGGCAATTATTAAAAACGTGGTCAATTGTTACTACCGGAATATCACTTTCTACAAGCTCAACCACTTCTTCTTTTGTAAAATCTACATTTGCAATCACAACACCGTCAACGTTGCGGTAACGGCAATGCTCCAGATATGACATTTCTCGTCCGCCTACATTCTTATTGATAAAAGTAATGTCATATCCAAGATTTTCCACCTCCGTCTTTAAGCTCTCCAAAACCGGTGCAAAATACGGATGTGTCAGACCACTATGATAGTCGTCAATAAACAAGACGCCTATATTGTGAGTCATTTTTGTTTTCAATGCTCTGGCTGCCATATTAGGCAAATAGCCCATTTCATTCGCTTTCTGGCGGATCATCGCTTTTCTTTTTTCGCTGATGTCATCCAGATCGTTGAGTGCTTTGCTGACCGTTGATGCTGACACGCCGCAGGCCGCTGCAATATCTTTTAACGAAACCATCGTCACTTCACCCGCCTTTTCTCAATCGTTTAAGTATTTTCAATATAACCTCATTTTTCTTCATTGTCAATCATACAACATATTTCTTTCTCACATTTTGTTACATTTCCCCATTTATTCCTCCACTTTATTGTATAATAATTACATGTGTTCTTGTCTTAGGCTGGAAACTCTTCCGATAGATATTTTCTGCGCATCTGATCATTTTCTATCCATTCATCTAATGTAAGCGGCGCATAATCTGAAAAAACACAAAAACAGTTAATCATGCAGCACGGAATCGTTTTTTCTTTTCCTTCAAAATCAAGAAAAGATGTTTGCTTTGTTATTCGGATAAAACGATCTATAAGAAGCTCATCTCTTGTGTCATGTACATGTCCATATAACATATATGTCTTTGGCTCCCCATTCTCATTTAGCCGATATTGACCATTATAGCACATAATAGGATAATGACTCAATATAACTTTTCGCCCATTATCATGAATTTCTTTATATGGCTCTATCCATTCAAACAAATTTTTATCAAATCGACGGTATTTCAGATAGCGATCATGATTTCCTTCAATCAAATACTTCTTTCCGTTTAACTGTTTAAGTAATGAATTTGTCTGCATCGCATCACCAAATGAAAAATCACCTAGAATTACCGTCTCGTCGCAGCTACGCACTTTTTCATTCCAACGCTGTATCATATACTCATTCATCTGCTCTGCTGATGCAAATCCTCTCTTGTCCATCTTTGTATTCAGTGCCTCATGATAAAAGTGGCAGTCTGCTATATAAAAACGCATAGTTATATCCTTTCCTAATTATATTTCATTTTTTTAATACAAGCCATACACCTCAGAGCTATATTAACGTTTTCTCCCTCGGTACTGTCTGGGCGTGCATCCAAATTCTTTTAAAAAGAACGTCCTAAATGTGACGGACTGTCAAATCCGGTCTCAAGCGCGATCTGAGTCACGCTTTTATCAGTTGATAACAGCTGACGACTAGCTTCCTCTAGGCGAAACTGAATCAGATATTCCATTGGGCTGACCTTTAAGACACGCCTAAAGCAGCGGCACAGCTCACTTCTGCTTATAGCAACCACCTGTGCTACATCTTCAAGGCTGACCTTACATGAAAAATTTTGCTGCATATATGTCATTGCTTCCTTAATTCGTGCTAAGTCTCGTTCCTCTTTTGGCTGTATCTGCCGCGCCGCGCTTATTCCCTTCTCTACGAGACTTGCCCACAAGAGACAGAGGCAGCCTTTCACCGCCATTTCATATCCAGTTTCTTTTTTTCTGTACTGTTCTGCCATTTTTCTTAAAAGCTGCGACTCTTCTTTACTTAATGCAAATCCATCAGTCTTTGCCAAAAGCAGCGGTGCCACACACTCCCTATATGCACGCGAAAGCCGATCAGATTCTGCTAATTTCCACGAACAGACAAAGGAATCAATCACATGAGTGTCTGACTCGCTATTTATCAATTCACATCTTTTTTCATCTACTGGAACAAGGCGGTGAAGCATTCCCGTATTAATAAAAATACTCTCCCCTGGTTTTAACACAAATTCGCTAGTTCCTACCTGCACGAGAATCGTTCCCTTTATAATGTAATCAAACTGAATCTCATCATGCCAGTGCCATGCAATCTGTCCATGCTCAAACTCTGAAAAGTCATCCCTATAAATTCCAATTGGAAAATCGTCACTTCCGTGAGGCGAAGCTCACGAAGACTTGTATCCACTACCGTTTTTTGCTCCATGTAATTTTCGTTCCTCCTTCATTTAGCTTTGATTATGCTATTTATTGAGCTTATTATACTATATTTTCCTTCTAAAAAGCAATATAGTAATAACAAGCAAAAACACAAAAATGAAAGGAAAAAAAGATATGATTTTAGATTTGTTTCGTTTGAATGGAAAAGTTGCTGTTGTTACTGGCGCAAACACTGGATTAGGCCAGGGCTTTTGCGTAGCCTTTGCCGAAGCCGGAGCAACTGTCATCGGCATTGCACGAAGAAGCTGCGCCGAGACTGCTACAAAGGTGGAGGCTGTTGGCGGTACTTTCTTTGAAGTACTTACAGATCTTTCTGCACCAGATGCATCAAAGACAGTTGCAAATGCCTGCAAAAAACTGACAGGCCGCGTTGATATTCTTGTAAACAATGCTGGAATCATTCACCGCGAGGATGCCGTAAATGTCACAGAAGCAAGCTGGGATCTTGTCACCAATTTAAATGAAAAGCTTGTCTTTTTCCTGTCTCAGGCCATGACGAATGAGTTCTTCATCCCACAGGGCGGTGGTAAAATTATCAATATTGCTTCTATGTTAAGCTTTCAGGGCGGCATCCGCGTTCCTTCCTACACAGCAAGCAAAAGCGCCGTGATGGGTCTCACCAAGGCGCTTGCAAATGAATGGGCTTCTCTTAATATTAATGTAAACGCAATCGCGCCGGGCTACATGGCGACAAACAACACGACTGCACTTCGTCAGGACAGTGACAGGAATGATGCTATTCTTTGCCGCATTCCGGCGGGACGCTGGGGAACCTCCGATGATTTAATGGGGGCTGCTGTTTTTCTTGCCAGCGATGCTTCATCTTACGTAAATGGTTTTACACTTGCTGTTGATGGCGGCTGGCTGGCTAGATAAGCTTCTATATTATTCTTCCTCGAAGACCGGTGCACCGCCGGTCTTTTTGCTTATCATAGATTCCATAAAGTCAATATATTCCTGTTTTGTAAATATAGGTTTGTAGTCATCCACAAGCTTTTTTGCAGCTACAGCACCGCCCTTTAACAATCTATAGGCTGTAAGTGCAAATATTTTTGCCGTAACAATATAGGCAAGTTCCTCATCATTCACATCAAAATCAACACTATGAAGACCGCTTCCTACTGCACCGCCTGTGTTAAAGGTAAATACTGGCTGAAGATGCTGTACATCTCCTACATCTGTTGAACCGCCGCTCGGTGTACTTGTCGCATCAACTACATTCACATTATACTTGTCACCTGCTGCAAGCTTTGCCGCCTCAACCAGTTCCTCTGGTGCATCAACTGGAATTGTTGGCAGATATCCAGGCATAGTCTCAATTTCAACCTTAGCCCCCACTGCAACTGCACCTGCCAAAAATGCACGATCAGTTTTCTCTGATGCATCAAGAATTGCCTTTGTATTATTTGCTCTTACAAGTGTCTCAATAATGGCCTCATTTGGAATTACATTGACAAGATCACCGCCCTTTGTCATAATCGGATGAACTCTCACTGTATCCTTATCCTGAAATGTTTCTCTTTGATATTGAAGTGCTGTAAGACCAAGCGCTGCTGCATTTAATGCATTTACGCCAAGATGAGGACTTCCTGCTGCGTGAGCAGCCTTTCCCTTATAGCGAATCACCTTGCTTACAAAGCCATTTCCGCTGCCTTTTCTTATCACAACTTCATTTCCTATTGTTGTATGATGAGCCAGATTCAAATCAATATCATCGAAAGCACCGATTCTTATCAGCTCACATTTTCCACCGCCATAACGTATTTTTCCTTCATTCTTTAACTGATTTTTAAACTCAATTTCACCATATTCCTCTGCCGGAACTGCAAAAAATACAACCTGACCGTCTAATGATGATGCCACTTCATGATCTGCCAGTGCAATTGCTGCTCCTACCACACCGGCAAGCTGACTGTGATGACCACAGCAATGAGCTCCCTGTGTCTGTGCGTTTGCATATTTATGCTCTGGAATGCGAAGTGCATCAAGCTCTCCGATTAATGCCAGACTCACATTTTCTTTTTTGTCCTGATTCAGATAGCCCTTTACACCAGTTACTGCAAGACCTTCCTTCGTCTCTAACCCAAGCGCCTTAAGCTCATCCGAAAACTTTGATGCAGTTCTAAATTCCTTATATCCAGCTCTGCATGTGTGTAGATATCTCTTGCAAACGCAATCAGTTTTTCTTTATTGTCATCTATGATTTTTATGATTTTTTCTTCGATCTTATCCATAATGCAAATCTCCCTTTTTTAATATTCTGGAATTGCCCAGAGATTCTTATATTCACTCTCGTTGTTTGCCTTAAGCCAATCTGTAAATTCATCGGACTGATATGCTGCTACAATATCCTTGCCCACTGCGTATCCTTATCTTCATCCTTTACTACAACCTGCAGCCAGAAATTCTCGGACAAGTTTTCGCTAAACAATGCAGTCGACGGATCAATTCCTGCATTATAGACAATGCTTCCAGTGATGATACCATAATCATAATCAGAAAGTGTAGTTGCTATGATGCTGGTACTTACATCCAAAAACTCCAGATTATATGGATTTTCTGCAACGTCCTCAGAGCTTGCAGTCGCATAGTCTGTGCCTTCCTTTAATTTAATCCATCCAATATCCTGAAGCATTACAAATGCTCTTGCCATGTTTCCCTCATCCTGCGGAACTGCAACCTTCATACCATCAGCAACCTCATCAAGTGAGCTGTGCGTTTCAGAAAAAATAGATGCCGGAACTGTAGGAATTGGTGTCAGTGCCACCAAATTGGAATTATAATTTTTATTGAATGCATCCATATATGCAATGTGCTGTTCAACAGAGAAATCTACATCACCATCTGCAATCGCTTCATCTGCATACTGAAGTGTCAACTCAGTTGCTTCAAATGTATAGCCCTGCTTTTCAAGAATTGGCATTACATGCTGCTCAAAAAGCTCTGTATATGGTCCCGTTCCTTTCGCATATGTTAATTTCTTTTTTTCTGTAACAGCTGACTCTGCTGCACTTTCTTTTTTTGTTTCATTTGTTGTCTTTGCATCTTTTTTTCCGCAGCCTGCTGCAATTACTGCCGCTGCTGCTAATACTCCAATTGCCAATACACCTTTTTTAAACTTTTTCATAATCATTTTCTCCTTTTATCTGTCTTATTTTCTGCGAGCCTTTCCTGCGAAGAAATTTCCAAGACTTTGTATGCACTGCGTAATAATAATAAGTACAACTACAAGTGAATACATAAGTGTAAAGTTAAAGCGGTTGTAACCATAATTAAGAACAAGCGCTCCGATACCGCCGCTCCTACATATCCTGCCATTGCACTTGCACCAATCAATCCAACAATACCAGTTGTAAGTGAAAGAATAACAGATCCAAGTGACTCAGGCAAAATAAATTTTGTAACAAGCTGCAGCGGTGTTGCCCCCATTGCCAGTGCAGCTTCTAAAATGCCATTTCCTGTATCGAGAAGGGAATTTTCAAATAAGCGTGTCAAAAGCGGTATCGCGTTTACTGTAAGAGGTACAATTGCTGCTGTTGCTCCAATTCTCGTTCCTATTAAAAACTTTGTAACTGGCATGATTGCAACCAGAAGAACAACAAATGGTGTACTTCTCACAATATTAATTATCACATTGATGATATTATAAATCACCACATTCTGATATAACCCGCCCTTTCTTGTAAAGATCAGCACGATTGCCAGAACAAATGCGACAATTGTTGCAATAATTAGGGCTATTCCAACCATGTATAATGTCTCTGCAAATGATGTTAACAGCTTATCATTTGATATTCCAAGAAATTCTTCAAGTGCCATATTTTTCTCCTTTTCATCTTTTTTATATATAAATCTCTTTATAACCAACGCCGTGCTCTGAAAAATACTTCTGTGCTCCTTCAATTTCATTCTTTGCACCAATGATCTGTACAATAATGATTCCTAAGACTCGTTCCTGTATTTCACTGATATTAGCAAATAAAATATTTGTTTCTACATCAAACTTCTTATTTACACCAGATAATACAGATTCTGTACTGTCACTGTCAAGAAACTTTAACTTCAAAAGCTTATTGTTCTTTTTTTCAGAACGTATACTTTCTATCAAAAGTTCTGGAACACTGTCATTAATTACTGTTTTTACAAAATTCTTTGTGATCTCCTGCTGTGGTTCACTGAATACATCAAGCACATTTCCTTTCTCGACAACTCTTCCACTCTCCATCACAGCTACATGATGACAAATGCTTTGGATAACGTTCATCTCATGTGTGATCAGCACAATCGTAATGCCAAGTTCCTTATTGATTCTTTTTAACAGCTTAAGGATCGCTTTTGTCGTTTTGGGATCAAGTGCACTAGTTGATTCATCGCTAAGCAAAATAGATGGATCTGTTGCCAAGGCTCTTGCTATTCCTACTCTTTGCTTCTGGCCTCCAGAAAGCTTAGATGGATACACGTCTTTCTTGTCCATAAGCTCGACATATTCTAAAACTTCCTGTACCTTCTTTTTTATCTGATCCTTCGGAACGTGATTTAAAACAAGCGGCAATGCTATATTTTCATACACTGTTTTTGTTTCAAGAAGATTAAATTGCTGAAAGATCATTCCAATTTTTTTCCTCTTTTGACGAAGCTTTGATTGTTTCAGTGCATTTATATCTTCTCCATCCACTAAAACCTTTCCTGATGTCGGAACCTCAAGTGCATTGATTGTTCGAATCAAAGTAGATTTGCCGGCTCCTGAGAAACCAATAATTCCATATATATCGCCATCCTCTATTGTCAGACTTACATTTTCAAGTGCTTTTACTTCACACTCTTTTGTTTTAAAGATCTTGCTTACGTTTTGAAACTCAATCATGAAGCCGTCTCCTCCTGCTCTTTTCTGAACAAAAAAGTTTAACATTGTTTTATGTTTGTTTTCTTTTCTGTTGGTTGAAAGTATAGCAAATTCTGAAAGGAAGTGTTAATACGTTGATTTTATGTTTCGTTATAAGTGCTTCCTATAGCAAATACTTTTTACATGATTCCACCATATAGCAAAAGCCCACGATTTTCATCGTGAGCTTTTATTTTAACTATTTATATGATACCAGGGTCAAAAGGTCATAAAGCCGATGCAAGCTTGCTTGCAAGAGGTTTTATGAACTCTTGACCCGCCAAAAATATGAGTAAGTAGCCATTTTTCAAAGAAAAATGAGCGGATTACGAATGTTTTTGAAGATTGCGAGAGTGCAAAGCACGTAGCAATCTGGTATCAAAGGGGTCAAAATACCTTTTGACCCTTGTATCATTTATATTTCAGCGTAATAATATCGCTGTCCTTTTTTGTATCCATATGAAAAATGATATATCATAAAGTTTCTTTAAATTTTCTTCACATAGACATTCATTTGTATTTCCTGCTGCAATTACCTGCCCGTCTTTTAGCATAATCAGACGATCACAATAAATTCCAGCCAGATTGATATCATGAAGCACCATAAGCACAGATACGCCTTCCTGTCTGTTTAATTCCGAAAGCGTCTGCATGATTTCAATCTGGTTTTTAATGTCAAGGCTTGCAATCGGTTCATCAAGAAGCATCCAAGGTGTGGTTTGTGCTACCGCGCGTGCAATCACAATCTTTTGTTTTTCGCCGCCGCTTAAGATAGCAAATTTTTATCCTTAAGCTTATCTGCTTTTGTGAGCGAAAGCGCGATAAACTGCTTCTTTATCACCGATTGAGGTTCCCTCAAATCGTCCCTGATATGGTGTACGTCCTGTCATCACGATCTCCTCTGCCGTAAAGTCTGTCTCAATATCTGTCTTCTGCGGCACAAATGAGAGCAGTCTTGCAAGCTTTTTTCGCGGATAATCGTCAGCCGGCACATCACCAATTTCATGCTTTCTTTACTCTCTGTTTTAAAAATGCGAGTACATGGCGCAGAAAGCTCGATTTCCCGGCTCCGTTTGGCCCGATAATTCCATAGATGTGACCTGGCTCAAGAGTAAGCGTGATATCTTTTAAAATTGGATAATCCATCCCCTCTGGTGTCCAGGTCAGATGATTGCTTACAATATCTACTGATTTGAGCAAATCCATTCCCGATGCCGATTCTTTTTTATTTCCTTGTCGACTCACGATTGTTTTCTCCTTTTTTGATTTTACGCTGTTCACGAGGGTATTCTACGAAAGCGGCTCGCCGCTAACCTAGGTTGTTGGCCGCAAACGTTAGGAATTTCTCACGTCAACTTCTTCTTAATTAGCAGAATCAGATATGGTGCCCCGACAATTGCTGTCAGCACACCAACAGGCAGTTCTCCCGGTGCAGTCACTGTGCGCGCTAACGTATCGCAAATCATCAAGAAAAATCCGCCTCCAAGAATCGCCCCAGGCAAAATTCTTCGATAATCATCACCAAGCAAAAATCGTACAATATGAGGAATCACTAGTCCGACAAAACCAATCACACCGCTGACGGAAACACATGCGGCAACCATCACCGATACTACTAAAATCAAAATTCGGCGTATACGCGCTGTCTCGATACCAAGACTCTGTGCCGTCTCCTCACCCATCGCCATCAAATTCAGATCCTTTGACAAGACAATGCAGACACAAAGACAAATCATTTCACAGATAGCAACATAACAAACCTTCACCCACACTGCAGATGAAAAGCTTCCCATTGTCCACAGATAGACTTGTTCGATCTTATCATGATTAAGGGACATAAGAAGTGACATCACAGCTGAAAAAAGTGTACTGATTGCCGTTCCTGTAAGAAGAATACCTATTATCTTTGCTCCCTTTTTCATGCCTCCAATCAAATATACTAGCATAATTGTTAAAATCGCACCAATAAAAGCACACACACCAATAGTTCCAATCCCCAAAACACTCACCTGTACACCAAAAAGAATAGCAATCGTTGCGCCAAGTGCGGCACCTGAGGATACACCTAAAATATGCGGATCAGCAAGCGGATTTTGAAAAATCCCCTGAAACACGCCTCCCGCTGCCGAAAGTCCTGCGCCAACAAGCGCGGCAAGCAAAACTCGAGGCAGGCGAACCTGCAAAATTATATAGCGCTGCATCGTGCTATACGCTGATATATCCACAAATTGACCTATACCTGGAATACCAGACAGCGCAAGCTTAATGCTCCCTATTATGCCAATCTCTGCAGATCCAACACTTAGGGAAATGGCAGCTCCCACAAAAAGAAGAGCTGCCATGCAAACATAAATATACAAATACGTTTTTTTCTTTTCCATTACTTTTCTAATGCTGCCTTTACGTAAGCAACCTCATCGGCCTTTGCGTTACAGTTAAATATCTGACCAAGTGTGATTACAGTCTCATCATCTTCTGCATCAACATAGATAACAGGAATATTGGCATCGTCAAACTTTGCCTTTTCCTCAGCAGAATACTCTGCATCTGCAACAACAACTGCCGGAGCCTCTAAAACAACGTCCTCAACACTTTTTTGTTCATACTCGGCATCCTCACTAACTACACCGATTTCCTTTAACAGATCGAAAACTTCCTCGCTTGCAGCGTAAACGCTCTCTGGGCAAGATTCGATATTGTACTCTACAACACCACTTTTTACATTAACCGGATACTCAGTCTCTGATGGGAAGCACTCTGGATGAAGAATCTGTGCTAACTCTACAACAGCATCTGCATTTCTCGGTCCCTGACGATCAAGCATGTTAGTATCAATAGTCTCTACAAAACCATTCTTACTGCACTCAGCTCAGTATACGGATCTGTTGTGCAGAAACCTTCCTCATTATAAGCATTTAAGATAACATACTGCGGATCTTTCTCCAGAAGTGTCTCTGTGGAATATGACCATCCCTCCACATCTGATGCAATGTTGTCACCGCCTGCCGCTGTCAGAATACCATTTACGAAAGTATCTCCTCCAGCTGTATAATCGCCGTACTCACCGTATCCAACTACATAATAAACTGTCGGATTCTCATCAACATTTGCCAGACGATCAGAAACATAGTCCATCTTTGTCTGCATTTCATCAACGGTCTTTTCTGCTGCTTCTTCACAGTTTACAGCCTCGCCAACCAAGCTGATCATATCATAAACGCCTTCCATATCGCCCTCATCATAGAGATACAAAACAGGAACACCAGCATCATCAAGCTGCTTTACTGCATCATCTGAAAAATGAGTAGAGGCAAGAACCAGATCTGGCTCCAGGCTTAAAATCTTCTCAATATCTGCATTTGAAATACTGCCAACAGACTCAACCTCGCTGACTGCTGCCGGATAATCGCAGTAATCGGTTCTTCCGACTAATTTATCACCTGCACCGATTGCATACAGAATCTCTGTCATATTGGGTCCCATGGATACAATCTTTTCAGGCTCCTCATTAATTGTAATTTCAGTGCCGTCTGTTCCTGTTAATGTAAGCGGATAGCTAACCTCGCCAGACTCCTCAGATTCGCCTGCCTCAGATACTGCTTCTGTCGCTGATTCAGACTTAGCTTCGCTGCTTGCCTCCTTTGCTGCCAATACAGATGTACTTGACGCCACAAGTGCTCCACACATAATAATTGCCTGCATCTTCTGATACTTTCTCATAAAACTCCTAACTGCAGATTTTTTCTGCATCACATATTCTTTTGCGCTCTATATTATAGCGAAATATGACTTCTATTTCAAGCAAATTATTTTGACTCCTAGTTTTGACAAAACCTTATCTTATTTCATATGGCATGATTAACATATCACAAATGGAATGAAGCGGCAGCATTGACAATTACAAAACTATCTTTTTACGCCAACTAATTTGCAAAGCTTTTCCATTACGACGTCTCTCCAATTCGAATTTCTTATTTCATCCTGCAACAGTTCCCTCCACTTCTCATCATTCACAATATTATCTTCATATCGTGCTTTCTGCCACTCTGTCTCTTTAAGAACACAGAATACATTATTAGCAAAATGAAAATTTTCTCCTTCATCAAAGCAGCAAATTTGTATCGGATTTTCATTATAAAACAGATTTCCATACCATTCTGCTAAAATTCCCTGATCATATACGGCAATGCCTCTTCCATCTCTCATACTGATATTGTAGCGCAGAATGGTCTTTTCACAGTCTCTATTGTGATTAAGCTTCATGCAGTCCAGCCAAAATCCACCTTCATTGTCATGCGAATAGTTATACTGAAATACTGTAGTCCCCGCAGTTCCCCAATCCGTATCAAATGCTGTTCCATCATTTTCAAACATTCTGGTTCGTGCCACTTCATTTCGCTGAATCAGCGCATCCCGTGTCGCGCAAACCCAGATACCGGCAATCAGCTGGGTATCTTCAAGTGTACCGAGTTCTCCTGCATCAAAACATACATTACTGTCAATCAATGGAGAAATACAATTTGCCACAATAATTCCATCTGATCCAGTTCGTTCAATCCTATTTCCACGCACAACTACATGTGTATGATGAATATCATTTATAAAATCTTCCTGCTGATTTACACGTATACCACTTGTTCTTACATCGTGAATGTAGTTATTGCTGATAATAATGTCATGAAGATGATCTTGAGCTGATGTACGACCTGGAAAGGTAACATACACAGCTCCATTCCAATACATGCTCTGGTATACTGGCATTGCCCGTCGATTTTCACCGTCTACTTCAAAGATTTCGCAATCAGAAATTTCGATTCCTGCTGTAATTCCCTCTGACTTTGCACTAATGCAAATTCCCTGACGCACACATCTTTCGCTGCTATGGTTACAAATACGAAGTCCCTTTACTTTCCAATAGCTCACTCCATCCAGTAATATCGCTGCATATGCACCATTTCCATCAATCAAAGGTGCTTCTCCGTCCCCATAAACACCAACCTGCGCAAAATTAAAACGATCTCCATCTCCATGAAGGCAAAGCATTCCCTTCCACACACATCCACATTTCAAAAGCAGTTTGTCTCCTTCTCCAAACACAATCCGATTTGCAGCTTCAAGACTTTTTAACGCTTCGTCTGGCGTAATTCCATTATTTTTATCATTTCCATTAACAGCATCCAAATAAAATATTCTTCCCATATTTCGCATCCTCTTCTATTTACTCAATTTTCGCACCAACTTTTCTTACGATATCCATTCGAAAAGCTCCAGGCCATGCAACTAGCCAGTTTGACGCACTTCCCATTACCGATTGGCGTGACAATTCAAAACTTTCATCCTGACTTCCCTTTGGTCTTACATGGCCATCTATAATCATCGTTCCATCTGATACATGCTGACATCCATTTCTCCATATTGCTTTTGCCCTTTCAATCCATCTTGTCTGACCAGTTTGTTCTCCCAACTCATATAACTCTGGCACATAAGATAATGCAAATGAATCCATTCCTTCATGCACAGTCGATACAAGAGTACCACCAAATGAATCATATCCCGTTTTTCCAAGTGTTGTTTCTTTAGAAAATTTTTCGGTACAGGAATACTGCCATGTTGAAAGGTACCACGCGGCATTTTCAGCAAGTACTAGCCATTCCTCTGATTTATCTTCACGATACATACTTACTGCACCTTTTAACAGTGGAATTGCTGATTCCTTATCAATTGAGAAAATATCAAGTGCTCCCGCTGTCGTAAAGCCCTGCTCAGTCAATTCTTTTCCATACCAGCGTAGTGCTTTTTTCGCTGCCTTTAAATAGACCGGATTTTTGCTTCTTCGATAGCCTTCCACTAACGGAAGTGCAAGAAATGCTCCAACTGACCCTTCTTCAATTGCCACACTTCCGTCTTCATGCCAACACTTTGCAAATGCCCCGCTTTCTTTCTGGACACGAACTGCAAAGTCGCAAATTGCAAATGCAGCATCCAGATATGATTTTCGTTCTTCTTTTAGCTTTACAGATAAATCATATGCATCAAAAAATTCAACTCCTGCTGTTCCAAGATTACATGCCTCCAGGTAACGCACTTGTCCTGGATCATAATAGCTGTGGACAACACCAATAGGAAGAGATGCATATTTTATCCACGAATCCAATACGGCAAATCCCATACGACGAGCTTCAATATCTTCCGGATGTTTAATTGCTTCGCATAGTAATTCATTTGCCAATAATGCATTCTGTCCACACCACCCAATTTCATATTTATTATATCTACGCTTTTCCCAGTTTTCATTTTCCCATGTCAATCCGATGTTAAATCCGCAAAAGCCATCGGCTTCTTCTGTATAAAGCGATTTTGCATAATCAATTCCGTATGACCATACCTCTGCTAATGAAAGTGGATTTTTTGATATCACATAATTTTGTTTCCATGAAAAGTCAAGTACACGATGATATCCGGCTCTTTGCTGTGGATGCTCCTCAAAAACAATCCATACGCAAAATTCCGTTCTTGGCTCCATCTTTGTCTGGAATGCATCTGCATACCGATACAAACGAAGCTGTTTGGGTGACTCTTCTTCTGGCCATAAAATACGATGTACCATTTGCTTAGAATTTTTTTTGTAAAACAGGCTACAGGATTCTCCATCATTTGCTTTTCCAATAAGTGATACACTTATTTTTTCATCCTGTGACATTGTCATCGCTGGAATAGCTGCGCGGTGCCAGCCATATACCCATGGTACTCCATTATATCGATCTCCTTCATACTCGCAAAATGTACCAAATCCATTTCCATTATAATTAATTCCTGGAATCAAATAAAATTCACTTGAATAACAAGTTTCCAATTCCATGCACATTTTCTTGACTGGCTTACACTGACGCCTCCACTCAAAAATTCCATCTTCAAGTATTGTTAATGTATCCTCTGCATCACTGCATCCTATTAACCTTGCAATCTGTATCTCACCAGAAAAAAATAATATATCCTGTCCTTTTTTCATATATCGTATCATAACCAAGCCTCCTGTTCTTCCCCATTAAGCCAATTCCAATTATCCAATTTTCTTAACACTTCCAAACGAAACGCGCATGGCCATGCAACTAGCCACTGACTTACACCAAAATAATTACCATTGTTTCCCCATCTCGTATGTAAAATTCCTTCATCACAGCTTCCTCTTGGACGCACACCAGTCTCACCGATCATCAACGTACCATCAGAAATTCCTTGAGATGCATTGTACCAGATTGCAAACGCTCTGCTCTCCCACTGTGTATTCTTAGTAAATATTGCAAGCTTTTTTAAATCCTCCACATAACACAATGCAAATGGATCAATATGATGATGCGAGGTTGAAACTGCTGTTCCACCAAATGTGTCATAACCCATCTTTCCAAGAATAGAATCACTCGGATATACAACACTCTGATGCCACTGCCATGTTGATAAATACCATGCTGCCTTCTGTGCCATTTTCAAATAGCGCTCAAATCCCGTGGCTTCATATAGCATAATTCCACCTTTCAACAAAGGTATTACTGATTCCTTGTCAATGCAACACGTATCCAATGCACCAGATGTGCCATATCCACAATTTTTAAATTCTCTAAAATAATATGAATATGCTCTCACAGCAGCTATGTTATATTTTTCTTTATGTGTTTTTTCAAAAGCCTTTACAAGTGGCAAAATAAGAAATGCGCCTGCTGTTCCTTCTAGTGTATGGACCGAACCGTCACGATTCCAGCTCATTGCAATTCCACCATCCAATCGCTGATGTGCCATCGCAAAATCGCAGATTTCAAGAGCTGCTGTCAGATATTGCGTTCTTCTGACACCAATTCGTTCACACTGTTCATATGCTTCTATCAGTGGCAACCTGCAGTGCCCAAATTGCAAGCATCAATTAAACTATCTTCCGGATCATATCTGGTCAAAAGCAGTCCCTCTTTACTACGTGCTTTTTGGGTCCACCAATCCAAAACGGCCAGACCTTTTTTCAATGAATCCTTATTTCCATTCATCTGATAATCATATAAAAGAGAAACCGCAAGAGATGCATTCTGACCACACCATCCGATCTCATATTTCATCTCTTCCCGTTTTACCCATTCATTTCCATCCCAACGAAAACCAATATTAAAAGCATGAATTTCACCATCATGTGTATACAGTTTTTTCGCATATTCCACAGACCAGTCCCAAATTGTCTGAGCACTTTGTTTTGGATGTAGCCTTTTTATATTTTGTTTCCAAATATATAACATCATTTTTTCATCTGCATCACACTGATCACTGAAGAAAATCCATCCCTTAAATTCACATCTTGGCTTGATTTTACCTATGTATTCTGGCATAAAACAGTCCGCCATCAAATATTGTGGACTCTCCGTTTCTGGCCAAATTAGACGGTGCACTGCTTTTTTATTCTGTATAAACATGCTGCCAGATGCAGTATCTGACGAGCATACTGCCAGACTTACCCGATTGCCTTTGCTTACAGTAGCTCCTGGCACTGCTGTTCTATGATAAGCAAAACTATAAGGAATTCCATCCTTCTCAAGACCTTTGTATTCATGATCCTTTCCCCACGGATTCTGGTCATAGGAAACAGCCGGTACCACAATATGTTTTGCCTCAAAACAATCCTCCAATTCCATACACATATGATCTGTTTCTTTAGCAGTTTTACAAGTCCACTCTACTACATCACCTTCGTGAAACACAAATGAATCAAACCGATCTGTTTGCTTTTTTATCCTTGCTGCAGGCTCATTATTAACAAAAAACAAAAATTCGGTCGCTGTTTCTTTCATTTCTAACTTCATATTTCTGCCCTGCCTTTCAATTATTTTCCCACTTTTAAGTATCCATCATCCTTACTGATTTCGATATTCCTGTGGACTAATTCCCACATATTTCTTAAAATAATGAGTAAAGTATGATGCTGTTCTCATTCCTGTCATCTCAGCAATTTTCTGTATTTTTATTGTTGGGTCTTTTAATAGTTTCTTTGCTAATACAGTTCGCTGATCACTAATATAACTATTGATTGACTGTCCTGCTGTCTCTTTATAAATTCTTGACAAATAGGCTGGATTAAGTCCAACATAATCTCCTAACACAACCATTGACAAATCCTTTGATAAATTCTCTTTTATATAAGAATTTACAACGTGTACAATTCGGCTTCGTGAATCCATGTGCAATGATCTCCTCGCTTGGAAATACACATGAGCCATCTCATAAATTTCCTTTATTGCCTTGGAAAAATCTGCATAGATTCGAAAATTGCTCAGTTTTTGTGCATCAATCTCATCAAACGACTGGTTATCCTGTGGCAAAAAGTTAACAATCGCATTTAACAGTTGACTGCTAAGGGTACAAAAAAGAGCATGTTCTTCTAACACAGACAGTTGACCACAATTTTCTTTTAATTAACCATATGCCTTTATGTACGCTTCCTCATTTCCAGCCGCTAAACTCTCCGACATCTGATTTGCTGCCAGTTCTGCACATGATACCCACTATCAGTCTTTCTCCATAAAATCCCAGTGAACTGATTATTTGGCATATACATTGTTACCGCATGCGTTTCCCCATCAATCTCCAGATGCCCTGCAATTTAAAAGCATTGTATGCCTTATCTGCTGCTTCAAGTCCAAT
>ENA-OQCN01000459-OQCN01000459.1-human-gut-metagenome-genome-assembly--contig:-NODE-459-length-21900-cov-2.359528_pt1 | contig 21900 bp, 25 predicted proteins | sample MGYA00242497_ERZ504576 | MGnify/ENA primary metagenome ERZ504576 (study PRJEB26092, sample SAMD00036296) | human gut metagenome | host: Homo sapiens | study: EMG produced TPA metagenomics assembly of... | reverse complement strand
AACAAATCTTGTCGCTGCCTGAACTCCGTCTGCTCCGAGTGCTTCGATCCACTTTGCATCGGATGCATCCCAAATCCCGCCTGCTGCAAAAACAGGGATCTGCTTTCCATACTTCTCCTCGTACTTTTTCTTTTCTTCCACGATCCCCGTCAGCTCTTCCTCAAAACGGATCTTTGAAATATCATCTAACTGCTCCCTCGAAAATCCAAGATGTCCGCCCGCCTCCGGCCCCTCTGCGACGATAAAGTCTGCTGTCCTGCCGTATTTTTTATCCCAGGTTTTTAAAAGCAGCGCCGCCGCGCGCCTTGACGATACGATCGGTGCAATCTTTGCTTTTCCTGCTTCTACCAGCTCCGGCAGATCCACTGGAAGCCCGGCTCCGCAGATTACCGCATCCGCCCCGGCACGCACCGCCTCTTTAACATGCTCCCTGTATTGCTGTAATGCCACCATGACGTTGACTGCTATCATTCCTTTTCCAGATGCCAGTTCTTTTGCACGCACGATATGCTTTCGGATACTGCGCAGATTGCACGCTTCTTCATTTCCCACAAAATCCGGTTCCTCAAATCCGATCTGTGCCGTGGAGATCACGCCCATGCCGCCCTCCGATGCAACCGCGCCAGCCAGGCCGCTTAAACTCACACCAACTCCCATGCCGCCCTGGATCAGCGGCAGACTCAGATTCCATCCTTCAAAACGATTCATTGAAAAAATTTTCTTCATTGTCTTTCCCTCTATTATATATAGTTTTTATTACTATATATAATGGTATCATTCAATATATAATATGTCAACAATAACCATATTATTATTTGTAAAGAAAAACGACTGTAAATTTTTTACATTAACAGTCGTTTTCCGTGTTTTTATCATTTATAAATTATTTATTCCTGCGCAAAGACATCGACCTCTTCTATCGTAAGTCCTACACCGTCTGCAATCTCTTCCTTTGACAACTTTCCCTGTTTCAGCTATGCAGATCAATCGTCATATCCGTTCGGATTGTTCTTCTGCCATCTCCAGGAATCTTCGCACATCTCTTTGATACCATACTGTGCCTTCCAGCCAAGCTCACGCTCCGCCTTCGAAGGATCACAGTAACAGGTTGCAATATCACCTGCACGTCTCGGTTTGATGGAATAAGGAATCTTCACGCCAGTTGCAGCTTCGAAGTTTTTGACAATGTCAAGCACACTGTAACCATGACCTGTTCCAAGGTTATAGATTGCAAGTCCGCATTTCTCATCGATCTTCTTTAATGCTTTTACATGACCGATCGCAAGGTCAACTACATGAATGTAATCTCTGACACCTGTTCCGTCCGGCGTGTCATAATCGTCACCAAATACGCCAAGTTCTTTTAATTTGCCGACTGCCACCTGTGTAATGTATGGCATCAGGTTGTTCGGGATGCCGTTCGGGTTCTCTCCCATAGTTCCACTCTTATGAGCACCGATCGGGTTAAAGTAACGGAGCAAGATCACGTTCCACTCCGGATCTGCTTTCTGGATATCCATCAGAACCTGCTCTAACATGGATTTTGTCCATCCATAAGGATTGGTGCACTGACCCTTCGGGCAGTTCTCTGTGATCGGGATTTCTGCCGGATCACCGTATACGGTTGCTGAAGATGAGAAAATAATGTTCTTGCAGTTATGCTGACGCATTACATCCACCAGAGTCAATGTTCCTGAAATATTGTTGTTGTAATATTCCAAGGTTTCTGCACAGACTCACCAACAGCCTTTAATCCTGCGAAATGGATACAGCTATCAATTTTTTCTTTTTCAAAAATCTCATTTAAAATTGTGCGGTCTAAGATATCGCCTTTATAAAAAGTCACTTCTTTTCCTGTGATTGCTTTTACACGCTCTAATGATTTTTCAGATGCGTTTACCAGATTGTCAAGTACAACAACCTCATAACCCGCATTTAACAGTTCTACGCATGTGTGACTTCCAATGAATCCGGCACCGCCGGTAACTAAAATTGCCATAGTTTTTTCCACCTTTCCATAACAAATCTTTTTGTTTTCCTTCAACGTTATGGGTACATCTTACCCCATTCTTTGGAAAATGTATAGCAAAAAATGTGTATATTATATGTAAAAATGTTGCATGTTGACTGAGTGGCCGGTATAATTATTTAGTGCAGAGCCGTGGGGTTGTGGCCGTCAGGCCGTGTGAAGCCGCTGGCAGTGGATTACCAGAGAATAATGGAGGATTACCATGTACGAAAAATATAAAAATTCTTACAAAGTAACAGAGAAAGAACTGGTTTCACTTTCCGTCTATAACGTGGGATTTCAGAGATGTGACTCGCTTTATCAGTGGGGACCGGGAATCCGGGATCATTATCTGATCCATTATATTATTTCGGGGAAAGGTTTTTACAAGATTGGAAAAAGAACTTATGAATTACAGGCTGGGGATTCTTTTTTGGTGTATCCAAATACAGAGGTTGTCTATTACGCTGCAGAGACTGACCCGTGGGAGTATGCATGGGTGGGTTTTACGGGCAGTGACGCTTCCATGATCTTAAAGGCAACGGATTTTTCGCCGGAAAAACCGATCATACGGGAGACACCGCACGGAAGTGATATCCACCGCCAGATACTCCATATTTACGATGCCAGAGGAAATGAATTTGAGCATGCCGTGGAAATGACCGGACGGCTCTATACGATGCTTGCCATGTTTTTACACGGCGCCTCCCATACGACGGAGCAAAATTCCGCCAACAGTTATGTGCAGAAAGGCATCGAGTATATCTCTTCCAATTATTCTTATGCAATTACTGTGGAGGATATCGCAGACTATGTCGGCGTCAGCCGCAGCCACCTGTTCCGTTCTTTTGAATCGGTGCTTGGTCAGTCGCCAAAGGAATATCTGACTGATTTTCGCATGAAACAGGCGTGTTATCTGTTAGAACATTCCAGCCTGTCCATCACCGCGATTGCAAATTCACTGGGTTTTGACAACAGCTTATATTTTTCCAAAACGTTTCACAAACAAAAACAAATGTCCCCAAAAGAATACCGGACACATTCCCGTACCTCCTAACCATAAAACTCACTGCCGTTCCAGTATGCTTTTGCCTCCCCGGCAAGCACTGCCCTGCAAAAATCTTTTTCATCGGAGAGCTTCCGGTCAAACAGCATGCCGCCACCGATCATTCTGGTGGTATGCTGATCCGAGCCAGCCGTAATCGGAAGTCCATGTTCTTTCGCATAGGCGATCGCTTTTTCATTATACAGGATATTTTTATGCGACGTGCTCGCAGGACTCTCATGCGTGGCATTGATTCCCTCCACTGCATCTACACAGTCCGGGAAAAGGCGGATTTCCGGAATATAATCCTCCTCACGGAACGGATGCGCGTGGCTGACGATACCACCACCGGCATGTACCAGTTCATACTGTTCTTTCACATCTGCATCTTTGATTTCAGGATGCTCTAACAGCCATTCTTTGTTTAAGCCATAAATTAAAAATTCTGTTCCGTGATATCCTGACTCCCATCCGAAAAACACCTGCAGTCCGATCTTATCGCCTTCTTCTTTCGCATGTTCATAGCCCTTACAGAACTGTTCTACCCAGTCTTTCCATGGAAGCTCCGGTCCGCCGCCGTATTTCCATAAAAGAAATGATCTGTTACGACGATGCCGGCATATCCCGCTTTCTGATATGCTCTCGCCATCTCTGCTCCTGTATTCTGTCCACATGCGCTTCCCTCTGATGTGTGCACATGGGTGTCATATAAATATCCGTTTATTTGCATGATAAACCACCAATTTACCTTTCATAAGCGAAAAAAGAACTTACCCCGGGGTTGTCCCACCGGAATAAGTTCTCCCTCATCTTGTCCTATAATTAAGCAACTGCTTTCTTTGCGATCTCAGCTAATGCTGCAAATCCTGCTGCATCGTTTACAGCCATCTCTGCTAACATTTTACGGTTGATGTCAACACCAGCTACTTTTAAGCCGTGCATCATCTGGCTGTAAGAGATTCCGTTCATTCTTGCTGCTGCGTTGATACGAGCGATCCATAACTGACGGAACTGTCTCTTTCTCTCTTTTCTTCCTGCGTAAGAACTTGTTAAGGCTCTCATAACAGACTGTTTTGCAACACGGTACTGTTTAGAACGAGCTCCTCTGTAACCTTTTGCTAATTTTAATGTTCTATTATGTCTTTTTTTAGCGCCTAAACCGCCTTTAACTCTTGCCATGATCTATTCCTCCTTAACAACTTTCTTACATGTATGGTAAAATCTTCTTCATATTCTTAACGTTTGTAGCATCTACGATAGCCGGTTTTCTAAGATTTCTCTTATTCTTTGTTGTTTTCTTTGTTAAGATATGTCTCTTGTAAGCTTTATTTCTCTTTAATTTTCCTGTTCCTGTTACTTTGAAACGTTTTGCAGCTGCTCTGCTTGTTTTCATTTTTGGCATGATATATTCCTCCTTAAAATTATGATTTTTTTTCTGCCAACACCATGCTGATGCTTCTGCCTTCAACCTTTGGTGCTTTTTCCACTACTGCAACCTCTGCAAGACTCTCAGCAAAGTCATCCAGAATATGCTTGCTGGCATTCATATGTGCCATCTCACGTCCACGGAATCTTAAAGTGATTTTTACCTTATCACCTTTGCTTAAGAATTTTTTTGCAGCATTCATTTTGGTGTTCAAATCATTTGAATCAATATTCGGTGACAGGCGAATCTCTTTTAACTCGACCACTTTCTGTTTTTTCTGGCTTCTTTCTCTTTTCTCGCCAATTCATAACGAATACTTACCGTAATCGACTAATCTTACATACCGGCGGCTTTGCGGTCGGAGCAATCTTGACCAAATCAAGCTCTGCTTCCTCAGCCAGCTTCATTGCTTCTCTTGCTGACATAATGCCAAGCTGTTCTCCGTTTTCTCCGATCAGACGAACTTCTCTGTCTCTGATCTGTTCATTAATCATTAACTCGCTAATGGTATTGCACCTCCAAAATATTATTCTTTACTTGCATCAAAAAAGTGGATAGGCAGACTATCCACTTTTAATACTCAATACTCGCAAGGTGCGGTACTTCAAACAACAGGAATATTCCGATGCCTTGAATATAAAACCATGAGTCACACGAATGCTGGTGCTCCGGTGAGAGTGGATACTCTACTTTGTTTTCAACAACTATTATACTATACCACTTCAAAAAATCTCTGTCAAGTACTTTTTAAAGTTTAAGAATGTCCCCTGCTAAGACATTCTTAAACTTTCTATCCTGATATTAATTATTCCTGTGGAAGAATGTATTTACTGATCAGTTCATCTAAGGATACTGCCTGAGCAGAAAGCTCCTCACTGGTAGCAGAGGACTCCTGTGCGGTTGCGGAGTTTGCCTGAACAACCTCCGAAATCTGGTTGACACCCTGTTCTGCCTGATCCATGGCAGTTGCCTGATCTCTGGATACCTGGCTGATATTTTTGGAAGACTCTGCAATCTTGCCGATTCCTTCTACAACCGTTTCAATGGATGCTGCAGCTTTGTCTGCCGCCTTGTTTCCTTCTGCGATCTCCTCTAAGGATCCTTCGATCAGTTCTCTGGTATCTACTGCAGATTTTGTACTCTGCTCTGCTAACTGACGGATCTGGTCAGCAACAACCGCGAATCCTCTTCCTGCCTCTCCTGCTCTTGCTGCCTCAATGGAAGCATTTAAGGAAAGCAGGTTTGTCTGGGATGCGATATCCTCAATCTCAGAAATGATGTTCTCGATATTTTTGGATGTCTCGTTGATGCGTGTCATTGCATCTACCATTGCTGTCATCTGCGCACGGCTGTTGTCAGCTTCGTCTGCATACTGTTTTGCCTGTACATAGGACTCATGTGCCTGATCTGCTGCTTTTTCAATGTTCTCTGTGATGCTTGTGATCGTAGCCTGTAACTCTTCTACTGCACCTGCCTGCTCAGTAGCACCCTCTGCAAGACTCTGGGATGCCTCTGCAAGGTTTGTAGAACCTGCAGATACCTGGCTGGATGCATCTTCAATAGAACGTAATGTAACGATCATCTGATTCTTCATATCACGCATGACAAGAAGTAATTTTTCAAATTCACCCTGATATACTTCCGGACAGTCTGTTCTGATATCGAAGTTACCACTTGCCATATCTGCAAGATGTTTGCCACAGTCAGCAATAACAAGCTTTAATGTTTCTTTCATCTCATTTGCTGTATTGATCATATCTGCAACCTCATCCTGGGTATCTACTACCGGGAACGGATCGGTAAGGTTACCTTTTGCAAATGTTGTAAATCTGTCACTCAACTCACCAAGTGGTACTGCGATACCCTTTGCAATGGAATTGCCCATTCTCATTGCCTGCATCATGGCAAATACAATCATTGCAACAATCACAATAAGGAAAATAATACTCATGGCAGAAAGCTTTGCCTCAAGGGAGTTTCCTTCGTTTACGTTTGCATCCAGCAAGCCCACTGTAAGGCTGTAAACCTGCTCATACAATGGATCTACGGTATCGTTCATCATTTGCTGGGCTTTGATGCTGTCTTCATTGTCCGTGGAAGCGCCGATCTCCATCGCTTGGGCTTCTGCATCCCAGTACTGCTGAACAAGTGTGTTCACCTGCTCATAGAGATCTTTCTCAGTGCCTGTCACACAGGTGTTCGCAACTATAGCCCAGTAATCATCAAACTTCTGTTTCTTTTCATCATGTATCTGTTTCATGGTTGCGATCATATCAGTATCATTGTAACCAATCACACCGCGCGCTGCTGATCTCGCATCTGCAAAAACGATCATTGCCTTTCCGATATCACCCTGCGAAAAACCATAATTAGTAAGTGCATGTTTATACTGCGTAGATATAATAAGCATCATAATTGCTCCAATAACACCTGCAATGGATGCAAGCAGTGCAACGACTGTGAAACATTTTTTCAGCCGTTCCTGAATTTTTAGATTCTTATACATAACCTTTTCCTCCTGTTTGTACGCTTTATTTACTATGTGTGTCAGGTATTGTCATCGATAAGCTGCTTTATCCCCTGCTGCTCGGACTGTGGCATCAGTTTTGACACCTCAAACATCACGATCAGCTGCTTATCATAGGATGCCACATCATTAAAGCAGCTCTGATTGGCATTCATGATTGTCGGCATCGGAATCACCTGTTTTTCATTTACATCAATGATCTCACGGACACTCTCTACTTCAAGACCAATCTTCATGCCATTCATACTTGCCACAATAACATTTTTTATATCCTGTTTTGGATATCCGAAATAGTCAGCAAGATTACATATCGGAACGATATCACCATGCAGATTCACGATTCCTTCGATATGCGCAGGTGCATTTGGAACACCTACCACACTCATTCTTGTTTCAATCGACTCGACATCATCCACTGGTATTCCAAACCGGACATTATTGAGCATAAACGTCAGTAATTGCATTCTCTCACCTTCTTTGCTGTATTTTTGCCTATAAAAAACCATCTTATGGTTATTGTACCATTTTAGTAAAATATGTAAACTATTTTTTTTATACTTTTTTTAATTTTTTGACAAATATATTTCATTCATGCTACGATAACACCATCTGCTGACTGTTTTTACAGTCACTTATTAATAATATGAAAGGACTTACAGACTATGGATAATAGAATTGTTGACCTGCACGTACATTCCACGGAATCAGATGCACCTTACTCCCACTGAGGTTATCGCAGAAGCCAAAAAAGCTGGTCTTTCCGCTATCGCCCTGACTGACCATGATACCGCCACAGGTATAAGAAAAGCTATGGGCGCCGCAAAGGAAGCCGGTATCGAGCTGATCCCGGGCATTGAGCTTTCCACTGCTTACACGTTTCCGGGAAAAAAACAGGAAAAGGAAATCCACATCGTCGGTCTCTACATTAACCCGGATGACCCGGAACTCTTAAAAATGACTGCTGAATTCCGCGAATGCCGGGATAAACGCAATGAAAAAATGATCGCTGCCCTGCAGGAAGAAGGATTTCCAATTACGATGGAAGCCCTTCTGGCAGAGAATACGGACAGTGTCATTACGCGTGCAAACATCGCACGTTTCCTTTATGAACATGGATGGATCAAATCCGTTTCCGAAGCCTTCGACAAATACATCGGCGATGGCTGCCGCTGCTATGTCGGACGTTTTAAAGTATCTCCCATGGAAGCCGTTTCCCTTATCAAAAGAACCGGAGGGATTGCCATCCTTGCACACCCGCTGCTTTATCATCTGGGTGTAGAACAGCTGCAGCTGCTGATTGATGACTTAAAAGCTGTGGGACTTGATGGCATCGAGGCAATCTACTCTACCTATACCACCGGGGAAGAACAGCTTGTCAAACGCATTGCAAAAGAAAACGACCTGCTTATCAGCGGCGGTTCTGATTTCCATGGTGAAAACAAACCTGCCATAAAGCTCGGAACCGGACGTGGGCATCTTTATATTCCATATTCTGTCCTGACCGATATCAAAGCGCGCGCCGGGAAGTAACACCATTTCACGGATTGCAAAAAATGTCTGTCCTATAAAATAAATTTCTCGATCACCTCGGCAATGGCGTCATGATTATTGTCATTTACTGTGACATAATCCGCTGCCGCCTTTGCTTTTTCGGTGGCATTCTTCACTGCGACCCCGATACAGCCGTCTTTATCATCGGCACATCATTATCCTCATCCCCGACTGCAACCGTCGCATCCATCGGCATATTAAGGATCTTTGTCAGTTCTAAAATACCGGTTGCCTTGCTCGTATTTTTCGGACTGTACTCTAAATACTGACTGCTGGAAAAAAAGCTGTTACATTTTCCCTTTTCCCAAGTTCAGATTTTTTCTTTTGAAAACGTTCTAACTTGTCTCTCTGATCTAATGAGATCAGCATAACCTTCTGTGGTTCTTCCTCTAAAGCATCCAGGATATTTGGTGATATCTTATAAGAAATACGCGCCTGTTTCACATAGTATCCAGTTCTTTCGTATGCTTTGTGGTAATAAGATCCGTGCTGTTATATGTCTGCACATACAGGCCCGCACGTTTTGCCTTATCAAAAAGTTCCTGCACAATCTCAATCGGCAGCGAACGCTTTAACAGTACACGGTCTGCTGCGCAGTCATAAAGTACTGCGCCATTAAATGCGATCATATAGCAGCCCGGTGTGTTTAACCCCAGTTCTCTTGCAACTTCTCTTGCTGTTTCAACCGGTCTTCCGGTTGCAAGTGCTATGTAATGCCCCGCCTCTAACATTCTGTGGATAGCCTCACGGTTTTTTTGCGTGATGCTTTTATCATCACACAATAATGTGGCATCCAGATCCACACATAAAATTTTGTGATTCATAAACCTCTCCCCTTCTTATCGGTAAAATACTGCTATTCTGCAGGTTCCGCCGGAATAAATACCCGTTCCCGGTACACATGATCCTGTTTCGGAACTGCTGCAACCGCTTCCTCACAGAACTGCATCTGTGAATTGACTAAAACTTTTCCTCTTTTATCAATTTTCTCATAATTTCCATCTGATTTCAAGAGATGAGCCTTTGTATTATCAGATAATTCAACTTCGAGAATGTGTTTTGCAGATTTTTTTGCCTCATCATCCAGAACAGGGAACAATATTTCAACACGGCGGTCCAAGTTACGCGGCATCCAGTCCGCACTTCCCATATACACCTCGTCTGCCCCGTTATTCTCAAACCAGAAAATTCTGCTGTGCTCTAAAAAATTTCCGACAATCGAGCGCACTTCTATATTTTCACTCACACCCTTGATGCCAACTTTTAAGCAACAGATACCACGCACGATCAGCTGAATTTTTACCCCTGCTGCCGATGCCTCATAAAGTGCCGCAATGATCCCCGGGTCACAGAGCGAATTCATTTTCGCGACAATGCGTGCCGGCTGTCCGCATTTCGCATGTGCTGTCTCTCTGCCGATCAGTTTCATAAATTTATTACGAAGCCAGATCGGTGCCAGGGAAAGTTCATTCCAGGAAAGCGGCTCGGAATAACCGGACAGCATGTTAAATACCGCTGTCGCATCTTCGCCGATCGCCTCGTTACAGGTAAAAATTCCACAGTCAGTATATAATTTTGCCGTCGAATCGTTATAGTTTCCGGTTCCAAGATGAACATATCTGCGGATACCGTCCTCCTCCCTGCGGACAACAAGCGCAATCTTACTGTGCGTTTTCAGACCCACCAGTCCATAGATAACATGGCAGCCTGCCTGCTCAAGTTTTTTTGCCCAGACGATGTTATTCTCCTCATCAAAACGTGCTTTTAACTCCACTAAAACCGATACCTGTTTACCATTTTCTGCTGCCTGTGCCAAAGATGCAATGATCGGCGAATTGCCGCTGACACGGTAAAGTGTCTGTTTGATTGCAAGAACATCCGGGTCTGATGCCGCCTGACGGATAAATCAACGACCGGATCAAAGGTCTGATAAGGATGATGTAAGAAGATATCGCCCTTCCGGATCAATTCAAAGATATTTTCTCCCGGTTCGATCTTTGGATTTTTCTGCGGCGTATACGGTTTATAGCGCAGATGATCACAGCCGGGAAGTCCATACATTTTCATCAGAAATGTCAGATCGATCGGCCCCTGGATACAGAAGATATCTTCTTCTGCAACTTTCAGTTCATCCTTTAAGAAACGCAGCAGGCGTTTGTCAATTCCACTCTCCACCTCAAGACGGATCACTTCTCCCCACTGTCTCATTTTTAACTGTTTCTGTATCTCTTTTAACAGATCCTCCGCCTCGTCCTCATCGATCGTCAGATCGGCATTCCGCATGATACGGTACGGATAAGCACAGAGCACTTCATAATTTAAGAACAGTTTGTCAATATTTTTCTCGATGATCTGCTCTAACAGAATAAAACATTTTGCATTTTCTTCCTCTGACGGGATCTGTACCAGTCTCGGAAGGACCCCCGGAACCTGTACCGTTGCAAAATCCAGTTCCTGTTTTTCGCTCTTTGTATTCTTTTTAGAAAGAAGTGCCGCAATATTTAACGTCTTATTGCGGATCAGCGGAAACGGACGCGATGCATCTACCGCCATCGGTGTCAGTACCGGATAGACATTTTCCTCAAAATAACGGTCCACAAACTTTTTCTGTTCCTCAGTCAGATCTTCAAACGCATCTATAATATGGATCTGTTCTTTCTTAAGTAACGGAAGCAGCGACCTGTTATAAGTGTTGTACTGCAGATCTACCATCTCCCTTGTTTTTTCGTTGATGGCAGCAAGCTGTTCTGAAGCCGTCATTCCGGCAATGTCTTTCTTCTTATAGTTAGCATGTACCATATCTTTTAAGGAAGCAACACGCACCATGTAAAATTCATCCAGATTTGAGGAAGTGATACTGACAAATTTCAGGCGTTCCAAAAGCGGGATACTCTTATCGCGTGCTTCATTTAATACGCGGTTATCAAATTTTAACCAGCTTAATTCTCTGTTTTCGTAATACTGTGGATTTTTAAAATCTTTTTCTTTTTCCATAGTGTCCTCCATTTAATACACACGTTTCTCCTTTACCACCGGTTTTATGCTGAATATGTTTTCAAAGTAAGAAACCTTCGCATCAAACAGTGCTTTTTCCAGTGCGATATCATCATCTGTCTCGATTGTGATCACCAGTTCTTTTCCTTTTACTGCTGCACGCACATTTTTGAATTTCTGCTTATGGCTGCGGTCCATCGCATTGGATACGCGTAAAATTGCAGAAAGTTTTGCAATGACAACATAACTCTCACGGCTGATATCACTCTCAAAATCTTCATAGGCCGGCAGCGGATAGGTATTGTATAAAACCGTATACGCCACGATCTCACGTTCCATATGTGTAAGACCGATGATTTCCGACGCATAATAATGTCATAGGAACACAGCGGTCCGTTTGCAAGACTGATATACTTTCCGCAGTCATGCAGGATTGCTGCCACCTGAAGTAAAAGCCGCTCTCTCTTTCCCAGTCCATGGATTTTTTTCATTGTGTCAAAAATCAGCGTTGCCATCTGTGTCAGTGCATCAATATGCGGTGAGTAGCTCATATAGCGGGCGGACAGATTCCTTGCAGCCGAGATGACATCTGCATCAAAATCATGGACCGGTTTGCATAGCTTATGCTTCTGTGCATAATCATATGCAATACCATCGCTCACAATGACACCCGGTGCCCAGATTTTTTCGGCTTTCATTTTGCGCGCCATGCATTTAAAAATGATCATGTACGGAATGATCAGGAATCATTTTCATTTGATAAATTTAATTCTTCCGAAATCTGTTCCACAGTCTTTTTGTCAAGATCATCCAGAAATGCCAGAAAATCATTGGTTTCCATCAGATTTTCATGTTTCTTCCCGGTGACTTTTCCGGCAACCTCCATGATATAATCTCCGATTATGATCAGATTCTTCACTTTCACCTGTTCCGTGAACATTGCCATAAACACATTTAACTCTTTTTCTACCAGTTCTTCAATCTGCAGCTCATACTGCTCTAAGCTGCAGCTTTTTTTGCAAGCTGTTCCTGCATGCGTATGGTACCAAGTCCAAGATGCTGTGTCGTAATGACTTTGCCCTTTGAAAAGATTGTGATCTGCATGCCGCCGCCACCGACATCCACGACTGCTGCCCCCGTTTTGATCAGTTCCTCAAACTCACTTCGCATCGCAACCGATTTGTAGCTGATAAAGCGGTGTTCCGAGTTGCTTAAAACATGTACCGTCAGTCCGGTACGAATGCGGATCTGGTCTAAGATGAACAATTCATTGCTCACATCGCGGAGTGCTGCAGCCGCATATGCCTCGTAGCCATCCACCTGATACTCTTTCATGATCTTCGTGAACTGCTCTAACGTGTCACAGAGTGCTTCCACCAGCTCATATCCGATCACACCGCGTGAATACGCATCCCGCCCAAGCTCGATCCTGCTTCTGATATAATCAATTTTGCGGATGTTTTTTCTGGCAGAGATCTCAAAAATTTTCAGGCTCACCTCATAAGAGCCGATATAAATCGCTGCAAATGTATGAATTGCCATATTTTATCCTCCTGCTTCATGCGTACATGTTATTCCTGTTTTCCAAGCAGATAATTAATAAACTGCTGTGCTGTTCTTCCGGAGAGTCCGCCGTGGGCAAGTTCCCATTTATTTGCCTCGGCAAGAAGTGTCTCCTCATCCATGGTGATACCGTTTTTCTCTGCAAGGGATACCACGATATGCTGGAATTCTTTTTTTGCTCGGTGCACCAAAATAAATGGAAACGCCAAATCTTGCATACAGAGACAACTTTTCCTGTACGGTATCGGAAGTATGCATGTCCTCTCTCACTTCCTCTTTGTCGGAGAATGTCTCGCGGATCAGATGACGTCTGTTTGAGGTCGCATAGATCAAAACATTGTCCGGTTTCTTCTCAAGTCCTCCCTCGATCACCGCTTTTAAGTATTTATACTCGATCTCAAATTCCTCAAATGACAGATCATCCATATAAATGATAAATTTGTAATTGCGGTTTTTGATCTGTGCGATCACATCATTTAAGTCGCAGAACTGATGCTTGTACACCTCGATCAGACGCAGTCCCCTGTCATAATACTGATTGGCGATTGCCTTAATACTGGTGGACTTTCCTGTTCCTGCATCTCCGTAAAGCAGGCAGTTATTTGCCTCCTTTCCGCGGACAAAGCTCTCTGTATTGTCGATCAGTTTCTGTTTTGCGATCTCATATCCGACCAGATCATCTAATTTTACATGTGCAATGTTTGTGATCGGTACGATCTGTGCTCCATCCTCTTTATGCAGCACACGAAATGCTTTATGTAAGCCTAATTTTCCAACACCAAATTCTCCGTAGAACTCTGTAACAGCATCCTTAAAATCACCTGCATCTGCCGCCTGCTCTAATTTTACTGTCAGTTCACAGATACGGTCACGGATTCTTTTATTAAAAAGCTTTCCGCTGTCGCCTGCACTCTCATAATGAAGCAGTGCATCCATGCAGTCGATCTCATAATCTTTTGCCAGCTCTGTAAAATCAAAATCAAATAAATCTTTCATGATCTTAAAATCATGCAGTGCAATCTGATTGACGGAGCCTTCCATACCACCCCGGATCTCACATCCACGGCTGTATGCGTTCTCGTTATTGACCAGAATAAATGCAATAAAATTATGCCAGAGATTTCCTTTAAATCCATGACTTACTGCAAGTTCGGACAACTGGTTAAAACATTCGTAAAGCAGTGCCTCGATATCCTCTCTGTTATAATATTCATTCTCATAGTTTTCCATGATCCATGCCATGTTATAAAATAATTTTCCATTTTCAAAGTTTTTATATAAGATCAGGTTTTTTGTACTTTTCATGTTTTGCTCCATTTCTTCGTGTGCAAATCTTATTTCCACAAATTTCTTTCGTTCTAATAATTTCCAAGAATCTTAAGTCCAAGCGTTTCCTCTGTCAGACCTCTTAAGGCATTCTGCACTGCTGCATCATTTAAATTACCCTCAAAGTCGACAAAGAAACGGTACTCCCAGTTTTTCCCCTGTACCGGTCTTGATTCAATGTGGTTCATGTTGATGCCATTGTAAATAAAATGGGACAGCATATGGTAAAGGGAACCACTCTCATGCATACCTTCAAAGCAGATACTGATCTTTTCCGCCTTTGAAGTGAAAACGCGTTTGCCGGATACGATAATAAAACGGGTTGCATTCATCCTATTATCCTGAATACATTCATCCAGCACTTTCAGTCCATAGATATCAGCAGTCAGGCTGCTTGCGATCGCCGCCTTATGTTTTTTGCCGTCCTCTTTTACTTTTTTTGCCGCCATGGCAGTATTTTTCAGACTATGTTTTTCCCATTCCCGGTGGCTCTCAAGATATCTGCCGCACTGCATCAGTGCCTGCGGGTGGGAATAGACATCCGTGATATCGGAAAGTTCTGCATCCGGAAGTCCAAGCAGTGCATGATTGATCTGGATAATCTGCTCCCCGACGATGCAGTTATCGTATTCTACCATCAGGTCATAATTTTCAGATACGATGCCCGCTGAAGAATTCTCAATCGGAAGCACCGCATAATCTGCCTCTCCGTTTTTGATCGCCTCCATGGCATCACGCCAGGTTTCCACATGATAACTGTCCGTCTGCTCTCCAAAGTACTCTCTCAATGCAAGCTGGCTGTACGCACCCTCTGTCCCCTGAAACACAATACGCGCATTGTGATAATCTAAACTTTCCACTTCTGTAAAATCCGGTTTTTCATACATTCCATGCGCTGTCAAAAGCTGATACTGGCGTTTTCTGCTCATCGACATGATCTGCTCAAACAATTCACGGATCCCGTGTTTATTAAAATCTGTTTTGCCAAGTGCTGTCAGCGTTGCAAGTTTTGAATCTTCGCGTTCTTTATCAAATACTTTTTTGCCGGTATTGATCTTATATTCTGCAACACCCGCAGCAATCTCCATTCTCTCCTGATATAAATCTACGATCTGTCTGTCAATGACATCGATCTGGTCTCTTAATTCTTTTAAATCTTTCATGGATTCCACCTTTATTTTTAGTATTACTTCTACTATATTACATTAACGTAGCAATATCAAGGGCAGAAAAAGTCATATTCCATATGAAAAATATAGTATTCGTGCTCTGAAAATGCTATAATAAACACAGATGAGAAGCAAATCAAACACATTGTCACGTCAGCATAAAATGCTCTCAGAATGGAGGCCTTATGAAAAAAGTTATCACGATTCTCTTAATTATCCTCGTACTCGCCGCCGGTGTCGGTTTTGGTGTCTACCACCACAAATCAAACGAGACAAAATTCAATGACGATTACATAAACGGCAACACGGCTGGCAATCTCTACAATGCCGGCATCTTCTGCACGGCAGCTGATGGTACGATTTATTTTGCAAACCCTTCCGACAGCAGCAAACTATACTCAATGAACAGCGACGGTTCAGACCTTACAAAGATTTCTGATGATGTTGCCACCTTTATCAATGCAGATGACAATTATATTTACTATGTGCGCAACAATCCGGTTTTTACCGAACCGTTTTCCTTTTTGACGATCAATACAGACAGTCTCTGCCGGCTTGACCGCAGCAAGCATAAAAAAAGCATTCTCCTTGATTCTTCCGCGAGTCTTTACGCCTCTTTAGTCGGAAATAAGGTTTATTACCTTCACTATGATGACAAAGACTTTACCACTTTCTATGAAGTCGGCATCGACGGGGCAGACAGTCATCAGGTAGACAAGACACCGTACCGTCCATGCTCCGTCGTCGGACAGTACATTTATTTCAATGGCGTATCAAACGATCACAATATCTGGCGTTTTGACACTGTTACTGACACCTCGGAGCTCGTTCTGAAAGGCAATTATTACATGCCAGCCGTAATCGGTGATACGATCTTTTTCTTGGACAATGAAAACAATTATACACTTGCAAGCACAGATCTCTCCGGCAGTTCGGCCATCACAACACTCAGCGACGACCGCATTGACTGTTATAACATTACAGGGAACTATATTTATTTCCAGCGCAACAGTACAAGCACTCCGGCACTCTGCCGGATGAAAACCGACGGCAGTGATTACACCGTGATTGCAGAAGGCAATTATACCAACATCAATGCGACGGAAACAGATGTCTATTTCAGGGATTTTGCTTCCGGCGTTATGTATAAGACACCGATTGCTGATCCGTCTGATGTTGAGATCTTTAATCCGGGAACTGGTTCTTCTGACAAATGATCCTGCACCGGATCCACAGTTTCGTTTTATGTTCAAAAACACAGGGGACTTCCGTTATCCCCTGTGTTTTTTCTATGCAAAATCAAACAGTGAGAGCTGATTGGACTCCGGCATATCACCGAGCAGTCCTAAATCTCCCATCAGATCAATGACCGTCTTAGTTGCCTTTGTTCTCTGTCTGAAATCGTCTCTGGATAAGAATTTCCATCTTTTGCCGCTTCCGCCACAGCGATCGCAGCATTATCTCCCATACCGTCGATCGTATTTAATGCCGGCATCAGTTTTCCGTCAATGATCTGGAAACGGTCCGGTTTTGCACGGTAAATATCGATCGGTGTGAAATCAAATCCCCGCGCATACATTTCCTGTACAATCTTCATGTCACGGTATACATCCTGTTCCTTCTTGGAAAGCGAATCTTTTCTGCGCTCATAATCTTTCTGGAATAGGTAAGGCGCTCTCTTCCCTGACACATGATCTCATAGTTGAATCCGGTCGCACGGATTGAGAAATATGCCGCATAATAGGCAAGCGGATAATATACTTTACAGTATGCGATACGCCATGCATCATAACGTAAGCCGCCGCATGTGCTTTTGGGAACATGTATTTAATCTTTAAACATGAATCAATGTACCACTCCGGCACGTCATGTGCACGCATCTCTTCTTTCCACTCTTCCTTTAGTCCTTTTCCTTTTCGAACCGACTCCATGATCGTAAAGGACTGCTCACTGTCAAGTCCCATCTGGATCAGATAGATCATGATATCATCTCGCGTACAGATCGCAGTGGAAATCGTTGCCAGTCCCTGTTCGATTAAAGTCTGCGCATTGCCGAGCCAAACGTCTGTACCATGGGACAGACCGGAGATACGGATCAGATCCGAAAACTCCTGCGGCTTGGCATCGATAACCATCTGCATGGCGAACTCTGTACCAAACTCCGGAATACCGAGACATCCAAGCGGGATCCCGCCGATATCCTCCGGCGTAACACCAAGCGCTGACGTATTTTTAAACAAAGACATGACCGCCTCATCATCAAGCGGGATCGTAACCGGATCGATTCCCGTTAAGTCCTGCAACATACGGATCATGGTCGGATCATCGTGCCCGAGAATATCGAGTTTCAACAGGTTGTGGTCGATCGAGTGGTAATCAAAATGTGTGGTGACTGTCGCAGTCGTCATATCGTTTGCCGGATGCTGTACCGGGGTAAAAGTATTGATCTCCTCTCCCACCGGAAGTACAACGATACCTCCCGGATGCTGTCCGGTCGTTCTGCGGACGCCGACACATCCCTGTACAATACGGTCGATCTCACAGTTTCTCTTGTGGATGCCGCGCTCCTCGTAATAATTCTTGATATAACCGAATGCCGTTTTATCGGCAAGTGTACCGATCGTACCGGCACGGAAGGTCTGTCCGTAACCGAAAATAACCTCACAGTACGCATGCGCTTTACTCTGGTACTCACCGGAGAAGTTCAAGTCGATATCCGGCTCCTTATTTCCCTTGAATCCAAGGAATGTCTCAAACGGGATATCAAATCCGTCCTTGACTAGTTTTTCGCCGCAGACCGGACAAATCTTATCCGGCATATCACAGCCGCTCCTGCCGGAAAATGCCTTGACCTCCGGCGAATCAAAATCACTGTATTTACAATTTGGGCAGCGATAATGTGCTGGAGTGGATTGACCTCCGTGATACCGGACATTGTCGCCGCAAAGGACGAACCTACTGAACCACGCGATCCTACCAGATATCCATCCTCGTTTGACTTCCATACCAGTTTCTGTGCAATGATGTACATAACCGCATATCCGTTGGAAATAATAGAGTTCAACTCACGATCCAGACGCTCCTTTACGATTGCAGGAAGCTCTTCGCCATACATACTGTGTGCTTGGTATAACAGATATCACGCAGCATCTGGTCAGAATTTTCGATGACCGGCGGACATTTATCCGGGCGCACAGGTGCGATCTTCTCACACATATCCGCGATCTTGTTCGGGTTAGTAATGACGACTTCCTCCGCTTTTGCCGAGCCAAGATATTCAAATTCCTTTAGCATCTCCTCTGTCGTCCGAAGGTAAAGCGGCGCCTGGTCATCCGCATCCTTAAATCCTTTTCCCGCCATGATGATACGGCGGTAAATCTCATCCTCCGGGTCAAGGAAATGCACGTCACAGGTCGCAACAACCAGTTTTCCAAACGTTTCTCCCAGTTTTACAATACGGCGGTTGATATCCTGCAGTTCCTCGATCGTGCTGACGGATTCTTTGTCGCTTTTTAACATAAACTCATTATTGCCAAGCGGCTGGATTTCTAAATAATCATAAAATTTTACCAGTCTTATGATTTCCTCCTCCGGCCGTCCACCCACGATTGCACGGTAGAGTTCTCCCGCCTCACATGCTGATCCAAGCAGCAATCCTTCACGGTATTTTACAAACTCACTCTTTGGAATACGCGGTCTCTTGTTATAGTAGGTCAGATGTGACAGAGAAATCAGACGGTACAGATTGATGCGCCCGATATCGTTTGTCGCAAGAATGATCGCATGATAAGTGTTCATTTTCATGATGGTCTCCGGCGAAGCCTGTCCCATCTGGTTGACCTGATCTAAGGTTTCCATGCCACGGTCGTGAAGCATCTTTACAAATTTTACAAAGATCTCCGCCGTACATCCCGCATCATCCACGGCACGGTGGTGATTCTCCAGAGAAACTCCCAGCGCTTTTGCTACAGTATCGAGTTTAAAACGGTTTAACTGTGGCAGCAAAATTCGTGCTAAAGCAACCGTATCAATGATCGTAAACTCTTTCTCGATTCCCTGTCTCTCACAGTTTTTGATGATAAAACTCATATCAAAATCTGCATTGTGTGCGACCATGATTGCATCCCCACAGAACTCCATAAACTGTGGCAGAATCGTCTCTATCTTCGGTGCATCGATCACCATATCGTCTCGGATGGAAGTCAGTTCCTCGATCCGGTACGGGATCGGCACTTCCGGGTTGACGAACGTAGAAAAACGTTCTGTGATCTCGCCGTGCACCACTTTCACTGCACCGATCTCTATGATCTTATTTTTATCCGGCGAAAATCCGGTCGTCTCAAGGTCAAACACCACATAGGTATCATCGAGATTTCTGGTTTTTGAGTTGGTGATGATATCCTTTAAATCATCCACCAAATATGCCTCCACACCATAGATCACCTTGAAGTCATCATCCGGTGAGATCGCATGGTTTGCATCCGGGAACGCCTGTACGATCCCCATGGTCGGTGATAGCAATCGCCTTATGTCCCCATTTCATCGCACGCTTTACGATATCTTTTACCTCAGAGACACCATCCATATCGCTCATCTTGGTATGACAGTGAAGCTCTACGCGTTTTCTCCGGGCTCGTATCCATACGGACTGAGGTAAAATCCGGGATTTTTTTTGATGCCGACGATCGAACCTATCGTAAGCTCACTGTCAAATTTGTTCGTATGGTCGTGACGCCTTTGATCTTTAGGAAAGCACCTTTTTTTTTCACCCCCCCCTCAAGCAATTTCCGGAAGCTGGTCATTTTTCTGGTAAAAATCTTTAAAACAATGGAGTCCGTGAAATCCGTGACTGACATGATCACGATCGTTTTTTCATTACGGATCTCTCTCGTCTCAAGTGTCATGACCTGACAGCGTATCGTAACCTCTCCCATCTCCCCGACAATCTTCTCGATTGGGATCGTCTCATCTTCAAAATCTTTTCCGTAGAGCACATCCGGGTTATCTGATTTTTTATATCCACCGTAGGATCCGCCATCGTATTTTTTGCGGAATTCTTTTTTGCCAAACGAATTTTCTCCCTTTCCGTTCGCGTTTCCTGCATTATTTCCTGCAGCAGATTCTTTTGAATGATTTTGTTCTTTTGTGGCAGTTTTCGTGGATGTGTCAGCCGTCTGTACGTCATTCCCGGCCTGTACTTCTTCTGCCTTTGCCGGTGCACTCTCCTCATGAAGCTGTACACGTTTTAAAATATTTTTGATTTCAAACTGGATCTGTAAATCACTGTTTTTCTTGTGTTTGCTCTCTTTCGGTTCCTCAAAAGCAAGTTCTACGGAAAGGTCAAGTCCACAGCGTTCACACACCACTTTCTCTAAAAATTCAACGATCTCATGTGATCTGGTCTGTGCAATGATCGTGTTTTCAAGAGTCAGGAGCAGATGGGAATCTCCTGTAAACTCCATTTTGGCGGAGCGCAGCAGATTATATTCCATCAGACTGTAATTTTTTAATTCCTCTAAAATACTGTCCTTATACAGATCCATCAGTTTTTCTGCAGTATACTGCTCTGACAACTGGTATTTTTCAATGACTTTAACGTCATATGCCGGTTTTTAAAAATCTGATCATGTATGTTTTTTTCCAGCTGATAGATATTTCTTTTTATGGATAAGACGTGTTCCATTTAAATAGATACGGATATGATCTTTCTCATGATTCATTCCGACCTTGGTAACTTCCGTCTCTGATAACAGTTTTTCATATCTCCATTCACTTCCAGTGTCGGAAATACATCAAAAACATTTTTGTCATGTTTTACCCAACTCCAACTTACTTAATTGTTGCTTGTTCACACATTCCGTGTGACCAGTAACACCTAATTTTCATTCCAGTGCAGCAGTTCATAGCGAAGGCTCTCTAACAGTTCGGATTCCGGCACTTCTTGTAGACCTCTCCATGTTTGATGATCAGTCCTTCCCCGATACCTCCGGCAATTCCGATATCCGCCTCTTTTGCCTCACCCGGTCCGTTGACCACACAGCCCATAACGGCAACTTTGATGTCTAACGGGATATCGGCAACCATATTTTCGACCTGGTTTGCAAGTCCGATCAGATCGATCCTGGTTCTTCCACAGGTCGGACAGGATACGACCTCAATACCACCCTTGCGCAGTCCTAATGTCTTTAAGATCAGCTTTGCGGATTTGATTTCCTCTAACGGATCTCCGGTCAGTGAAACACGGATCGTATCACCGATGCCTGATGTAAAATCAGTCCAAGTCCGATTGCG
>ENA-OQCN01000458-OQCN01000458.1-human-gut-metagenome-genome-assembly--contig:-NODE-458-length-21905-cov-2.891680_pt1 | contig 21905 bp, 19 predicted proteins | sample MGYA00242497_ERZ504576 | MGnify/ENA primary metagenome ERZ504576 (study PRJEB26092, sample SAMD00036296) | human gut metagenome | host: Homo sapiens | study: EMG produced TPA metagenomics assembly of... | reverse complement strand
CGTTGTATGGTCAGTCAGATGTAGCGTACATCATCGATGCCTCAGACCGTACGTAGCTGTACATCGATGATGTCAGAGTACGTAGTGTACATCGATCGATGCTCAGACGTACGTAGCTGTACATCGATCGATGCTCAGACGTACGTAGCTGTACATCGATGATGCTCAGACGTACGTAGTGTACATCGATCGATGCTCAGACGTACGTAGCTGTACATCGATCGATGCTCAGACGTACGTAGCTGTACATCGATCGATGCTCAGCGTCGTAAACGGAAATAAAATACTAGATTTTGGATGTGGATCTGGTAGAGATACAAAATGTTTTATTGAAGCTGGCTATGACGTGGATGCGATTGATGGATCTATAGAATTATGTAAAAGTGCCAGTGCATATACAGGTACTCAGGTAAAACACATGTTGTTTCAAGATTTGGATAAAGAAAATTATTATGATGGAATCTGGGCATGTTCTTCCATATTACATTTACCAAAGTCAGAACTAAAAGATGTCTTATCAAAAATGAATAGAGCTTTAAAGGATGATGGAATTATTTATACATCATTTAAACATGGTGATTTTGAAGGAGAAAGAAATGGAAGATTCTTTACAGATTTCACTTTGGATATTTTTAAAAACTTCATTAAAGATGTAGATAATCTAATGATTAAAGAATATTGGATCACAACAGATGTAAGACCTGGAAGGGAGGAAGAAAAATGGTTGAACCTACTCCTTCAAAAGATGCTTTCTTAGTTGAACATACTGATTTTTCTCTAAGAGAAAAAATTGAATATCCAAATGGTGGGATATCTAATTTCTATGATAACGGAAAAGACATGGTTATTATTGATGAAGATATTTGTGCACATAATTCAAGTGATCCTGTATTTTCATATATGCTTATTACAGATAAACAAAATAACTATATGCATCAATTCAACAGAGTTTTCCGTTTCTTAGGCTACTCTCATTTAGAAGTTGATAAATATCTTTCAAAAAATGAAATTATAATGCCTATAAATCATACAAGAAATGTTGGAGACAGAAGCGAACAGTCTGATGTTTCTCCACTTGAATTACATTTCGAAAAAAGTTTTTCAAATGCGTATGGTATGAATGCACTCAAATATATTTCGCGAGAATATGGTATTTGTGATGAAAATGGAAAGAATTATTTTCTTGATTATTTTGTACGAACAAAAGATGAAAAATATGCAGTTGAAGAAAATGGTGTAACTTATCATCATCCTCAAATTATAGGTGAAGAAAAATATAAAAACCAATTAAGAAAACAAAATACATGTGCTTCATGGGGAATCAAATTATTCCGTTTTTCAACTGAGGATTGTGCATTTGAAAATCGTATTGAAGATGATATTAAACAATATTTTGGAAATGATCCATCTAATTTTATTGATAATGGTTTAAAAATAGATAGATCTGTTGAATTATATGAACACCAATCTATAAGTTACAAGAAATCCAAAAAAGAAGAGCTGCAGGAATTAAAGCATTTTTAATTGTATTACCAACAGCGGCTGGTAAATCAAAAATTGTTGAAGAAGATTTGCGTGAGTTTGCCAAGAATAAGAAAGATTTTAAAGGATTAATACTAGTTCCAGGAATTAATATTCTTGCAGACTGGATCCAAAGAATTCATAATTCTTTACCTGAACTAGAAGATAAAATTGACATAAGAACCTATGCATATATGGCAAGACACTATACAGAATTGTCTTCTGATTATTATAACTATTTAGTTGTTGATGAAGCTCACCATGCGGTGGCTCCAATACTAAAAAGAGTCATTCAATATTATAATACGGATTTCACAATTGGTTTGACAGCAACCGATCAAAGGCCGGATAAGAAAAAATTGGAAACTGTATTTGGTACGTATTCCACTTCATTGTCTTTAAAAGAAGCTATGGAAAAAGGTATCGTTGCCAAGGCAAATGTCTATCGAATTGAAACAAATATTGATTTATCTAAAGTGCGTTTTAATGGTAAAGACTATGTGAATGCAGATTTGGAAAAAAGAATCAGAGTAACTTCTCGAAACGAATTAATTGTAGATGTACTAAAAGAATACTTTACTTCTGGAGAAGCAAGTTTCCGCCAAGGCGTTATCTTTTGTGTTAATGTTTCTCACGCAAATGAAATGGCACGGCTTTTAAATAAAGCTGGCATTGTTGCATCTAGCTATACTGGACAGACTAAAAATCCAACATCGGTCATGGAAGATTTCAAGAACAAGAAAATTCGATTTCTTTGTACTTGTAACATGATTTCTGAAGGTTGGGATTACCCTGAACTAGGCATTTTAGTTATGGCTAGACCTACTCTTTCAAAAGTTCTGTATTTACAACAAATAGGTAGTGGTTTACGAAAAACAGACATTAAGAAAAATGTAATTGTGATTGATGCTGTTGATGAATATGGGGCTATGATCAAAGCTTGTAATATGCATACAATCTTTGCTAATCCATATTATGTACCATTTGGTGACATCACAAAGATGGATTATACACCTGGAGACATGTTAGTTATTGATGGGATTGAAGAACGTATTGAACGTATTACCGAAGTAGACATTAATACATTTGAAAATAAGTATGGTGATTATCTAAGTCAAGAACAATTAGCCAGAGAATATTTTGTCAATACTGGAACTATTACAAGCTGGATAAAAAAAGGAAAAATAAAACCTAGTGTAGAATATAAATTTGGTAGTAAATCCTTATATTTATTTAGTCCTGATGATGTTGAAAAATACCGAAAAGAACTAGGTATCAAAGAACACAATAACGAAACAATTAAACAAGATTTCTTTGATTTTTTAGAAGAAAGAGATTATTCATTATCTTATAAAATGCCATTCTTATTAGCCTTTATTAAAAATGTTAATACTATTGGCGATGCTAAAATAGACGATGTATTAAATGATTATATTGCATTCTACCAAGACAGAATTGATAGAGGACTTCAAGTAGATCGTAGTACTTGTCCATATAATGAAACAATGTTACAAGATAGAAAAGCAATCTGCAGAAACATGCTCACAAATCCATTTGAAAAATTTGAACGAAAAAGATTCTTATATTATTCAAAAGATTTAAGCATTATCGCAATGAATCATGCTCTATATAGTAAGATGAATAAAGAAGATTGGGATAGAGTTAAATCACAGATGCAGAAAGATCTAGCACATTATTATTCTGATATGGATGGAATGTAGAAACGGTTTGACCATAAACAGCCAAACCGTTTTTTTGTAAGTGCCAAATAGGGCACATATCTTTACAAAGGAGCTGAAACTTCCTTATCCGTTACAGCTCCTGTTTGTTATGCTATAATTGTTCTGCTGAATTAAAATTGATAATGAATACTTTCCTTATACTCTTCATACAATTTTTGATTCAATGCATCGCCGCCATCTAAGTTAGCGCTATAAAAGATTGGCGGTTTTTTCATGCCTGAATCCACTAATTTTTGTGCCACAGCAGCAACAATCGAATTAAGCATCATTGCTCCAATTACAGTTGAAGTTGGAGAAACCTTCTGTTCTAAACCATCAATTTTTACGCAAGCATCACCAACATCACCATGATTATCCAAAATAATATCAGCAAATTCATACAATTTCTTTTTTGATGGATGACGAGAAGTCACACTTTTAGAATAAGATAAATTTGTAATAGCTATTACTTTGGTGCCCAATTTTTTCGCTTCTGCTGCAATTTCAATGGCTACTGGATTCTTCCAGAAACAGAATGAACAATTAATACATCGTCTTTTTTAAAGTTAACTTTACTTTGTGCTAGATTTGTTCCATAACCAACACATCTTTCCATTTTGCTTGTTAAAGTAATTGGAGATGTATCAAGCATAATCTCTCTACCAAAGATTGGATTAAATAACATCAAACCTCCAGCACGATAATACAATTCTTCACTCAAAATGCCTGCATGACTTGCACCAAAAGTATATATAGAATGTTTATTTAAGATACATGTGGTCAGTAAGTCAACGCACTCTTCCATGGACTTTGTTTCATCTTTTTCGATGACATCCATTAACTCATGAATGCGTTCTAAATATTTGAATTCCATACTATGCAATTAATCGAGCAATAAATCCTTCTACAATTCCCCATAAAGAGAAGTCCTGACCACCATAAACTAACATCCATTGTTGAATTGTGTTATTGAAGAAGTAAGCTCCAAATCCAACTAAGAATACCATTACGATACCACATGCAGCGGCTCCAATAATACATCCACGAACTCCACCTTTGGCATTACCAATAATAGCAGCACATCCAGTTTCAAAGAAACAAGTTGAAATCAATGGAATTACAACTGTTGGGAACATTCCACTAGTTAGTAATAAAGTAATAATTGATGTAATCATAGCAACGATAAATCCAATTAATAAAGCATTTGGTGCATAAGGGAAAATAACTGGAACATCTAATGCTGGAATTGCATTTGGAACGATCTTATCTGCAATACCTTTAAATGCAGGAACGATTTCAGCAATCATCATACGAACACCTTGAAGCATTACAGTAATACCAACACCAAAGTAAATAGCGTGTGTAAAGATATATGTGAAAATACCAGTAGTTCCACCTGCATATCCCCAAATAGTTCCAGGATCTTTTCCGTTAGCTACTAAGATAAAATATAAAACAATGTAAGTAATCGCAATAGTAATTGATCCAGTAATTGAGATTTCTCTTAAGAATCCTAATGATTTAGGTACGTTTAAGTCTTCTGTAGAATGTTCTTTATTTCCAAATAAAGTTGCCAATCCTGCAGATAACAATGATAAACATGTTGTTGGGTGTCCAATTGTGAATGAATCATCACCAGTAACAGATTTTACCAATGGTCTCATCAAATTTGGAGAAACAATCATATATACTGCAGTAAATACAGCTGCTAATCCAATTAATTTACCACCAGTTAATCCAGCATCTACACCTGCAGCAATAAATACAAATGGGAACCAATATAACATATGTCCAGTTAAGAAAATAGATTTCCATTTTGTGAAACGAGCCACTAATACGTTAACAGCAAACGCAATGATCATTACAATACCAATCTGTGTTCCAAATTCAGCTCCAATATCCACTGTTTTACTTGCAACTGCACTTGGTGTTACTGCATTAAAAGCAGCCGAAATTCCATCAATAGAATTACCAGTAATTAAACCAGTACCACAAGATAGAATATAGAAACCGATTGCCGTAGTTAATGTTCCACGTACAATTTCAGAAAATGATTTTTTCTGAAGAATCAAACCAATACAAGCAATCAAGGCAAGGAATATAGCGCTTGATTGAAGATTTCATTAATAATAAAATTTAATACTCCCATACATACTCTCCTTATTTACAATTTTCTTCTAAGTAAGCTAAAGTTTTTTCTTCTACTTCTTTTTTGTTCATGAAATTTTTAATAGCCACAACAGGAACCTGTGCACGATCTTTGATTCGGTCAGCCAATTCCTCAGAAATAAAAATTACATCACATTGATTTGCACAGCATGAACCAACGTCTCCGCAAAATGCTTCAATTTCATAATTATGTTCTTTTGCGATTTTTTCCACATTCATACGAAGCATCAAGCTAGAGCCGCATCCAAATCCACAAACAGTTTGAATCTTTGGTACTTTCATTCTTTCTCACTCCTTTCTCTATTTATCCTGAAACAAAGAATATAGTTCTTCTTTGCTTGTGCAGGCAACCATCTTTGCCACTATCTCTTCATCCATTAGTGTAGTGGCAACACTTTGTAACATTTCTATATGACTTGTTTTATCTGTACAAGCCAAACACATTACAATTCTTACGGGATCGTTATCACAATGAAATTCAATATCATTTTTAAACGTTGCGATTGAAATATCCGATTTTTTACATACTCACACGGAGCAGCATGAGCCAACGCAAATTGAGGCATAATCACTATATATGGTCCTAATGTTTCTACACTACTTATCATATTTTCAACATAAGGTTCTTCAATTGAACCACATTTAACTAAAGGCACACTAGCTATACGGATTGCTTCTTTCCAATCCTTTGCTTCTAAACCAATTTGAATATTTTGTAATTTTATTCCTGTACTCATCTCTATTTTCTCCTCAATCATGTAAACTCAAAATCGACTCTATATTCTTACTATTTTTTAATAGCTCTATGTTTTCTGGTATATCCAATATATTAGCAATATTTAACAATTGTGATTCTTCCTTATCACAAATTCCTAAAACAACAATCGCAATAACTGGCTTTGTATTAAATGACCCAAAAGGTATTTCATTTTCCAAAAGCAATAATGATACACAATTTTTATTCACTCCATCATCTTTGCCAGCATGCACATAAGCAACTTTAGGAGTAATAACCATATAAGTTCCAAATTCATTTACTGCTTGAATCATCGTATTTACATACTTATTTTCAATATCTCCTTTAGCAACTAAAGGCGCTGCTGCTTTTCGTATTGCATCTTCCCAAGATATTTTTCCTTTCGAAATTGAAACATCATTTTTCGAAATATACTCACCTAAACAATGATAATCATGTTCTACAACTTTATTCTTATTAAAGAACAAAGAACACATTTTCATAAATGATTCCTGGAACAATGTATTTCTTATCATTTCAATATCATTCTGTTTTAATAGTGGATTGATATAAATCACATTCGTTGATTTCACGCTCATATAATTTGTTGATATGATCAAATCCACCTCATGACTCTCTAAATATTTCTCCGCCTCTTCAATCGAATAAGGTCCTACAATAAAACAATCTCCAAAGATTTGATACATACGAGATTTTAAAATAGAGCTTGTTGCCAACCCAAAAGTACAAACAATCATAATAACTACTTTTAAATCTTCTTGTACTCCTGTTTCAAAAATAGAAGCAAGATATAATGCAATATACGATATTTCACTTTGATCAAAATTTAAATTGTATTTAGTTTCATACACATTCAATTCTTTTTTTGTGAATTCATACATAACACCAATCGCAAAACGCACCTGCTCATCCAATTCATTACGAATATGAATGTTATTCCTACATCGATAAATTGCTGCTCGAACATGTACTGTTAAACTGCGTATGATATCTTTCATATCTTCAGAATCAAAGTAATGTATCTTCTTTAAAGATGAAATCAAATGTTCACTTATTTCATTTGCCTCATCTTCAACCTTTGAATCCAAAGTTAAAGACCCCTCCACTCGTTCACCTAATAAGAACGAACTAATATATTCTTGATCATTACTATCCGAAATTTTCGTAGACAAGATAGAATTGATTCTTTCCATGTCTGAACTTTGAATTGTCGAATTTTTTGTTTTCATTAACCCCAATCGATTCAACAAAAAGCTTAAAACAATGGAAATTCGATCTCTATCTACATATCTAAATCGAAATTCATTTTCAATTACTGTTATCAGCTCAAATGAAACATCTAGATTTTTTTGAATACCATCATTATTTATGCATAGTTCATAAACAATTTTCGAATGATCATTTGTAAACAACAAATCAATAAACAAACGCCGAATATCAGTCTCATCTCCTTCAAGTCTTGTACCAACACCCTGATTTTTTATTAATGAAAGATGATATCCATCAAGAAATTTTTCAACAGTATTCAAATCATTAATTACTGTTTGTTTACTTACACCACAATTAGAAGCAAGAGTCATAAATGTATTCACATCATTCAATAACAATGATGTAACATAAATAACAATTCGCTCATTCTTAGAATAAGAGCAACTTAAATCATCAAACAATACTTCTTGTTTATCCTCTATCCATACACCCTTACCAGGCTTTCGAACCAAAGAGATTCCTTGTTCTTTTAAGTAAGCAGAAATTACTTCTAAGTCTTTACGCACCGTACGATTGCTCACTTCAAAATTAGACGCAATCACATCATTAGTCACATACGAATCGCGGCTTAATAAATATTCAATAATGTTTCTCTGTCTTAAAGTTAATGCAATCATATTTCTTACCTCATCTATAATTTAATCATTTTAAAATTTTACCTCAATACAAAATATAAACCAGCAATGTGGCACTTTTTTTAACAATTAATTTAAAATGATTGCGGTTTCACAACAATTTTATTAACATACAAACTGCATCATTGAACAAATTTTAAAGTGGCAAGTTTAAGTTTCGCTACATTCTACATTTCCTACTACACCGCACTATTTCCAAAAAATTACACAAGCGTAAATTGTTATAAAACTGTAATTAAAAAAAGGAACCCATATTGAGTTCCTAAGTAAAACAAGATTTTAAACTAATCTTGTTACGATTTGTGTTAAAAATGCAAGAAGGATTCCACAAGACGCATAGATTCTTGTTTGAGGTAAATCCTTTTTCAATGCATAGCCAAGAATAAAGAATCCTGCAACCGGCATACAATAAGAAAATACAAATGCCAAAGCATTTAAAATATAACTCTTTAGAAAATTCAATTTGTGACTCATAGTTTCATAGCCTTTTCTTTATTTAATAAAAATGGTCTTAAGTATGCGACTGTTGAACACATTGGCAAAACATCATCATTTAATGAAATATTCAATTCATTAATTATATATTTTCTTCTCTTTTGAATTCGATTCCACAATTCCGGTTCTTCTTTTGCAATCTGTTTTCGTAGATTTTCATCTGCTAATAAAACTGTACTTTCTGCACTTGTTCCTGCATAGCCTGATTTTGATGGAATAATATCAATTTGATACAACATACCACTTTGTACTAATTCTTTACTATTCGCATAAATATTTGATGACATCCACTCTTCATCAGCTGTTAAATGCCCAGGACACAAGCTCCAATTGTATTCAGTCTTTGGCATTGTTTCTTCAATTAAATCATAAACTTTGCCACCAAGCATTCCACAATGAACTTTTTCTAGCCATACTGCTACGGATGAGAAATATGGTTTTACTAATACATCTAAATAATCTTGAACAGCTTCATCCAATTCATTACTGTCATGAACTGCATAGCCAGCTCTAGATGAGAATCCACCTTTATATCCAATCGATAAGCTGATTGGATCTTTTAATTTCACTGTGTTCGTTGTTGGATAAATATTTGCCTTGATAAATCTAGGTCCAGATGCCGCAATTGTAACTACACTATTTCTTTGTCCATATGCATTTAAGATGTTTCCTAATTCCATTTCAGAAACACCTACATCCAAGTGATTCATAGCCTTCAAAATACAGTCACTCGCAAGGGAAGCACCAAATTCATAGTGAACAATTTCATTTACATTGTTTGTGCAACGAGCACCATCTTCTCCAATAAATAATCTTGTTGCATTAAATACATTACTTCCAACAAGTTCTTTAATTGTATCTACAACATAATATGGAACATCGAATAATTGAGCATTATCCTCATACTTACTAGTGAAGTTTTTCCATCCAACAATGCCTACATTATCGCCGTTTTTAAATTCACAACGTTTTAAGATATCTTTGATTCCTTCTTTAACATCCATAGGTTGATTAGGTAATGAAAAGTGTGGGCAGTGAATAGATGTATTCTTAATTCTCGCTTTTGAAGCTTTATTTAAATTTTCATTTCCTAGAACCATATAATGATTTCCATTTGAATTCAAAACTAATAATGCTTCTTCAAATCTAGGTAAGAATCCTGTCAAGTACTCAAAATTATTACCGTGTTCTAAATCTGCATAAATCACTAATGAATCAAAGTTTTCACGATTCATTCTATCTAGCACTTTATTTAATCGTTCCTGCATTGTTTCATCAGTTAACTGCACTGGAACATTTGTGCAATCGCACTCAGGTAATTTTACATTTTCATATTTTACTTCCATAAATCTAATCTCCTTAACTAAACAAATATCTATAAGAATACACTTATAGATATTTTGTTATTATTTATACGTACCCGCTGCTTGTTTTAAAGCGTGTGTTGCTTCTTCTACTTTTGGACCATATACAACCTGAATATTATTTTCATTAATTCGAATAATTCCTAATGATCCAGTTGTTTTTAATGCAGCTTCATCAACTACTGAAGTATCATTTAAAATTAGTCTTAATCTTGAAATACAGTTATCAATGTCGCGAATGTTTTCTTTACCACCAATAGCTTTTAAAATTGTTGTTCCCAATTCACTAGCTTCAACTTGTACTACATCATCACTACTATCTTCTACATCACGTCCAGGAGTTTTTAAGTTCTTCTTTTCGATTACATATTTGAATACAAAGAAGTAAGCGAAGAAGTAAACAATTCCTAGGATTACACAGAAGTACCATTTAGTATATGTACCTTGTAGGATACCGAAGATAAACAAGTCTACGAAACCACCACCAGCGTTACCAACACCGACTTGTAATAAAGACATAATCAAGAAAGACATACCAGCCATAAATGCGTGGAATACCCATAAGATTGGTGAAATAAAGATGAATGAGAATTCGATTGGTTCAGTGATTCCAGTTGCAAAAGAAGTTAATGCAGAAGCTAATAACATACCTCTAACTTTAGGTTGTTCTTTTGCGTAAGCTGTCTTATACATTGCGTAACAAGCACCTGGTAAACCAAACATCATGAATGGGTGAGTTCCTTGAGTTAAGAAACGAGTTGCTTGATGGAAAACGTTCATATCCATATTTTTTGCGACTAATTCTTCTTGGAAAATATTTAATGCACCAGATACTACTGTACCATCGATCATTGCAGTTCCACCAACTGGAGTGAAACGAATCAATTGGTTCAATACGTGGTGTAATCCAGTAGGAATCAATAAACGTTCTGCAAATCCATACAAGAATAATCCAAATGGACCAGATTTACTAATAACAGTTCCCAAGCCATCAATAAGCATACTGAAGAATGGCCATACAAAGTATGAAACAATTGCTACGAATGGTACTGTTAAGATAATCATAATTGGAACAAAACGGTTACCAGCAAAGAAACTAAATGCTACAGGTAATTTTTGTGTATGGAATTTATTATGAATAAATGCTGTCCATAAACCAGTAACGATACCTCCAAAGATACCCATACGATAAGTGAAAATTCCTAATTGTGTGTCATAAGCCGCATTTATTTGATATGCCTCTAATGTAGTTGAGCCATGGCTTGTTAAATAATCAATAGCTGTGTTTTCAGCTGTAATTCCATTTAATCCTAACATGTAGTTAAGCATTACGTGAAATAAAACAAAACAGATAACAACTGCAAATCCAGCAATTTCTTTATCTTCTTTTACCATACCAGTGGCAACAGAAATAGCAAATAAAATTGGTAATAATCCAAATACCTTTCCAACTAATGCAGATACTGCACCTACAACAACTTGAACACCTGCTGCACTCGCAAATGCTTCTCCAACTAAACTAGCATTGGTTAAAATAGTAGTGATACCTAACAACAAACCAGCTGCTACAATTATAGATAACGGTCCCATCATGGACTTACCTAGCTTTTGTATAAAAGTTCTCATGTAATCTTCTCTCCTTTACAATTCCAAAATGTGTAATGATCACTTGCGAGCTCTTACATTTCATATGCTATCCTAAAACAAATTTCAATTCAATATACCTAAGGCCTTTAAAATCGTTTATCAAAGTCTGTTTTTCCATCCATTTCTTGAATTTTCATCCAACGATATAAATACGTAAAAACATGCACTTAAAGAAAAAAATTAAGGTTTATTTTTTATAAAAGTTGACATATGATAGATATATGAAGTAAAGGACTTAGATATATATGACACTTGAAGAATTAGTAAATCAACATCATACTCAATTAAATGAAAACGATTTATATATATTAAATTTTATTTTCCAAAATATGGAATTATGTCAAGGAAAAACAGTATCCGAAATAGCACAGTTATCAAATGCGAGTGCATCCAGTATCATTCGAATTGTTCAAAAATTAGGATTCAAAGGCTATAGCGAATTCAGATATTTTTTAAGAAACGAACTCGATCGAAAGGATCGTGCAAGCGTTATTAACACGAATAAGATTGGTTCTTCTGTTGTGTTAGAAGATGTGACATCTACAATTCGTTTATTTGAACAAAATAAATTTATTGAAGATATTTATAAACTAATGGCAACTTCAAATCGAATCTATGCTTATGCAACTGGATATGGACAATCCTTGATGTTAAAAGAATTCTCTAGATGCTTAATCAATGTAGGAATTCACCTGATTATTATTCCTGGTCAAATCGAGCTTAATTTAATTTCAAACACATTAAAGCCGAATGATTTATTATTTATCGTTTCTCTATCAGGCAACATTTCAAAGCTTAAAATAGATATACAAACCGTTCAATTAAAAGGAACTCCAATTATATCGATCACGCTATTTTCACAGAACGAATTATCTCACATGGCCAAATACTCATTATACTATCAAGTATCAAACATTAACCAAGAAACAAGATTGAATAATTCTTCATTCTGTACATTAATGCTTATATTTACACTATTGTATGAAGGTTATATTAACTACAAGAAGAATGCAAAGTAGACATTCTTCTTTTAATTTGCAAAAAAAAGCAATTTAAAGAATTTTCTCTAAATTGCTAATGTGTTTATTTATTTTGTTGATAAATCTTTGACTAATTCAAGTAATACGTTAGCACCCTTTTCAATGTCTGTATACTCCGTCCATTCTTCTGGACAGTGAGATACTCCACCGTTTCTACTAGGTACATAAATCATGTTTGTATCTACAAAATCAGCCATAATCATAGAATCATGTCCTGTTCCTTGGTTCATTTGTTTGTGACTATAACCTAATTCATCGCAAATTTTCTCCATTTTTCCAACATTCTCATAATTCATAATACTTGGACCTGTTGGATTTGGATAATTTACTCTTCGAATTTCTTCTAACTCTGTCTGAATACCATATTTTTCAGTTACTTCATTTAATAAATCTACAATAATTTTATTAAAATCATTATTATCAACTACTTCTTTAGTGAAAGTACGAATTTCAATTTTACCCTCAACATATTCTGGTACAAACTGATTAGAGTTAGGAACAATATTCAATTGGCCTACCATTCCAGTCGCATCATCTCCAAATGTACGCATAACCGCATTAAACTTTTCAATGAAGTACGCAGCACCAACTAGAGCATCTTTTCTTTTGCTCATCAATTCTGTTGAATCTGCAGTTTTTCCATGGAATTTAATTGTGTATCTTCCAATACCAGCAAGATATTTAATTAATCCAACTTCAATGTTCTCTCTGTCTAAAACAGGTCCTTGTTCAACATGAAGTTCTAAAAAGTTTTTAATTGTTTTTGGATCTCTTTTTGCCTTTTCCAAATCCGGCTCAACACCATAGGCTCTTAAAGCCTCTAATTTAGTTTGTCCAAAACGGTTTTTACGAGTCTCTAGCTCATGATAAGTAAGTGTACCCATCATGGCTCTTGAGTTTGTAACACCCGTACTTGGTCCAAAAGTAAAGCCTTCTTCAGCATTCATTAAAATCAATTCAAGAGGATAATCATTTTCAAAATTATTTTCATGTAATACACGCATAACCTCTAATGCTGCAACAGAACCAGCAACTCCATCAAAAGCTCCCGCATGATAAACTGTGTCATAATGAGATCCTAACATAACACATGGCGCATCTTTTAATTTACCTTCACGACGCCCAAATAATGTTGACATGCCATCTTCATAAACAGTCAATCCAATTTTTTCCATTTCAGATATTAAATATTCCTTAGCCATTTTATCTTCTATTGTGTACGAAGATCTAGTTACACCACAATCAGGAGTTTCATTAAATGTGGCTAACGTTTCAATATCATTTTGAATTCTTTTTACATCTACTTTCATATCCCATACTCCTTTAAGCACCCAAATCATAGCACTGATAATTTAATGCAACAATGCATCTAAATCATTATGGTTGTATATTCAAATTCTGAATATTTATTTAAAAAAGTAGGAAAAATTACAAATAATCTCCTACTCTTTTTGATTCTGTCTATTTATTAAACTCAACAATATTATCTTGGCCAGCTACTACATTGCTGTGAGGTTTAACAATTGAAAATTTCTCTTTATTAGGGAATATAATCATACAAGTTGGATCTTTCCCTTCATTTTTCAATACATCAAAATCAACCTCTACTAAAGCATCCCCTGCTTTAACAACATCCCCTTGCTTTACTAAAGGTTTAAAGCCTTTTCCATTTAATTCAACCGTATCAATACCAATATGAATAATCATCTCAATACCGTTCTTTGACTTAATACCAAAGGCATGTGAAGTAGGGAATACAGTTACAACATCTCCATCCATTGGTGCAACAATAACCTTTGATGATGGAACCACCGCAAATCCTGGACCCATCATTTCTTGTGAAAACACTGGATCATTCACTTCACTAATTGGTAAAATTTTTCCATCGACTGGACATAAGAACACTTCTTTTTTCTTTAAAAAACCAAACATATCAATTCCTCCGTTTTTACTAATTATAGTATGGATTCTTTCGATTTATCATTCATTTTATGAATATCCATTCTATAATTTTATTATCCTATAAAAATTAAAAAAAGAGAAAATTTTATTCAAATCAACACTTATTACCCGTCTATAGAACTATACTATAGACTTATTAATAAATAAGTACACAAGTGTTAAACTGGTTCAAAAGTCATGCAGATAAGGGAATCCAACTTCCGGATAAAGCCGTTCCAGATAAATAATTTATAAAGTACCATAATAAGATTATATATGTAGAAAACTTATAGTCAGAAAAGGAATCTCATTATGAAATTATTAAACTCAAAATCAATATTAGATTGTACTGAACAAGAAATAGAATAACACAATCAAGAATGTTCTACAATTATAGAAAATCTTCATAAATATGGTGATTATGATTGTGCAGTTATCTATAAATATTTTGATGAAGCAAACAAAGAAAAAGAACCAGTCATTAAACAATGCAATCTATACGATTGTTTAGACACGGTTCAATTTGCAGATATCAAAAACGATGTAGATTTTGCTATAGTAGAAGGATTCTTAACATTTATTTGCTATGGATCAGAATACAAATACAACAATCAAATACATATAGTTACTACCGGTATTCAAATTAGACCATATGATAGCAATAGAGAATTTATATATCTAAACTTTAACTAATATCATTGATAATGTGCTTTAAGTATAAATAAAGAAGGATTCAATTAAACCATCTTCGATCTGAAGTCTTCTTTCTATATTCTGTTTTCTATCTTTATATATTTATAATCAAGGTCATCCCTACAATCTCATACATATAGTTACTATATGTATTTAGAACATCAACTTATAAATCATCATTTTCTAAATCAATTTCAGTATCAGAGTCTTCTAAGCTTAAAGGTTTAAAATGAAAATTTTCATCATCTTTCCAAATTAAATATGTTTTATCTGTATCACGCAAGATTTTCTCGTACCGTTCTCTTGCTTTAGGTGAAGGTTCCCTACAGACACGGAATAACCAAAACATCTTTAAATTTTCCTTTTCTAAACTTGAATTCAAATAATCGCCATTTATTCTAAGGATTCTTTGAATAGATTCAAAATTTTTTTCATCAGCACTATAACTTGCAACTGTTTTACCTTCTTTATTTACGTATGAAAAGCCATTCCCATATTCAATATTTGTAATCATTCTAGTTAACCTTGATGGTAAATAAAAATATCTTTCTGTTGCTAATTCGTCAGAACAGAGACATTTTTCCACTAATTTGAATACTTCAATGTCCGATTTTGTATCCGGAATTATTAATTCTCTATAAAGTTCTCGTTTTGAATGAATTAAGCATGCTTCTTGTGGTGTGCAGTAACACTTGCAATCCTGTACCGTGTAAAAGTCACAAACATCTAAAAATTCATATCTATCATCAAAATCATTTTCGATTTTTGTTAAAAAGCGTTTGAAATCTACTTTATTCACAACGCCAGTAGAAATGGAAACAGATTCTTCAACGCCAGATAATTCATTTTGTATCATTGTAGATGCGTATAAAATAACATTATTATTTTTATCAATAAGCCATTCACTAAATTGGTGATTTTCTTCTTTCATCCAATTCTCAATTTTATTTTTATCCATATAATCAAAACTTGTATTGACCAATAGGTCAACATTAAACCAATCATGATTATTTTCCATTGTTTTGTTAACATAATCTTGATAAACATTAACATAATTGTCCAACTGAGAATAATCATCAACAACTTATAGTTCCATCTTTGTATAAAGGAATAGAATTTGCTATGATGGCTTCTATATAATGTTTTGCAAGCCAAACATTCTTTTCCACAACACTCATAACCCTACTCATCACACCATGTGTTGCATACAAATATGTATGATGTATTGCCATATCAATTCCTATTGTATTATCATCTGAAACCCAAAATGTTTCAGGATTCCAACCTTGATTTAATATATACTGATAAGCCGCAGCAATAATCAATCCATCAACTTTTAAATTTGATGTTTCTAGATTTTCCTCATACTTTTTTATAAATTTAATAGCTTTTTCATGATACTTTTGTGTAGCATAGTTTTCTCTAAAAAATCCGTTAAACCCATCACAGAGTACATATCTAGATAAATCATAGTTTATTCCATTACAACATCCCCACCTAGTTGAGTTTAAAGCATCTTTATACACTGGTAATTCACTTTGTACATAATTATATGGTGGTGTTATAAATTTAAGTTTTGAATTATCTACTATACATTTTTTGATTGCTATCTTAACTATGCCTGCAGCATAATATCTGAGCACTACATTTTCATATTGTCTTAATCCATTTTCACTAAATATATTTTCAAGCAGCCATTGAGACACAACATCTAAATAATCCCTACAAACAAACTGATCCAACGCAATTCCATATGCTATAGCAAACATATCTTCTAGCACCTGCATATCATTAATTGATATACATTTTTTAAACAATTTCCAAAACTCAAATGGTTGCTCCATTCCCCACTCAATTAATTTAAATCTACTACTTTTACGAGTTTCATTATTCAACGACGATAAACTCCAAGCCAAAATCAAAGGTGCACCATTATACTTATCTGTATTATTTAAATTTATATTTGAAAACTCTAATTCAGTACGTGAATACCAAGTTTCATCCAAACCCTTGGTCAAGCACGACGGAATTGACCACCATATATCGCGATCTGCAGACTTATTAAAGCCTCTCAAAAAATCATCCAGTAAAACAGAACCAAGTGGATGTTCGTCCACTTTTAGAACAGGTTGTATAACATTACTAAAAATTTGTCTAAATCTTTCTGCCGAATAATTCATTTGATTCTTCAAGTATTCAGAATATTTACGAGCAACTTCTATTGAACAGTTTGCTAAAGCATAACATATCAATTTAAATGCTATATCATTTTTAATTTTCACATTGGGATACTCTGTAATCAGTTTCCCGTTTTCAATTGAAATTAATGCAAACATTTGATTAACACCATTCACATTATCTATACTTAAATTTTCGCCTGACTCTACTTGCTTAAACACTTTTTGCCCTATCAAATAATCAAATGCAGGTTGTATTCCCCAAGAAAAAAATTCTTCAATAGGTGAAAATTCATCTTTTTGTTTTTGATATCTATAGATAAAACCCTCATTTATATAAAAATCTAATAAATCATCTAATTCAATTGATCGGACAATAACATTGTTGCAAATATCCTTGTACTGAACCAAATCGTTTTTAGCAAATAAATCAGCTAAACAAATTAATGTATTATGAACCTCTTCAGTACCTCTTTTCGAATTATGTAATCTAGCATAATTCTTTTGTAAAGACTTCATTTTTTCTTTATATAAACTGGTTAACACCGTCATATTTTGTTTTAAAGAATGAATTGGTTGTCCACGGTAAATATCGCAAAATAATCTTATAGCTATTGGAGATTTTAAATTGTTTTTTATCCAAAGATTATCTTGAATATCAATATTGTATTTTTTAAAGTATTTTTCACATATTTTTTCTAGATTGGCATCCCCTGTTTGTGGAATATCTAGAATCGAATCCTTATAGGATAATTTATAACGATCTTCAAAAACGTACGGTCTAGAAAAAAACACAAACTTTAGTCTAGGAAATTTTTTCTTATATACTTCTGTCTCTTGAATTTTGACTCTCCAGAAATCCCATGATTTTGCTTCATCTATACCATCTATCATAATCACACAATTGGATTCAACCTGGTACTCCTCACCGAAATAACAATTTTTTAAACATGCAGCATTTTGTAAAGCTTCAAGCAATTCAAATTCATTCCAATTTGGTTCAAGACCTAATGAATTAGTAATCATTGACGACCAAGTAGCATCTTCAGAATAGCTTTTCGCATTAATAATCACAGGAAGATGCAGTTTATTTTCTAAAAATTTCGATGCCTCCGCTATCATACCGGCTGTCTTTCCAGTTCCTGGCAATCCTAAAAACAGGATTTTATTACTATCAGGTTGCCTTAACAATCGTCTGAGATTATAAAACTCTTCATCTATACTTATTAATGTTTTTTTTGCCACATCACAATGAAAATATGTTTTAAAAATTAACGTATTAGCTTGTATATCATCAACACTACATGTTAATCCCAATGTCTCTGGTATAAAGCTTATGTTTCCTCCCTTCTTCACTATATCCTGATTTTGCTCAAACACTACTATCCATTTATTCAACATTGAAATATCATTATTAATCTTTTTTGTTAAGTCTTTATCTTCATCTAATTTTTTCAATTCCAATAAATCTTGGTAATATCTAATTAATAATCTAAATCTGCTTGTAAGATTGCAAATGCAATTTAATCTTTTTTTTTTATTCAATTCAACACTTCCTAAAAAAAGTTCTAATTTATCATGTATATATCCCTCAGTATAGATTTCCGGAATATATTTTGTATTCGCCCATCCATTTTTTATTCGTTCTAACGAAAGAGAAAACTGCTCATCAAAAACGATTGTATTCTCAAACCAATATTTATAAATACCCTGTACTCCAGAACCAGTTAATTTTTGTTGTATTGTCGTTTCATCCCATAGAACCAATTCCACATCCGGATTAGATGATTTAAGAGATTCGCATAATTTCGTCCATCTACAAAATTCTGTATTTTCTGCTATATTTCCATCTTTAACAACTTTTTTTTTCCACCTAAATCTCTCGGTATACAAACTATATATTTTTTTATTTCTGGATGTACTTCATAGCAGTTTTAAATGAATTACAAATTTGATTAAATTGTAAATTTTGCAATTTATCTCGAAACCATTTAGCTTGCACTGCAATTATGTCACCATTTTTTAAAGTGCCATACGACTCAAGTCCACCATCTCCACCTGAGCCATTTACAAAAACAAAATTTTCTAATTCATTTTCATATTCTTCTTTACACCATAACTCAAATAATTGGTTACACATAATTTCAAACGCGCGATTATTAGATTCGCCATGGCTACTAAACTTTACCCAATTCATAAAACCTCCATTATTCTTTAAATTATTTTTACATACAACTCTATTTTTATATTATTCTATAAATAGTTTAATCTACCATTTATTATATCATTTCTAATTTCAACTTTATAACTTACTAAAAATATGCATAGCCAATTGACTATGCATATTTAAATCGAACTTCATAATTTTTGTAACTACCAAGATTATGAATCATCTTAGTATAACGTTTCTCAAAAGACTTTTTAGCCTTGCTTTGAGAATCATTTGAATTTGCTAATTTATCAAGCTCCTTCTCCAACTCAACTACCTTCGCATTAAACTCCTTCTCAGTAATAGGACGAAGTTTGCTTTGTCTATTGAAGTTTTCTTCATAAGAATCCTGCTTCAAATGTGTTTCATGTTCCTGTTAAGGTGCATTCACCGTTACAACCTTAGTCAATTCATTCGCTGTTGCTTTGGTTTTATCCAAATCATAATAGAAACTTGTTAAGGCTGTATATTCAAACTGCATTTCACTGTTATAGCCCATAGGAATGAAATTAAATAACTTAACTGGTTCTGAAATATCCTTTTTACCAGTAGACTCTTGTTCAGCACAAACTAATTTACCAACCTCTCGCAATTCAATTGGAACTGCTGTTCGCTTATCTTCTTTTGGTGGATTCATAAATCTATATAATCCAACACTTGAAAAAGAAATAACCAATACAGCTATCGTAATAAAAACTCCCTTAATCTCTGGATGCTTTTTAATAAAAGAAACATCCTCATAGTCTTTGTCATCTAAATAATTCATTTTGTTTTCCTCCTATTTTTAATATGAAGCATGCTGTGTAGTAGGCATGTTGAATAAACTGTGAATTACTGTTTTAAAACGAGTAAATAAACCATCTTCAACTGGTTGATCATAACCTTTGATTTTTAGGTATGCATCCACAAAAGCTTCTTTAAACTCTTGTACATCCATTTCAAATGGATAATACTCATTCAAATCTTTGCCCTGGATATAATCAGCCATCTGTTGTAAATGCTTAGTGAATTGAATCACTCCAGTACCATAAAAATCATCAATCAAATGAGGGAGTCTAGATAAGAAACAAACTCTAAATCCACGATAATCCTTCTTGATTTGAATACGATTGTTTGTGAATACAACAACCTTTTCAATTCTCATATTCTCATATCCAGCATCCTTAAGAAGTTGTTGAATGATTTCAACTCTAAAATCCATCTTAGCACCTAAGTGACTATCAAAATTTTCATATCGACATCTTGTACATGTCACCAGCCTCATCAATATAAACATCTCTTTTAGAATTCTTAACTTCAACAATTGTTGCCACACCCTGTTTCAATACAAGAAAATCAATCTCTGTATTGTGAACACCATCTGACAACTGAAGATTTCTTAGAACAACATGATTGGATTTCATATAACCCAAATATTGTTCAACCCTTTCTTCACCAGTAATCCCAGACTGTTGAGCACGAACATGATTTGAAAATATAGAAGCCAATCTAGACAACTTCTTCAATTCTTGATCCGCTACATTTCCAGCCTCATTATTCATGATGTGCAAACGTTTCATAATATATGACATATGAACATATTCACTAGGAATATCCAAACCATCTTCAAACACAATCTGAGCCATCTCTTCTTCTAAAAGATCCATCTCTGGAAGAAGTTCTTCTCTAGAATAAACATTCTTACTTAAACCTTTCAAACTACTTAATAAACCTTCTCTATTCATCATTTTCTTTTCCTCCTATTTATTAGCATTACTCTGCTCTTTAAACTTTGACACATCCTTTACATGCATCTCATCCGCCAACTTTCTATTTCTTTCAATCTTCTCTATTAAACGAATCATACGTAAACGATTATCAACAGTTTTCATAACTAACACCAATATTTCTTCTTGATATCTTCAAGTATCTATATCATAATTTCATTAGAGCATTTTCTACAGACAAAAGAATGCGCAAAAAAACACACTTTTTCGCACTTTTTGCGAAATACGAAATGAGGGCATAATAATGAGTGAACAAATAAAAACCGCGTTTAAAAAGCGCGGTTTTCTCTGCGGCTATAAGCCTTTACTGCCAGCTCGCGTCTCAAGGCGCTGCTTTCACTTCGTTCAAGCTATCGCTTTTGACTCTCGCCAGCCCTCAAAGGGCTTTATTTTTTACTTATTCTTTCTCCTCGCTTTTTCTTGTTTATACGCCTGTTGCTCTGCTTCTGAGAATGGATTTGCGTACTCTTTTACACTCATTTTATCCATTGCGATATCGTG
>ENA-OQCN01000457-OQCN01000457.1-human-gut-metagenome-genome-assembly--contig:-NODE-457-length-21938-cov-4.640778_pt1 | contig 21938 bp, 22 predicted proteins | sample MGYA00242497_ERZ504576 | MGnify/ENA primary metagenome ERZ504576 (study PRJEB26092, sample SAMD00036296) | human gut metagenome | host: Homo sapiens | study: EMG produced TPA metagenomics assembly of... | reverse complement strand
GCGCTGGCATCGTTTCCTTCGACGCGATTACAATGCATTTGATCAGGGTTTCCACTGTCTGGATTTCCCCCTCCTCCAGAAACACCTGAGAACCGCCCATTGACTTTGCATGGGCACTGGTTGTGACTGTATCGTCCATTTTCAGGCTGCCTTTATCCAGAGCATCAAAGATCAGGATCAGCGTCATGATCTTCGTGATACTGGCAGGGCTTCGTCTGGTATCCGCATCCTTCTGATAAACGACTGTTCCTGTCTGCGCTTCCATTAAGATTCCTGAGGGTGCTTCAATAAGATCTGTGGATTCTGCCTGTTTGGTATTGCTTTCCTCGGGCAAAAAGATTCCGGCGGCATAAGCAGGGGTAATGATAGTGCAGACCATGATGATCACAGCGCATATTATGGAGATCCATTTTTTTCGCATATTATCTCTCCGATCAATGTACCGGCAGGCTGCCGGCGCACGCTCTAAGACTACTTTCTTTATTCATTATATAGCAATCCAATAAAATAATGCATCTTAATCCGATCCGATACCTGATCATAATCAGATAAAAAGCACTGAAAACCATAAAAATACGATTTTCAGTGCTCATTTTACATCAGCGGCGCAAATGCGCGGAAAATATTCTGCATGATACGTAGCCCTATATTTCTGTTCAGGCAGAATTCCGGTTCTATCTGCCTGCAATATTCCATAGTCTGGATAAAATCATCTTTGATATCCTGTATTACTCTGTTTCTGTAGATCCATACACCATCCTCAAAATGAAGATAAAGACTTCGATAGTCCAGGTTGATGGTTCCCACTACTCCGATCTCATCATCACTCACAAAGGATTTTGCGTGAAGGAAACCGGGCTGATATTCATAAATCTTTACACCGGCTTCCAGAAGGTGTCTGTAATAGGATTGGGTAAGGATAAATACCAGCTTCTTGTCAGGGATTCCCGGCGTCATAATACGCACGTCCACCCCGCTTTTGGCTGCCAGACAGAGGGCAGTCATCATCTCATTATCTATGATCAGATAGGGAGTACAGATATATACATATTTTTTTGCCTTGTTGATAATGTTCAGATATACATCTTCACCGACAACCTCCTCATCCAGAGGTGTATCACAGAACGGCTGGACAAATCCGTCACTCTCAAATTCTCCCTCATGATATCTGTGGGGAAAATAGGCTTCATAATCAATACTTTCTTCAGATCTGCCGATCACCGCCCACATATGGAGAAACATTACCGTCATATTCCAGACAGCTTCTCCCTTGAGCATAACAGCGGTATCCTTCCAGTGTCCGAAACGCTCTTTCTGGTTGATATATTCATCTGCAAGATTGATGCCTCCCGTAAATCCAACCCATCCGTCAATGATACAGAGCTTCCTGTGATCCCGGTTATTCTGGATAATATTCAAAATGGGACGGAAAGGATTAAATACCTGACATTTGATTCCTTTTTTCTGAAGCTCTTCATAATATTTATGGGGAAGTGTTGTGAGACAGCCAAATCCATCATAGATCAGGCGCACATCCACACCCTCCGCAGCTTTCTTTTCCAGAATATTCAGGATTGTCTGCCACATCACCCCATCATTGATAATGAAATATTCAATAAAAATGTATTTCTTCGCCTGTTTCAGTTCCCTCACAAGCACCGGAAACATATCGTCTCCTACCTGAAAATACTCTGCAGTTGTGTTCTCATGGACCGGAAATCTGGAAACATCCGAAATATATCTGGACTGATTTGAAGCCGAGGGATCCAGAGCCTCCAGCTTCTGCCTCGTCTGTGGCCGATCCCGCAGATACTCCCTGCTCTCCTCAATCCTCTGTTCAAAATGCTGCTGCATGATCGCAGCGATCCTGGAACGTCCAAATACAAAATATAATACCACTCCAAGGATTGGCAGGATCAGGATCAGCATGGTCCAGGCCAGTTTATAGGAAGGATTTATTTCCTTATTCAAAATCCACAATACCAGCACAATACCTATCAGCCTCAATCCGATATCAATATATCTGGAATAAGCGGCCAGACGCAGTACCATCATTAAGATCCATCCGAGCTGGACAAGCATTGCAACCGCAACATAAAAGATTCTGTTGAAAATCAGCTTTGCCAGTTTTTTAAACAGTAAAGGATCCAGTTTTTCTTTTCTTTAAGTATTTTGTTATTTTCTGCCTTCAAGATTACTTCCTTCCCCTGATTATTGTCCAAATTATGATAAAAATCCCTGACAGAACTGCCAGGGATTTTGCGCACAATTAATTATATTTACGTTTTCTTGCGGCTTCAGATTTCTTTTTACGACGAACGCTTGGTTTCTCGTAATGCTCTCTTTTGCGGATTTCCTGCTGGATTCCTGCTTTTGCACAGCTTCTCTTGAATCTGCGAAGAGCGCTATCTAAAGTCTCGTTTTCTTTTACGATAACGTTTGACATAGACTCACACCTAACCTCCCTCCAGTTGTAGATTGTGCTAAAATACAACTGTCTGGGTATTTTTCTTGCACGAGTGTTATTATATATCATAACACAAGGGTTCGTCAACAACTTTTCGCGATTTTTATGAAAAATTTGTCAAAAATGTAAATCTCGAATATTATACTTATTTTGTAAGCTGTTTCTCCAGGATTCCTGCTGCTGCATCCATAGCTTCCTGAGCTTTCTCCGGATTCTTTCCGCCGGCCTGTGCCATGTTCGGACGTCCACCGCCGCCACCGCCAACGATAGCTGCTACTGCTTGATGAGATTTCCTGCATGAGCTCCCGCTTTCTGAGCTGCATCTGTTGCCATTGCAAGGAGATTTACCTTACCGCCGTTTACTGCTGCAAGAAGGACAACACCTTCGCCAAGCTGCTCTTTCAGCTTGTCACCAAGATCTCTCAGACCGTTCATATCAACGCCATCAACTTTGGCTGCAAGGAGTTTTACGCCGTTTACTTCAATGACTTTATCCATAACATCACCAAGTGCACTCTGAGCTGCTTTGCTCTTGAGGGACTCGTTCTCGCTCTGAAGTGCTTTTACCTCAGATTGAAGATGGCCGATTTTCTCTACTACCTCAGATGTATTAGCCTTTAATGCTTTTGCTGCCTCATGAAGAAGCTCTTCCTGTTTTCTGTAGTAGTCGATAACAGCTTTGCCTGTCAGTGCCTCAATACGGCGGACTCCTGCTGCAATACCGGACTCGGAAACGATCTTAAAGAGCATGATAGAGCTTGTATTCTTTACATGTGTACCGCCACAGAGCTCTTTGGAGAAGTCACCCATGGATACTACACGTACTTTCTGGTCATATTTCTCACCGAAAAGAGCCATTGCTCCGGATTTCTTTGCTTCTTCCACATCCATGACATCTGTATGGACATCAAGACCTGCCTGGATCTCTTTGTTTACAAGCTCCTCTGCTGCCTGGATCTCCTCAGCTGTCATAGCCTGGAAATGAGCAAAATCAAACCGAAGTCTCTCCGGTGTTACAAGAGAACCCTTCTGCTCTACATGGGAACCAAGAACAGTTTTCAGTGCTTTCTGAAGAAGATGTGTTGCGCTGTGGTTTTTCTCTGTATCTTTTCTTGCATCTTCATTTACTTTCAGCGATACTGTCTCGCCTGCGGAGATCATGCCGGACTCCATATGTCCTACATGGCCAAACTTGCCGCCGCGGAGTTTGATGGTATCCTCAACAACAAATTTACCGTTTGCAGTCTCGATCACACCGGTATCGCCTTCCTGTCCACCCATAGTTGCATAGAACGGAGTCTGCTCAACAAATACAGTACCTTTCTGTCCTTCTGTGAGAGAATCTGCAATCTCTGTCTCTGTAGTAAGGACAGTTACTTTGGAATCAAAAGTAAGATGATCATAGCCAACGAACTCTGTAGTTACATTGACATCAATATCATCATATACAGTTGCATCTGCGCCCATATAGTTAGTTACTTCACGGGCAGTACGTGCTTTGACTCTCTGCTCTTCCATTGCTTTCTGGAAGCCTTCCTCATCAATACCGTAACCTTTTTCCTCAAGGATCTCTTTTGTAAGGTCAAGCGGGAATCCGTAAGTATCATAAAGCTTGAATGCGTTGTCTCCGGAAAGAGTTTTCTCACCGGCTTTCTTCATATCCTCTTCCATATCAGAAAGGATGCGAAGTCCCTGGTCGATGGTCTTATTGAACTGATTCTCCTCGTTTGTGAGAACACGGAAGATAAACTCCTTCTTTTCCTCAAGTTCCGGATAACCGGCTTTGGAGCTCTCGATCACCTGTGCACTTAATTTTGCAAGGAATGTTCCCTCAATGCCGAGAAGACGTCCGTGACGTGCTGCACGGCGGATCAGACGGCGGAGAACATAGCCGCGACCTTCGTTGGTTGGCATGATTCCATCGGAGATCATAAATGTTGCAGAACGGATATGGTCTGTGATCAGACGAATAGAAACATCGTCTGCATAGTTTTTCTCATATTCTTTATGTGCGATCTCGCAAACAAGATTACGAAGTGCACAGATCGTATCTACATCAAAAATAGAATCTACATCCTGAACAACTACAGCAAGTCGCTCAAGTCCCATACCTGTATCAATGTTCTTCTGCTTCAGTGTTGTATAGTTTCCATTTCCATCATTCTCAAACTGTGTGAAAACGTTGTTCCATACTTCCATGTAGCGGTCGCAGTCACAACCTACTGTACATCCTGGTTTACCGCAGCCATATTTTTCCCCACGGTCATAGTAAATCTCAGAACATGGACCACACGGACCTGCACCATGCTCCCAGAAGTTGTCTTCTTTTCCGAAACGGAAAATACGTTCGGCCGGAATTCCGACCTCTTTGTTCCAGATATCGAAGGCTTCATTATCATCCAGATAAATGGATGGATAGAGACGGTTTGCATCAAGTCCTACAACCTCTGTAAGAAACTCCCAGGACCAGTGAATTGCTTCTTTTTTGAAGTAGTCACCAAAAGAGAAGTTACCGAGCATTTCAAAGAATGTACCATGGCGTGCAGTTTTACCTACGTTTTCGATATCTCCTGTACGGATACATTTCTGGCAGGTTGTCACTCTTGTTCTTGGCGGTTTTTCAGCACCTGTGAAATATGGTTTCAGCGGAGCCATACCTGCATTGATCAGCAGAAGACTCTTATCTCCCTGCGGAACCAGGGAAAAGCTTTTCATTACAAGATGTCCCTTGCTTTCCATAAAATCAAGGAACATCTTACGAAGTTCGTTCACTCCGTACTTTTTCATGTTGTTATCCTCCTTGTGTCAACCCCTTTTTGCAGCATTCCCGGATCTTGAAATCTGCATTCGGAAATGCTACATATACGGGAAATTATTTTATACAGATTTTTTTGAATTTCTTTTTGCCTCGCTTGAGAACGATTCCTTCTCCTGCAAAAGCATCTTTTTCAACAGTGTGATAGATATCTGTGATCTTCTCACCGTCGATGGAGACACCACCCTGCTGGATCGCACGGCGACCCTCGGAACGGCTTGGTACCAGCTCTGCTTTTACAAGAAGTGTGATCAGGTCGATTTTTCCTTCCTCATCAAAATCCTCCTCTGCAAGCTCGGTTGTCGGCATATGAGAAGTATCCGCACCTGAAAACAGTGCGCGCGCACCTTCCTGTGCTTTCTTGGCCTCTTCCTCACCGTGTACAAGCTCTGTCAGCTGGTATGCAAGGATCTCTTTCGCTTTGTTCAGCTCGCTTCCTTCCCATTTGGCCATCTCATCGATCTCTTCAAGCGGAAGGAATGTAAGAAGACGCATACATTTAATAACGTCTGCATCGTCTACATTTCTCCAGTACTGGTAGAAATCAAACGGAGATGTCTTGTTCGGATCAAGCCATACAGCACCGGATTGTGTCTTGCCCATCTTCTTGCCCTCAGAGTTGAGAAGCAGTGTGATAGTCATAGCATAAGCATCTTTGCCAAGTTTACGGCGGATCAGCTCTGTTCCGCCAAGCATATTGCTCCACTGGTCATCACCGCCGAACTGCATGTTGCAGCCGTATTTCTGGTACAGCATGTAGAAATCGTAGCTCTGCATGATCATGTAGTTGAATTCCAGGAAGCTTAAGCCTCGCTCCATACGCTGTTTGTAACACTCTGCTGTCAGCATACGGTTTACGGAAAAGTGAGCACCTACCTCACGGAGAAGCTCTACATAGTTAAGATTCATAAGCCAGTCAGCATTGTTTACCATAAGAGCTTTTCCATCGGAGAAATCGATAAAACGACTCATCTGCTGTTTAAAGCAGTCAATATTGTGCTGGATGGTCTCTTTTGTCAGCATCTGACGCATATCGGTTCTTCCGGACGGATCACCGATCATTCCTGTTCCGCCGCCAAGAAGGGCGATCGGACGGTTGCCTGCCATCTGCAGTCTCTTCATCAGGCAAAGAGCCATGAAGTGACCTACGTGAAGGCTGTCTGCTGTAGGGTCAAAGCCGATATAGAATGTGGCTTTCCCGTTATTTACCATCTCTTTAATCTCATCTTCGTCTGTAACCTGTGCGATCAGCCACGTGCTTTCAGTTCTTCCCAAACTGTCATTGTTCTTTCCTCCTGTATAGCTTTTATGTTTACGCTTTTTTGTTACATAAAGTTTATAATTTACAGTATTAGCGTAAAAAATAAAATGCCCGGTTCCTGTCCGTTTAGGACGAGAACCGGGTCCCGCGTTACCACCTAAATTTACAGAAAACTCGCATTTCCTGCCTCATAAAGTGAATTTATATCCTTTACGTCAATATATAACAAGATATAAAATCACTTCAGCACAATAACGGGTGCTATCCGTCGCAGCCTATCTGTAAAATCTATATTTCACAGTATTAAATCATGATTCGGTGCGCAGCTCCGGGATGTATTCACGAAAGTTCCACCTGCGCCTCTCACCTGCCGGCTGCTCTCTGTGGGGTTTTCCCTGGGTTACTTCTTCCCTTCCTCGCCTTTTACTATACTATATGAAGTATACAAACTGCTTTTTTGTTTGTCAAGAAATTTTAATATCGCTTTGACAACTTAAAGCAGCAGAATATAGTTGCTTATTTTACAGAAAACAGCCATTTAAAATTATTATTTCAGGCCTTCATCTACGTATAGTTCATTGCCGTCTGCTGCCGATGTTGCAAGTTGATCGCACCGTTCATTTAACGGATTATCTGCATGTCCTTTAACCCAGTGGAAGTTTACCTGATGCTGTTCTTTGGCCTTTAAAAGACGTTTCCAGAGGTCTACATTCTTCACATCTTCATTCTTTCCGCGTTTCCAGTTCTTCCTGAGCCAGGAATCGATCCAGTGCTGGTTAAAAGCATCTACCAGATATTTGGAATCAGAATAGAGATCCACCTGGCAGGAACGTGTAAGAGCTTCCAGTGCCACAATGGCTGCCATCAGTTCCATTCGATTGTTCGTAGTTTTCTGATATCCTCTGGACAACTCTCTTTCGTGAAGCTGTCCCTTCGTGTCAATATACTGAAGAACAGCTCCGTAACCGCCCGGTCCGTCAGGATTTCCACGTGCTGCACCGTCTGTATAGATTTTTACCTGCATATAATCTACTCCTTGAATCTAAATTGAATATAAAGCAGACATTTTCATTCCACTTTATTCTATTTTTATTAATTTACAGTATTGATTTCTATCCGATTATACCTGTCCTATCTCTTCTGTGCAAGAATTTTTTCCAGACACCTGTGTGCTCAAATTCTACTGCTGCGTTTCCGGCATCCTTCACAAGTTCAGAATCGTATCCCAGCATATCCAGAAGACGAATTGCATTCCTTGTTGTGGCTCTTCCCTGCTGAAGCAGATAATTAAACACTATCTCTCTGTCTTTGACTTCTTCTTTGAATGATAATTTCTATAAATACCATCCAGAATATAGGAAAGCTCAATATCATGGGTCGCCGCAAAAGGCAGCATCCAGTTTCCGCAAAGTGCATTAAGAATCTGAGAAGAAGCTGCAATACGTTCAATTGTATTCGTTCCTCTTAACACTTCATCAATCACACAGAGAAGAGGCTCTTTTTTACGGCTTTCATCCAGAATCCGTTTCAGGGAGCGGATCTCTACGATAAAATAACTCTCACCACTGCTGATATCATCTCTTAGTGCCATGGAAGTCATGACCTTGAGAAATGGCATATGGCAGGATGATGCTGTACAGGTGTGGATCGTCTGTGCCAGAATGCCATTGATAGCCACATTTTTAAGAAAAGTGGACTTGCCGGAGGCATTGGAACCAGTGATCAGCGTTCCTCCCTCTGCTGTAATGCTGTTGGCCACCGGATGAGAGATCAGCGGATGATAGAGAGCTTCTGTTTCCAGGCGTACTGTTGATGATCCTCTTCTTTCCAGAGTATAAACTCCGGGTTACACCACTCAGGCAGTATCCGACGGTAAGAAGCAATGGAGATCAGTGCATCCAGCTCTCCGATATTGTCGATCAGGTTCATGATCTGTCCTGTTTTATCCTGAACTTCTTTTAGCACGGAATTATACATTAAAATATCAACATGAAAAACCATCCGCACATAACTCATAAAAATCTGAAACGGATCTCCGGAGTCTGCATTTTTACTGGTAAGCATAACAGCTTTTTTCCGAAAACGGCTGAATTCTTTTTTCCCTTCTCTGATAGCATCCATCTGTTTTTTGACTTCCGGCCAGTCCACAGTCTGCATCTCGTCTGCTGCTCCCAGCATTTTCAGAAGATGATTAAAACAGTCCAGATAGGCTTCAATAACCTTCTGACCGATACTTGCATAATAAATGACAATATTTGCGATCATCAGACAGATAAATACAAGAAAACCTGCCATCGGATACATCGGAAGCAGAATAAAAAGACTTGAAAGAAGTGCTGCAAGCATGACAATATGGATTTTAAGATCAATAACCGGAGCATCTTTTAATGCCAGAACTGTATCTGACAGGGAACCGATCCTGGTTTTTCCGACAGAAGCTAACATCAGCTGGAGTTCTGTGCGTTCCTGCTCATGAGTATCGAAAAATCTTATCTCTTTTTCCCGTTCTTCCAGTATTTTTTTATCAAAAGCAGGTCTTCGGAGCATATCATAAAGAACATCTTCACCAGGCGAAGAAACTGTCTGATTCATCTGCATGAAAACACGGTCCATATCCAGATCGTTCCATGTAATATCATCAATACAAAAACCGGCACTTTCTTTTCTGCGGAAATAGTGAGAAATCCGTTCCAGATCATCCGGAGAATATTCCCGTTCAGGAACCTTGCCAAATATCCTGCGAATACGGTTCCGCTGTATTTTTTTCCATTTATGGTTATTCCATGCCATTAAAACGACAAACAGCAGAACAATGCCTGCTGCCCATATGATCACCTGGAAATAAGGATTCATATATGCCCTCCTGTTATGAAGTATGAAAAAATCCCCTGCCTGACACCAGACAGGGAACTGTTTCTTATACCCAGTCTACAAAAAACGTATGATCTTTGTAGACTTCATATTTAACTTTACTAAAATTCAACGGCTGTTTTTTGAAAGCACTGTTCATCATAAAATACATATATTTGAAATCTTTCTGTTTAAATCCTTTTAATGTTCTGGCTTTCCCGTTTTTAACATAATTATTAAAAATAGTCATAGCCTCTCTGGCAGCCTGATATGCAAGAGTACGATTCTCGAAATTGCCATTCAGTCGTTTCAAAAGAGCACCGTTACGGACTACGGAATACTGAGCTGTTGTGCTGCTTCCAATATTTTCGTAGATCACACCACGAATCGTTGATGGAAATTCTTTATCTGTCTTGATCGTACGGTTCAGAACGCAGAGTGCTACTGCTTCCATTCCGATCTTTCCCTGATCCCCTGCCTCGGACTCGCAGAGTGCAGCAAGAAGTTTCTCATCTGTTGTCTTGCCATTGGCAATTCCCGGATGACTCTTATACTCTTTGACCATGGTATAATATCTGGAATTTTTAGTATCGTAAACCTTTACATTTCCATTGCTCAGATTCTTATCCGGATGGGAAGAACTTCCATTATTATTGCCATTTGTCTTAACTGAGGCCACTCCGGTTGAAGAAATCGTATAAGTAACTCCGCTAACTGTTACCGTTGTGCTGACGGCCATGGAACCATCTGCTTTAAAATAATATTTTTTTCCGCTGATGGTCTTTAAACCGGTAACCATATAACCTGTGTTTTTCTCAAAATAATACTTCTTTTTACTGATAGTCTTCCAGCCTGTAGCCATATAGCCAGTATCTGGTTCAAAATAATAATTAATATTCTTGCTGGTATTCTTCAGCCATTTCGTTGCCATTATTCCGGAACCTTTATAAAAGTAGCGCCGATGACCTTTGCTGTCTTTCATCCAGCCAGTAACCATAACACCTTCACCGCTCGTAAAATAATATCTATAACCTTTGCTGTCCTTCATCCAGCCTCTGGTCAGCTTACCAGTAGCCGGATCAAAGTAGCGTTTATGTTTTTTTGAATCAGTCAGCCATCCTGTTACCATTACGCCTTTTTTACTGGTAAAATAATATGTTTTTTTACCGTTCACATTGAGCCATTTCTTGACCTGGACACCTGTTTTTTTATTAAAATAATATTTATATTTTCCGAGAGTAAGCCAGCCTTTCTGTTTGCTTCCATTACTTTTTATGTAGTAGGTCTTTCCGTTAATGGTTTTAAATCCGGCAGTTGCTGCCTGTACTTCTGTAGCCGAATGCGAAAGGAAAGTACATCCCATCAGAAGCAGCGCGGCCATCATCAGGCCTTTGAACCAGTTCTTTTTTCTGAAACTCTTCATAATTTTCCCCATTCTTTCTGAACCGACGAGAGTATATCGGATCTGTTTCTAAAAATTACAAAATTGTTACATTGGGTTTATTATATCGTAATGAATCAACACTGTCAACTTTTTTGTAACCTGGGACAGACTCCCCTCATATGATGAAGTGTAATCAAATTTTTCGGAGGACTTATCAATGAGTGACTTAGCGGCTACAAACTGTAATGACTGTGGATGCGGCTGTGATTCCGGATGTGGCAATAACTGTGGATGCAACAATGGCTGTGGGTGCAACAATGGCTGTGGATGCAACAATGGATGGGGAACTTCCCTGTTTGGCGGTGGAAACAGCTGCTCCTGCATTCTCTGGATCATCTGCCTGCTTTGCTGCTGCGGAAATAATAATAGCTGCGGATGCAATAACAACAGCTGTAATGATAGCTGCTGGATCATTATCCTTCTTCTGCTGTGTTGCGGAAATAACGGATGTGGATGCTGCTGATTTCTTTTCTCCCAAAAGGGGCAGAGGTTATTTCCTCTGCCCTTTCTGGTCTTGTTTTTTGGCCTCTTCCTGCTCCTTTTTCTTATCTTCCAGACATTTCAGATCTATCTCATAAAAAGCATTTCCATCGATCACAAGCTTCTGCTTTTTTTCAGTTCCCATATCTGTTTCCCTTATTAAAAATTTCTTCTATATATATTATGGCAGTTTTCGTGTTTCTGTCATATTTCTGTTTCAGAAATCATAGATTTCAGGAAAAAGGACTTTTTTATGGAACAGGATTTCATTGCCAGAACTGCCCTGGACGAAATGGTGGAAAGTGACCGAAATCAGATGCTGAAAGCTATGATCCCCTATCTTCCGCCATCAGGTCAGCGGTTTCTGTCCATGTATGCCAAAACCCAGGAGCTTATTAATACTATGACTTTGTTTCAGAATCGCAGTTATTATCCGGATATGCAGGCAGCCAGTGTCTCCGTAAACGATCCTATGGAAATGCTGCAGGATATACGAAAGTGCTGCGGAAGCCAAAACCGCAGACAGATCGATCAGATCACCAATCTTATGGCAACCATACAGATGATGAAGATCATGAATGAAAATCCACCAGGAGGTGATAATCCATGAGTGACGACTGGAAAAAAGACCCCCGCCTTTCCCAGATGGATCCGCAAAAACTCTCCATGCTTCAGAATCTGGCGGATCAGGGATTGGGGAAAAATCCTTCAGAACTGCTACCTTTTATTATGGAAGCTACTTCCAGGGGAAAAAATGCCGGATTGAATTTCAGCTCCCATGAAATTTCCACGATCATAGAAGTGATCAAAATGGGAAAGAATCCGGCAGATGCAGCCAGGCTCGACCGAATCGTAAATCTGATGAAAATGATACAACATTAGTTCTTCTGACCCGGAACAGAACTTTAACTGTTCCGGGAATTATCTGCCTTTTACTTTTTCTTTCTTTTGTACCTGGTACAGTCTGTAAAAATCGGCCAAATCTATAGATAATACTACATAATTCATAGAACATATCCACTATTTTTGTGATATTTTTTTATCATTTTCCCTTTCTTATTGTATTAGTATATGGTATACTTGTCCCTGAAATGAATGATATGCAAAATAGGGCTTTATGCGTCAAGTGTTTGGCGAATGGGGAGTTGTCGCCAGAACGAAAAGTACGTCTTACGGTATGAAGTTCGCACCCGTTGCAGCAATATAAGAGATTATCTCATATTGTGTAGGCTTTTTTCGACATACGTTCTATTACAATTGGAGATATCTTTTTTTATGCCCAAAAATAAAAAAGACAGTCTCCGAAAACTGTGATTTTTTTAACAAATGGAGGTTGTTATTTATGGTAGACAAAGCGAAAGTTGAAGAGGCGATCAAGCTTCTTCTTGAAGGAATCGGCGAAGATGTTGACAGAGAGGGTCTTCAGGGAACACCTGAGCGTATTGCCCGTATGTGTGAAGAAATTTACGGCGGACTTGACAACGAGGCAGACGAATATCTTCAGAAACAGTTCCATGTAGAAAATAATGAGATGGTTTTGGAAAAAGATATCACTTTCTATTCCATGTGTGAGCATCATCTGATGCCATTTTACGGAAAAGCCCATATTGCCTATATTCCAAACGGCAAAGTTACCGGTTTAAGCAAACTGGCCCGTACAGTAGATGTTTACGCAAGAAGGCCTCAGATCCAGGAGCGTCTTACTGTCCAGATCGCAGATGCATTAGAGCGAGTTCTTGATCCGAAAGGAATCATGGTCATGTTGGAAGCTGAACACACCTGCATGACTATGCGTGGAATCAAAAAGCCGGGAAGCAAAACCGTTACAACTGTTACAAGGGGTGAATTTAAAGAAAATATCGAACTTCAGAAACAGTTCCTTGCAATGGTTAAAGACTGATGAACAGGGTGAACCGGATCTGGAACCATCCCCTCTATCAGAAAGAGCTCGGAAAACTTCAGATTCTGGAGAAAGACCGGAAGTTCTGCAGACATACACCGGAACATTTTCTGGATGTTGCCAGACTTGCTACATAGAGGCTCTTGAACAGGATTATCCTGTCTCAAAGGAAATGATTTACTGCACTGCTCTTCTGCATGATATCGGACGTGCCAGACAGTACGAAGATGGTACGCCCCATGATGAGGCCGGAGCTCTGATCGCAGAACAGATCCTTAACGAACTTGGATTTTACAGGGACGAGATCATGGCTATCGTTTCTGCCATCCGCGGACACCGTGCCCAGAGTGACCAGTCCATACTTGGAAAACTAATCTACACTGCTGACAAGAAATCCAGGAACTGTTTTTCCTGCAAGGCAGAACCGGAATGTTACTGGTCTCCTCAGAAAAAAATATGACGATCCAATATTAGGAGGTTTTTCCATGAAAATCGGAAATCGTGAATTTGATGTAAAAAATAAAACATATATTATGGGTATCTTAAATGTCACACCGGACTCTTTCTCAGACGGCGGCAAATGGAATGAAATGGATCATGCCCTGAAGCACACAGAAAACATGATCGCAGAAGGTGCAGATATCCTGGATATCGGTGGAGAATCCACCGTCCAGGCCATACACCAGTCAGCGCACAGGAAGAGATCGAGCGTGTTCTGCCGGTTATTGAAGCTGTCAAAAAGCGTTTTGATATTCCGATCTCTGTTGATACCTACAAAGGCTGTGTTGCTGAGGAATCTCTCAAAAACGGTGCTGACCTTATCAATGATATCTGGGGACTGAAATATGATCCTGAGATGGCTCCTGTTATCGCAAAATACAATGCTCCGTGCTGTCTGATGCATAATAAAGATAATACAGAGTACAATAATTTCATTGTGGACATGCTTGCTGAGACACAGGAATGCGTCAATATCGCCAAACGTGCCGGTATTGCAGATGATAAGATCATTCTCGATCCTGGCGTTGGATTCGGAAAAAACTATGAGATGAATCTTATGACCATGGATAACCTTGAGCTTTTCCAGAAGCTTGGATATCCTGTTCTTCTCGGTACTTCCAGAAAATCCATGATCGGACTTACTCTTGATCTTCCGGTTGACCAGCGTGTGGAAGGAACTCTTGCGACAACAGTAATCGGCATCATGAAAGGATGTGCTTTTGTACGCGTCCACGATATCAAGGAAAATAAACGTGTAATCCAGATGACAGAAGCGATTCTGGGACGCTAGGAGGAACAGATGGATAAAATCGAAATCAGAGATCTTGAGATTTTTGCAAATCATGGTGTATTTCCGGAAGAAACTGCTCTTGGACAGAAATTTGTAGTTTCTGCAATTATGTATACAGAAACACGCCCGGCAGGGCTTACCGACGATCTCTCTGCTTCTATTAATTATGGAGAAGTCAGTCATATGATCACAGATTTTCTTCAGAAAAACACTTATAAACTGCTGGAAGCTGCTGTGGAAAATCTGGCTGAGATGTTATTGCTCTCTCTTCCGCTTCTTAAAAAGATCACTCTTCGCATAGAGAAACCGTGGGCTCCTGTAAGCCTTCCTCTGAAAACAGTTGCTGTGGAGATCACCCGTGGATGGCATACTGCTTTTATTGCATTTGGTTCTAATATGGGTGACAAGAAAAAGTATCTGGATGATGCGATCCAGGGGCTTCGCGATATGAAGGAAATTGTTGTTGAGAAAGTTTCCGGGTATCTTGTAACGGAACCTTATGGTGGTGTGGAACAGGATGAATTCCTCAACGGTGTTTTGAGAGTCCGTACACTTCTTTCTCCGGAAGATCTTCTTGACAGACTGCATATCCTCGAACAGGCTGCTGACCGAAAGAGGATCGTTCACTGGGGGCCGCGGACACTGGATCTTGATATTTTGTTATATGATAACGAGATCATTGATACAGAAGAATTGCATGTTCCGCATATTGATATGGAAAACCGTGATTTTGTACTGAAGCCTATGGTGGAGATCGCACCGTATTTTCGACATCCGGTGCTGAACCAGACTATGAGTCAGCTTTTAAAAAAGCTTGATGAGAAAAATTGATAAATTAAATGAACATAAAGCCCGATACAGATGCAAATCAGGACATCTGTATCGGCTTTTATTGTTTGGTGTTGCTGTTTTGAATGTATTAAATTTGATAAAATGGAAGAGGCTTTTATTTCTGGTTTACCTTGTCAAATTCATCAGTGATCTCTTTGGATGGAGCTTTGGTAAGCAGACTTACTATGATGTTTGCAGCAATGGCTACTATAAAAGCCGGAAGAAGTTCATAGATTCCCCAGGCGCCCCCCAGTTTGCTGATTCCGTACTTCCAGATGAATACCATGGAGCCACCGCAGATCATTCCTGCCAGGGCTCCCTGCCAGTTAGAACGTCTCCAGAATAGTGCCAGAAGTACCACGGGGCCAAATACAGCTCCGAAGCCTGCCCAGGCAAAGGATACGATGGTGAACACGGAACTGTTCGGATCGCGGGCAATAAACATGGCAACTACTGCAATCAGAAGAAGAGTGATCTTATCGGCTACCATGCTTTCTTTTTTGGTTTCTTTATCCTTCAGGATGCTTCCGAGAAGATCGGAAGAAACTGCTGAGGATGCCGCCAGGAGCTGAGAATCTGCAGTTGACATGGTGGACGCAAGGATTCCTGCAAGGATAAGTCCTGCAAGAATTGCTGCAATTACGCCATGTTTACTGAGAAGATCTGCAATCCGAACGATAATTGTCTCAGATGCTGAGCCTTCCAGAAGGTCAAACTCTCCTGCTGCTGTCATTCCAAGTCCCACCACACCGATCAGTACTGCTACTGCCAGTGAGATCACTACCCATGTAGTTGCCACTCTTCTGGAAAGTGTAAGCTTCTCTTCATCTTCAATCGCCATGAAACGAAGAAGAATATGCGGCATTCCGAAATATCCAAGTCCCCATGCAAGCATGGAAATAATATTAAGCAGTGGATATGCCTGTTCTGTTCCGGTTGTCGGATCATATGTAGTAAACATAGTCAGATATCCAGGCAGAGATCTTGCATGGTCTGCAACTGCATCAATACCCCCTGCTGTACTGATCCCAAATACAAATACGATCACAAGTGCGATGGACATGATGATACTCTGGATAAAATCTGTGATAGAAGCTGCCAGGAATCCTCCCAGTGTAGTATATCCAACGATGACCAGTGCACTGATGATCATAGCCGGCAGATATTTTACACCGAAGAGACTTGCAAAAAGCTTACCACAGGCTGCAAATCCTGAGGCCGTGTACGGGATAAAAAAGATAACGATAAAAATCGCTCCGATAGACTGCAGGATCTTTTTTTCATCTCTGTAGCGGTTACTGAAAAAGGATGGTAATGTGATGGAATTTCCTGCTACATGTGTGTAGCGGCGAATTTTTTTTGCTACAATCCTCCAGTTTACGTAAGTTCCAATTGCAAGACCAATGGCTGTCCAGCCAGCATCTGCAATACCGGTAAGATAAGCAAGTCCCGGCAGACCCATCAGAAGCCAGCTGCTCATGTCAGAAGCCTCTGCACTCATGGCTGTTACAAGCGGACCAAGCTTTCTTCCTCCAAGATAGAAATCAGAGCTGTCATTATTGTTCCTGGAACACAGATAACCTACAAAGAGCATTGCACCCAGGTAGACGATAATGGCCGCCATTATACAAATGTGTGCTGTTGTCATGTTTCTCTCCCTTCCTTTCCGTTATGGAAAGGCGTATTAATTCACCATTTGAGAGTTTTATCTCCTTTTTCCATACCGGATATTTACATATTTATAGATTTTATTATATTAACTTAAGAAAGTAAAGAGTATTTTTGGATTTTTTCACATATTTTTTGTATAAAATTGTATTAATAACAAGAAAAAAGGGCTGAACCCCATGTAACGGTACAGCTCTTTTTCAATATATGTGTTTAGTTTTCTTCGATACGCTTCTGTACATCTTCACTGTATACGCCTCTGTCAGAGCTTTCAGATCATCAGGTGTGGTATCTGTATTGTAAGCCTTGATTACTTTCATCAGATCTGCACAGCTGTATGCATTTTCGTAAATGTCCTGTGTATATCCGTAAAGCTCATTGAAAGAATCTTTATCCGAAGCACTCCAGAACCCCTGATACAGACGCACTGTATTAGAATCTGCATCATCGGTATTTGCTTCCGGATAACCGGCCATTGCATTGTACAGAATTGCAAAGGCAGGACCACCCATGGATGCATATTTACCTGCAATGTAATCAATTTTAGGATTTCCAAAGGAATCCTCTGTGTTGATCTCATCATGGTTTTCCTGGGAGAAGCAGTCAACTGCTCCGATCTTGACATTGGATCCCTGCTCCTCTTCTTTTGCTGTAATGATCTTCATGATCTCATCTACATTGAAGGTACAAAGAACTGCATCATAATTTGCGTCTACAAAAGCATGTTTCAGATTATTGATTCCCTTCGGGGCTGTCATATAGCCAGGACAGATGGTAATGCTGATATCATCCTTTCCTGTATCTACAACAGTTGTTTCCTCAGATACTGCAAGTTTCTCTACATCTTCGGAATAGGTCAGGCCTTCTTTCTCAACAAGACCTTCCAGAACACCGATGGTTCTCTGAAGATGCATATAGTTTCCAGCGGAAGAACCACCTGTTAGTACAATATAATTGCTTGTATCTGAATCTGCAAAATAATCAGCCATATTATAGCCGGCTTCATAGTCTGCCTTTGCATCCGGTCCTACGCTTCCAAGAAAATACTGGCTGCTTTTTATCTTGTCATAATCTTCATCACTGATGTTTCCGGAACCAAGAATATAATACATTTCTTCCTCATCGCAGGTTTCTACGATCTTCTGGATATCCTGTCCATAAAAAGAAATGATCCCGCTCACACCCTGCTGCTTCATTGCGCGGATGAAATCGCACTCATCCTCTGCAGAACTGATATTTCCTGAAAAATAAAACTTAACCGGAAATCCCTGTTGGATGTATTCTCTGTAATAGTTCATGAACATGTTCATTTCCGGGCTGTCCTGATTATATACTACAACACCTATTGTATATTGGATATCTTCATCTTCGCCAGCAGCAGAAACTTTTTTTCCGCCAACTGCAAAAACAGCAAGCAGCAACAGCAGAAAGCCCAATATTTTAAAGTTTTTAAATATCATACTGTTTTTTGCCTTTCTTTATTTCTCAGTTACATAATGGCAGGCAACTTCATGTCCTGCTTCCACTTCTGTAAGTACAGGCCGTGTTGTTTTACATTTTTCCATACAATGTTCGCAACGGTTCTGAAATGGGCAGCCATGAGGAACATCCAGAGGGCTTGGTGCCTCACTCTCAATGCTCTCGATTTTTTTGTCCTGATCCATATGAATGGAAAACTGTGCTCTCAGAAGTGCCTGTGTGTAAGGATGAAGAGATTTTTCTGCAACATCTTCTCCTGGAATTACCTCTACAATATTACCAAGATACATAACTGCGATCTGATGGGCAAAAGAACGGATCAGTGCCAGATCATGACAGATAAACAGCATGCTGATATTCTTCTCTTTCTGAAGACGTACGAGAAGGCGGATGACTGATTCCTGCACGGAAACATCAAGTGCTGAGGTAGCTTCATCACATACCAGGATCTCAGGTTCAAGAGAAAGTGCACGCGCAATGCTGATACGCTGTCTCTGACCACCACTCATGTTATGAGGATATCGATCCACGAAATCTCCGGGAAGTTCTACCATCTCCAGAAGTTCTCTGGCTTTGGATTCTTTTTCGCTTCTTTTCAGTTTTCCGTAATTGATCAGTGGCTCTGTGAGAATATCCACGATCTTCATTTTCGGGTCAAAGGACGCCAGCGGATCCTGGAAGACCATCTGCATATTCTGACGGTTCAGCCATGTTTCTTTTTTGGAGAGATTGGAGAGATTTTTTCCATGGTAGAGGATTTCTCCGTTCGTCGGTTTGTCAAGAGAAATGACCATGCGGACAAAGGTTGATTTACCGCAGCCACTCTCTCCTACAATTCCCAGAGTCTTTCCTTTATAAACATTTAAATTGACATCATTGCAGGCTGTTAAAGTTCTGCCGCCGGAAGCCGGGAACTGTTTTACGATATGTTTCGCACTGAGTACGATATCTGATTCATTAAACATAACGCTGTCCCTCCATTTCCGGCACTGCAGCCAGCAGTTTCTTTGTATAATCACTTGTCGGGTTATTCATGACTTCATCACGGGTTCCCTGATCCACAACTTTTCCGTTCTGCATCACAACCAGCTGATCTGCCATATAAGCTGCAACACCGATATTGTGGGTAACAATAATGATACCTGTACCGAAATCATCACGAGCTCCATCATCTGACGCACGATCTGCGCCTGTGTGGTAACATCAGTGCACTGGTAGCTCATCTGCCAGAAGAAGTTCCGGGTTAAAAGTCATTGCCATAGCAATACCAACTCGCTGGCGCATACCGCCGGAAAGCTGGTGAGGATAGCTTTTCATAATATTTTCCGCGTCAGGAAGACGCATTTTCTGAAGCATGGAGCATCCTTTTTTCCATGCCTCTGCTTTGGATACATCAGTATGTGTGCAAATATACTCCACGTACTGACTTCCGATCTTACGGATCGGGTTCAGGGTTCCGCCACAGTCCTGAAAGATCATGGAAATTCGGGTGCCTCTTAATTTTCTCCATTCATCCTTTGTATTGGAAAGCAGGGATTTTCCGTTGAATTGGATATCACCGGCACTTACCCGGCCGCCCCCGGCAAGTGCGCCGAGAACTGCACGGATAACTGTCGTTTTTCCACTTCCACTCTCTCCTACCACACTGATGATCTCACCTTTCTTCATGGAAAGGTTGAAATGCTCTATAGTAGATGCCTGCTTTCCGTACTGAACGGAAAGATCCTTGATTTCAAGCATAAGTAAACGCTCCTTTACTCGGCAAGAGTGATATCCTTTGTCAGCCAGTAGTAATCCATCGGATACATCTTAACTCCTGTTACCTTCTTGTTGGAGAAAAGATAGGTTGTTTCGTAACCAAAGAATACAGTTGCAGCATCATCCATAATATCCTGCTGAATATCAATGATGAGATCTTTTCTCTTGTCCTCATCAAATGTCTGAGCAAGCTCATCAAGAAGCTTATCAACATCCGGGTTATTATATCCTGCTGTATTGTTTGCAGAGGAGCTGTACCAGTTCTCTCTTAAGTAGTTCTCAGGATCTCCTGTGTTTGCCACCAGCACGTTCCAGATCAGAAGATCATACTGACCGGAATCTCTCATGTCAAGAAGTGTCTCATAACTTACAGTATTCAGATTTACATTGATACCGATCTCTTTCAGGCTGGCCTGTGCTGCCTGTGCGTATACACCAAGCTCGGCACGGCTTGTGTAGATAACAAAATCAAGAACAAGCGGATCTCCGTCAGGAGTTTCTACAAAGCCATCACCGTCAACATCTTTATATCCGACCTCATCAAGAATCTTTTTTGCGCCATCCGGATCATAAGCATTCTCATCCTTCAGGTCATCGAATCCAAAGTCAAGTGTCGGAGGAACCGGTGCTTTACCAGCTGTTGCTCCACCCTCAAGAAGAGTATTACAGTATGTTTCCTTGTCAAGACCACGAAGAAGCGCCTGGCGAAGAGCCTTATCGCTGAGTGCATGATCCTCGTTCTGGTTCATGAATGCATAGGTAGAGCGAAGAGACTGAAGCTCCTGGATATCGTAGTTGTCATTTCCCTCAAACTCAACCAGGTTCTCAGTTTTCAGGTTGTAAGCAATATCGATCTCACCTGTCTGAAGAGCCATGGAACGTGTTGTCTGGTCATCAACACATTTCAGTGTAACTTTATCAAGAGGAACTTCTCCATCCCAGTAGTTTTCATTCTTTACTACGACACAGGAATCTGTCGGCTGAAGGACTCTACTGCGTAAGGTCCTGTACAGATCGGTCCTTCCATTGCGAATGTGGAATCATCTACGTTAGTATCTACAATAAGGAAAAGTGGGTCTGCAAGGCATCCTGCCATGTTTGCGTTAGCTCTGTTCAGATGGAAGATCAGGTTCTGTCCGTCAACCTCAATGCTGTCAAGATCAAAGAACTCCGGAACACGGTCACTTTTTTCAACAGTACGCTCGATGGAAGCTTTTACCATCTCCGGTGTCATGTCATCTCCGTTGGAAAATTTTACGCCTTCACGGATCTTGAATGTCCATGTTTTACCATCTTCGCTGTTATCCCACTCTTCTGCAAGACATGGAACGATTTCACCGTTCTCATCGAATTTTGTAAGGCACTCACCGATCGCGTAACGGGATACTACCCAGCTGAAATACTGCTCTGTCGGCTCAAGTGTATCTGCAAAGCTTGTTACTCCGATGGTGATCTCTTTATCACTGTTTTTGTCGCCCTTGGCTGAGCAACTGTTGTCATGGAAAAAGTCATCATGCACGCAAGTGTAGCAGCCAGCACTTTTTTTACTACGTTATTTCTCATTTCATCCTCCTAAAGATAAATAATACTTATTAATTGGTGTTGGTTTGTTACAGAAACTGTTTTAAAATTTTTTTTAATCCTGGCGCGGATCAAGTACATCACGGATGCTGTCTCCAAGCATATTGAAAACA
>ENA-OQCN01000456-OQCN01000456.1-human-gut-metagenome-genome-assembly--contig:-NODE-456-length-21942-cov-2.446161_pt1 | contig 21942 bp, 30 predicted proteins | sample MGYA00242497_ERZ504576 | MGnify/ENA primary metagenome ERZ504576 (study PRJEB26092, sample SAMD00036296) | human gut metagenome | host: Homo sapiens | study: EMG produced TPA metagenomics assembly of... | reverse complement strand
CAGATGCTCCGCCATACTGATCTGAAGCCCGGCTATAATCCACAGATTGGGAACTTTCTCCCACTTACAGTCGAAAACACTGACTCCCATGGTAAATACAATGCAAAAAAGCATAGAAAAACTCATAGTAGTCTCCACTTGTCTATATTTTGTTAAACTTATATTTTGGAAATCTGCAGCTGAACCGCTGCATCTGGATTTGTTATGGGCTCATTATATCCACACTCTTTGGATTTGTCCAGTGTATTTTTCTGATTTTCTTCTTTTTGTCAAAAGTTGCTAAAATTGACGGGAAAATTTCAGTGGATATTGCCTGAAGAAAAAAAATGTGTATAATCCTGTTGAGGTGATGAACATGAGCAAAGAAGTAAAAACAAATGCCATGCGTATGCTGGACAAACACCATATCCGGTACGACATGATTCAATATGAATGTGATGAATTTATCGACGGACTGCATACCGCAGAAAAAACAGGTGCACCTGTAGAGCAGTCTTTCAAGACACTGGTGGCACAGGGAAAGAGCAAGCAATATTATGTTTTTGTGGTTCCCATCGCTGAGGAAGTTCAGTTAAAACAGGCTGCCAAAGTAGCCGGCGAAAAGTCTGTGGAACTGATTCCGGTAAAAGAAATCACAAAGATCACCGGCTATGTCCGGGGCGGCTGCAGTCCGCTGGGAATGAAGAAACTCTTCCCTACCTTCATCCATAACAGTGCGGAAAACTTCGATAAAATCTATGTCAGTGGCGGCCGAATCGGTACTACCATCTGCCTGGATCCAAAAGAACTGGCGGAAGTAACCCGGGCACAGTTTGCGGATATTATTGTCCACGAAGCCTGAGATAGTCTCTGCATAATATACCACACAATAAAATGCCTGAACGCTTGATTTACACCAGACGTTCAGGCATTTTTATTGCACTGCATATCAATAACCGATCCGGTGGACCAGTTTTGATTCTTCACTTATTCTTTATGATCAGCCAAATTCATATCCCGGAACGTTATTGTTCACATAGGAATTTCCTTCCAGAACATCCATGCCGCTCACCTGCATCTCTACAACCTTCGGCAGAGCATTCCAGTTATCCGGGAATGTAAATACAAGGTTCGTTCCGTCTTTTTCGGATACAGCCTTTGTTCCATCTTCCACAAACGTAGCCGTTCTGGTATCCAGAATCATCTGTTTGTTACCGTCTGTCAGCTGATATACAGCAAAATCAAAGGTCTGATCTGTAATATTTGACACTTCGATCTGACAATAAGAATCGCTCTCTCCACCTTCTGCAGTTGCCTCATAGATATTCATGTCATAATATGTTCCTGCATACACCTGATACTGTGCATTCACCGGTGTTACATCCTGCGGAGCTTCCTGCACTGTATCATTTTTTGTGCTTCCTCATCTTCAGGAGCCGCTGTCACGGTCGGATCCTGTACTTCCTCTGTTTCCTCCTGAGACTCCTCAGGTGTAATTGCCTCTGTATTTTCTTCCTCTGTGGTATCTTCTTCCGCTTCCGTGGTATCCTCCTGTACAGTCGCAGCATCTTCCTGCTCTACCTCTGTAGATGCTTTGGAACCACATGCAGCAAATGTCATGCTCATCGCAAGCAGACATGCAAACCATATTCTTTTTCTCATAAATCTGTATCCTCCTCTCTATGATAAAAGATGTTTTTATGTGCGCTCTTTTTTCTCATTATCCCACAAAACCGTCCATATGGAAAGTATATTTTGTAAAATCCTTATTCTACACATAATTGTTTTATTTTTCCCGTTATTATGAGGCAAAATCCGGGCAGCAGATCCATTCCCCCTGGATCTGCTGCCCGGACTTTCCGGCGCCGGAGTTTCTCCCCTCTCCTTTGCCGTTCTAATACTTTTGTATGCTCTTACTCATCATGGTCTTTTTACAATTTTTAACCCTTATTTATACTTGCTCCTTTTGATTTTTCAAACGCTTTCAAATGCTGTCAGCCGAATTCATGTCCCGGGACAGTATTGTTCACATACATACAGCCGCCCATATCCTTTAAACCGGACACCTGCATACATACAACATCCGGAAGTGCTCCTCGGTCATCCGGGAACGTGAATACCAGATGATATCCATTTCCATTATATTCCGCCTGTGTTCCATCTCCCGTAAATACTGCTGTATGTGTTTTAAACTTCAGGCTGCGATTTTGTCCGTCTACATCATAAATTGTGAAATCAAACGATGTGTCTGTTGCATTTGAAACATTAATTTCACAATATGGTCTTACCTGACTGTCATCCATGGACCAGGTATAAATCACCTCGTCAAAATATACTCCATCATACATCTTATATTTTGTCTGAACTCCAGTAGGCTGCGTATCCTCTGTACTTTCCGATACGGTCTGTGTATCCTTCCCGGCAGATGAAGCCGTATTGTTATTTGTCGAACCGCTGTTGTCCGTTGCTGTATTTCCTTCGCCGGAAGTATTGCTGCTACCCGATGCTGTATTACTCTCTGTCGCCTTGTTACTTTCCTTCGTTGCATTGCTGCTTGTTGAAGAACTGTCTGTAGCTTCCTGTGATTCCTCTGCGCTTTGCGTCGCATCCTCTGCTGACTCTTCCGGTTCCAGTGTATCCTCCTTCGTCGGCGCTTCCGATACCGCCGGATCCTCGATCACACTGGTCGCCGTCTTTTGTCCACAGCCGCCCATGATCATACTTGCCATCACAATCGCTACGATCACATTTTTTTTCTTCATAGACTCCTCCATTTCCGCCATACTCTCCTTATGGCAACCACATTGTCCAGCAGGTTCAACCCCTCCGTATCTACCGGTTTTCTCTCCCCTGCTCCGGCGCTTTACCCGCCTTCCTTCTGAATAATTTGCATATCAAAGTATTTAAGCGGATTATAGTTCCCGTTCTTTTCAAAGTCAATAGACTTTCAAAAACGTAATTGAAACTTAAATATTCTGTATTGCAAACTAACATTTCTTATCAAATTGTAGCATCTTCTGTTATAACTCGTAACAATTCGGCATAAAATGCAATCTAAATGCAACAATTAGATCAGGAGCCTGATGATAATATATCTTTGTCCCATATCAGAAAATAAACTGTATTTTTTATATTATAATATCCACCTGGAAAACCGAATGATCCGTCCGCACTTCCATAACGCCACCATAAGCATCTACGATCCTGGTTACAGATTGCAGTCCTATTCCATGATTTTTCGTGTCACTTTTTGTGCTGATGAAATTTCCGCCTGTGTCTTTCTTTATCTTTCCGGTATAGTAATTCTTAACCGTTATTTTCAGTTTGTTCTTGACATATACTATTCGTACATCTATTTCCTTGTTTTCACTGTTTTCCGCCGCTTCTATGGCATTATCCAGCAGATTTCCCAGTATTACACAGAGATCTGAATTTTCATATGGGAGATTGATCGGTGTCTGTTCTTCTAAAATAAGACTAAGACCTTTACTTTTTGCAATCATATTTTTATAATTAAGCATCGAATCTATAGAGAAATTTCCACTTTTCGAAACTCATCTGTCTTTTTTGTTGTCTTTCCTATGAATTTTTCCAGGTATTTTTCTGCTTCTTCCGGATTTGCTTTTAATAAATTTTGCAAATAAATCATATTGTTTTTCATATCATGTTTTGTTTTTCTCACTTCATCCATAACTTTTTGCTTCTCATGGATTTGTCTGTCATAAATTTCAAGCTGATTCATAGCTTCTTGCTTCATACGCTTCATCTGGTTTTGTTCCTGATACATGACATACACTTTGAACATAACGATATCAAAAAGTAATAGTACAAATACAAAAACAGCTGCCCATGCCCTGATCATAGAATCTGCTCGTATTTCTGTTAATTCTATAGTAGCAGCCAGAAAAACAGCATTGGCTATTACAGATCCTGATAAAATAATTCCATATATTTTTCTCTGAGATTTTTCCACCTTCCCTTTATAAAGGAATGCTAAAACTCGAATAATCATCCAAAATATAATCTTAGCAATCAATGCATATATTCTGATATTTCCGTTAATACTTCCTGTAATCATTATTACCGCTATCGCAATCAATCCTTCCGCTATTCCACTCAACGATATCGCCACAAAAGTCATCATTGCATTTATCGCAAAACTGCTTTGATAAGAAAACCAGCAAACAATACTTAAAGCTATTACATTTCCAACAAAATTTCCTACGTATCCATTTAACATATTCATGATTGTCATGTGATATATAAAATAAAACAACCACATAGCCACATAATTCCGTTTCGTTGTTTTCTTTTTAAAAAGTAGAAAAGAAATCTTCCATCGTAATTGTTATTGCTGAAGCTGCCATAGCATCCCATAATAATTTATCCATTTTATATTTTTTGCCCCCTTCTAGTTGCACTTCATATTTTTTCCCCTTTCTAACTCTTAAAAGCAAAGGAGGAGTTTCATATGAATTCCAATTTATCATCCATTACCCAAAAGAAACAGTATCTAAAATCCTACCGTTCAACACGTTGCCTGATTCAAATATTGGAAAGCGAAATATTCAATTTTCAATCGTTATCTTTTGAATCAAGTTACATTCTTCATCCAGTAGAAGGAACAGATACCTATGCGAATTATTCTTTATATCGCGCACAGGTTGATACTCTGATCTTTAAATTGCAATCTCAACGTCTGGAAGCGGTTCGCTATTATCAGAACATTATTCAGTGCATCGAAACGGTTACAGATCCCGTCGAACAGAATGTGCTTCGTTTAAAATACATACATGGAGATACCCTGGAAGTAATCGCTGAAAAACTTAACTACAGTCTTCGGCAGATTCATAATATTCACAGACATGCTGTCGAGCATATTTCAATCCCACCCATCGCTAATTAATCAGCATTCCTAAAAGAAAGAAGCCTTTACACTACTGTAAAGGCTCCTCTCTTTTTATCCAGGACATATAGCTTTCCATTTTTCTTTCTATTTCGTTCTGTTCAGAATCAGGAAGAGTCTCGGCTAAATTATATAGACCGTTTAAATAATACTTTCCTCTCTCAAACAATTGGAACGGAAAAAAGCGGAATTCTTGAAATAGCTGGTTGAGAATATGTGCATCCATACTGGTGGTCTGTTTTTCAAGCTTTACATATCTTTTTCGGTCGATGTCTAACAGCTTTGCCATATTCATCTGTGTAGTACCTTCAAGCAGACGTATTCCTCGCCATATAGTATCTTCTTCCAGTGCTCGTTCTGACATTCGAAGATAATGATGAATCTCATCTTTTATTTCGCCTTGTATCTTAGTCAGCTCAGCTTCAATACATAAAATATAAAACCGCAGCGACAGTTCTTTTTCTTTTTGATTCGAGCATGATTCCAGCAATTCATTGACGATTCCTGTTTTCTGCTTCTCACCGGTAATCAGATAATAAATATCCCCACCATGTTCTTCTATTTTTTCCAAACCGTTATTGGATATTATGACAGTTCCCTTTTCCAGGCGTTGATAATGATCCTGCCCAACTCCCATAATATCGCCCATTTGTTCCTGGGTAAAACTGATTCTTTTCCGATATTCTTCCAGTCTTTTTGGTATCTTATAATACGTATCCATTTGCAGGCATTCTCCGTTTTTGTTTTTTATTGTAGAATGTCTGCTCTTTCCCATGCTGTCCCGTTTATACATAATTATGTATAAAAAGGAAGTTTTGGTCTGATTATAGTATCGGTATCTTACTCTGCCATATCCATATAGAATTTCATAGCCTCGTTTTTATATTCTATACTTACCGAAAGGACTTCCCCATTCAAAAGAACAACTTCCGATGCTCCAAATGTTTTTATATAATAATAATTTACCACGTAAGAGCAATGAATCCGTATAAACATATGACCAACCCGGCTGATTTCCTGCATCAGGTCATTCATTTTCATATAAAAGCGATACTCCTGTCCGCCGTTTTCTATCAGATGGATCACTCGCCTCCGACTTTCCATATACATGATCGACCGATATGGGATCTGGTATAATCGCTTGTTGAATTCAAAGTGCAAGCGCTCGTCCAGATTCATCAGTCTTCCGTAAGCAATCTTGAAATATTCTTCGAACTTTTCCGGATTGATCGGTTTTCGAAGGAATCGTAAAGGTTCTACTTCAAATAATTGTTCATAGTAGCTGTCATAGCTTGATACAAACAAAAGAATGGTATACGGATCCTGTTCCCGAATCTTTCTTGCCACGGTTATTCCATCCATATTTTCCATTTCGATATCCAGATAAATGATATCATAGGAACCATGTTTCTCAATTGCTTCCCATAATGTTTCTCCGTCAAAAAAGATATCTGTTTCAAAGGAAATGCCCATTTTTTGTTGGATTCTTTGCAGCTGACCGTCAATCTCTCCGGTCAGAAGCTTATCATCATCGCATACCGCTATTTTCATCTCCGTTCTCCTTTTTCAAAGCCTTCTTAATATATATTACCATATACATAGTGTCAATTCTATAATTATTTTATTGTCTTACATCTTTCTTACAAACTTTTTCCTGATTCTGTTGCAATACTGTCTGCTGACTGCTTCCTGTATCGCTGCTTCCGTGTCGCTTTCTCCGTAAAATAAGATTCGTTCAGCAATTTTTCGCTCTTTTCCATGAAAACTTTCCAGGGCACTTTCCAGATTCATATAGAATTCGGATATTGCAAAATCGTCTCTTTCATCCTGAACTTCCGTCCATTCCGCATATACAGTCTCTTCTTTATTATGTAATTCTTTCAGCATCAGATCTTTATATCTTCGTCTGATGCCCGTCTTCAGATAGCTGAGCATCTCTCCTTCATTCCTGCAATATTTCATTTTTCCAGAGACAAAACAAAGCCAGTAGCATCTCCTGCCTGGCATCTTCCCTGTCCCATGTATATAGTTTTCTTGCATAGAATTCGATCAGTGGATTCATCTTCTCAGCTATTTTCTCAAAGTTTCTCTTTCCTCCATCTTTGTATTCGCGGATTAATTCCGACAATGTTTTTTCCATAACCGTTATCCCTTCCGACTGTGCGGAATAAATAACGATTACTTATTTTCTTTGAGATTTCGACGACCTGCTTATCATACCTGAAAAATGATTGAATTTTTCCTGCTTGTAAAAATCTCCACTTTTTCTGTCTCAAGCAGTATTTTTTTTGCACAAAAAAAGATCCAAATAAGAGTTTCGCTTATTCAGATCTTTCTTTTCCTATATTTGTTTTACATAACCAAGATATTTTTCTCTGGCTTGCTCCCTGTAAGAACTGCTTACAGAAAATCTTCTTCCATCCTGTGTGCGTACCGTATTTCTGTCCATCCAGTATACATAACGGCTGTTGACCAGATATGACTGATGAATACGTAAGAATGTTTCTCTCCCCTGTTGCATCTGTTTCTGGATTCTGGACAGCTGCCCGTAGAAAGTATAGCTTTCTTTAGCCGTTACCACGCGGATTTTATGTTGTTGGGATTCCAGATACAAAATTTCCCGATATGGAATATGATACGTTTTTCTTTTGTAATTAAAAGTGATATACAACCGCCGGTCTTTTACTCTTTTTTGGATTGTTTGTATCCAATGTCTCAGACTTTCTTTTTCTAATGGGGTTATCAGATACACCGCCGGCATCAGATCAAATGTTTCCTGTATATTTTCCTGATTTTCAGACGTTAATATCATATGGATTTTCTCGTCTTTTTCACGGATTTTTCCGGCTCTGGTTAACTCCTGATGGGTCTCCCTGTCCAGGTTTATAAATAAGATATCATATGTTTCCGGTAACCAGTTTTCTATTGTCTGCAATTCCAGTTCATGTCTGGTCTCTATATTTATCTTTATGTGTTCCAGTTCCCCAATCTCTTCCAGTTTATTTTCCAGATCTATGATCCTGTTACTGTCAGAGTCACATATCATAACGTTTATATATAGCATCTGTTTTTCTTCCATAAAGTTACATCCTCCTCCTGCTGATGTGACTTTATATTAACAGATTTTTTCTGCTGTAACTTTTACGTGTCATTTTATGATGTTTATTTGTCATACTACAGGACAAGATGGTTGTTTTTTACATATTTTTATTTTTCTTTCTCATCTAACATTTTTTCTGTTATCTCCAGACCTCGTTTCAGGATCTCCGGCACCTGATATCCACAGGCAATCAGATTTTCCAATATGCTCCTGATTTCATTGATCAGAAGATTCGCCAGTGTAAACCAGCCAAGAGCCGAAAGATATCCAAGATCCATATCCAGCAGATCTTTTCCCAATCTCTGGAACATATATGGTATCAAAAATGCAATAAGAAGTATAATCCAGTATCCAACTTTTTTTATGATTCCATTTAATCCGGCTTTGCTGCTTGCCTCTTTTTTTACTCTTGCTTTATACCATCCGGTCAGCCAGTCCAGGACATTTAACAACAGATAAATTCCAAAGAGATAGACCCCGTAACACTCACTGAACCATTTCATCTTTGCCCGTACCTCCTGTGTTTTTCTATAAACAGAATACTCGCAGGATACGATGCAATTCCATGCACAGTTACAGGATCATCATTTCTTTTCTGTTCTCAGCAAAGGCCTGTTCGATTCGTTTCCTGTAAATCTGGCTGACCGGGATGCGGGTTCCGTCCATCAGGCCTGCTTCCTGCTGATACATCCAGGAAATATAGCGGTGGTTCACCAGGTAATTTCTGTGTACTTTCAGGAAGCGTTCCTGTATTCCGATCAGTTCCTCTTCGATTTCTTCCATCGTTGCCTGTGCACGGTACACGCCTTTCAGGGTATGCAGCAGCACGGTATTTCCGCTCCTGCAGATATAGGTAATGTCCCGATACAGCATACGGCTTTTATAGCCCGGCGTGTGGATGGAGAGGTATCGGCGTCCGGGGCCAAGACGGCTGAGCACCCGGTAAAGTTCTTTGCGAAATTCTTCTTTCTGCAAGGGAGTGTGAAGATACGCGACCGGCGCTACTTTTTCGATCTGTGGAAGGGTCAGTCTGTCCCATCCAAGAAGTAAAAATATGGTTTCCTGGTCCGTCATACGGATGCTCGATGCAAAGGTATAGCTGTCGATATCCCACAGTTTTCTTCCCAGGCAGATCACATCGTAATGTTCCCGGTCCAGAATCTTTTTCGCCAGTGGATAACAGTTCTTCATGATATCCACCTGTATTTTCACCCCTGCCCGTACCTCGAATCCGGCTGCGTATTCTCTGATCGTGTCATTGACCCCTGGATTCTGAGTACATACTGCTATTTTTATGTATGGTATATATCTGTCCATCGCCCGCTCGCCTCTGTTGCCCGAATGTTTTGTAACTATATCAGTAACTGTGAAGGTACTGAACAGTTACCTGTATTATACTTATTTTTTCATGGTTATTCCCACCATGACATTTTTATCGGGTTTTATGTCCGGAAAAACTAAAAAAGGTCCACCGGACCTTTTTGTTCGTATGCCTGGCAAAAAAAACACCCCACGGAAGGTTATCCTTCCGGGAGGTGTCCCATACTCATCTATACAATATTTGTAACTGTTCAGTACCTTCACAGTTACACAATATTCTTTTTGTTCGTCGCACTCAGTCTGGTCATCGCACGGGCGAGGGATGCTTTGGACATGTAGTATTCCTGCATGCTCTGCTTCTGACGAAGCTGCTCCTCGGCTCTTGCTTTCGCTTCTTCCGCACGCTTCCGGTCGATGTCTTCCGGGCGTTCTGCGGTGTCTACCAGAATGGTCAGACGGTTATTGATCATCTCTGCAAAGCCCAGACCTACGATCGCCTCATGCCAGTTTCCTTCCTCATCGCGGAAACGAAGTTCGCCCTCTCTGATGGAAATGATACTGTCTGCATGATGGGCCAGTACGGTACGTTCACCATCATCACCCGGGAGAGTCACTGCTTCTACCTTCCCTGGTAAAATACATGGTCACTGGCAAGAACTCGCATATAAAATCCACTCATGCCGGTACCTCCTTATCTTAAGCCTCCTGTGACTTTGCTTTCTCGATAACATCATCGATGGTTCCTACATTAAAGAATGCCCATTCCGGATATTCATCCATCTCACCGTCAACGATTGCTTTGAAACCGCGGATGGTCTCAGCCAGCGGCACGTATTTTCCGGGAACACCGGTAAGGTTTCTGCTACGTGGAACGGCTGGGACAGGAAACGCTGGATCTTTCTTGCACGGAATACGGTCAGTTTATCGTCTTCTGACAGTTCTTCCATACCAAGGATCGCGATGATATCCTGCAGTTCTTTGTATTTCTGAAGAATCTCCTGCACTTTTCTTGCTACGCGGTAGTGTTCTTCTCCTACCACATCCGCTTCCAGAATACGGGAAGAAGATTCCAGCGGATCTACTGCCGGATAGATACCCTGTTCTACGATCTTACGGGAAAGTACCGTAGTGGCATCCAGATGGGCGAAGGTAGTCGCCGGAGCCGGGTCGGTCAGGTCATCGGCCGGCACATAAACAGCCTGTACGGAAGTTACGGAACCGTTCTTTGTGGAAGCGATTCTCTCCTGCAGTTCACCCATTTCATTTGCCAGAGTCGGCTGGTAACCTACTGCGGAAGGCATACGGCCAAGCAGTGCGGATACCTCGGAACCTGCCTGTACAAAACGGAAAATGTTATCAATAAACAGAAGCACGTTCTGATGTTCTTCATCACGGAAATATTCTGCCATGGTCAGACCCGTCTCTGCTACACGCATACGGGATCCCGGTGGCTCGTTCATCTGTCCGAATACCAGAGCGGTTTTCTCCAGTACACCGGATGCTTTCATCTCACTCCACAGGTCATTACCTTCACGGGAACGTTCTCCTACACCGGTGAAGATGGAATATCCACCGTGTTCTGTTGCGATGTTACGGATCAGTTCCTGGATCAGTACGGTTTTACCTACACCGGCACCACCGAACAGACCGATCTTACCACCTTTGGCATAGGGTGCCAGAAGGTCGATTACTTTGATACCTGTCTCCAGGATCTCTACAACCGGGCTCTGTTCCTCAAAGGTCGGGGGATCTCTGTGGATTACCCAGTGCTGTTCTTTCTCCAGGCTTTCTCCACCATCGATGGTGTCACCCAGTACATTGAACAGACGACCCAGTGTCTTTTCTCCTACCGGCACCTGAATACCTGCGCCTGTAGCTGTTACTTCCATATCACGGTGAAGTCCTTCACTGGAATTCAGCATAATACAACGAACCATATTGTTTCCGATGTGCTGTGCGACTTCCATGACACACTTTTTCCCACCGTTGTCAACTTCCAGAGCATCCTTGATGGACGGGAGAGTCTGTCCTTCGAAAAGGACGTCTACTACAGGTCCCATGACCTGTACGATTTTTCCTGTCTGCATATGGATTCGCTCCTCCTCTCTTATCTCTCTATATATTTTTGCCTCTACTTGTGTTTGTTTTTCTGTGCTTTCGCACCTGCGATAACCTCGGTGATCTCCTGGGTGATCGCTGCCTGTCTTGCCCGGTTATACTGAATCGATAAGGCTTTCAGCATCTCGCTGGCATTCCGGTTCGAGGCATCCATGGCTGTCATACGGGCGTTCTGCTCGCTGCAGTAGGATTCTACCAGACAGCCGTATATCGTTCCCACTACATAGTTCGGAATGATGGTATTTAACACTTCATCTGCGGACGGTACCAGCATGATCTCCTCATGATGTACATCCGCCGGAATTCCCATTTTCAGTTCGGTATGGAACGAAGCTTTCTTTAACGGAAGCAGCTGAAGAGTCTGTGTCTCATTGGTCACAGCATTTTCCATGTTGGTGTAGATCACATGGATCTCATCCAGTTTTCCTTCCAGATATTCCTCTACCATACGCAGCCCGATCATACGGGCACGGTGCATGGAAGGCTTCTGAACCGTAAAGTGGAAATCCATATCCACAGACACGTCCGGCAGTGTTTTCTTTGAAAAATACTGCCGACCCAGTTCTCCAAGAACAAACAGACTGTGTTTTCCTTCCCACTGCAGCTGCTCTTCTGCCATCTTGATCACGTTATGGTTATAAGCACCTGCCAGTCCTTTGTCTGCTGTTACGATGATGTGACCGATCTTCCGGTCTTTTTTCGGAATCTCCGGTCTCTCATCGAAGAAAGCATGCTCAATATCCGGCACATGACGCAGGATACGGCGGATCGCGGACTGCATCTCAAAGAAATAGGGCTCTGTATCTGACAGCGCTTTCTTTGCTTTCTTCATCTTGGATGATGAGATCATGTACATCGCATTGGTGATCTTCATGGTGTCCTGGATACTCTTGATCCGGTCCTGTATCTCTTTTACATTTGCCATATTAACACCTGCTCTTCTTGAATTCCTCTGCCACTTCTACGATCTTTTCTGTCAGTTCATCGTTGAGAACTTTTTATCATTCAGTTCATCGATGATCTCTTTATGCATATCTGCAAAATACTGCAGCATATCCATCTGGAATGCTTTCAGTTTGCTTACTTCCACATCTACCAGAACTTTATGTGTTGCAGCTACCAGAGTGATAACCTGCTGTGGCATGGAAAGCGGATTACATAATGGCTGTTTTAACAGTTCCATCAGACATTTTCCATACTGTAACTGCGCTTTGGTTGTCTCATCCAGATCGGAACTGAACTGGGTAAATACTTCCATCTCACGGTACTGGGCCAGGTCGATACGGATACTTCCTGCTGCTTTCTTCATGGCTTTTGTCTGTGCCGCACCACCTACACGGGATACGGAAAGGCCAACGTTTACAGCCGGACGCATACCGGAGAAGAACAGATCACTTTCCAGGAAGATCTGACCGTCAGTGATGGAAATAACGTTTGTCGGGATATAGGCCGACAGGTCACCCGCCTGTGTCTCGATGATCGGCAGTGCTGTGATAGATCCGCCGCCTTCTTCATCGCTCAGCCGGCTGGAACGTCCAGCAGTCTGGAATGCAGATAGAATACGTCACCCGGATAAGCTTCACGTCCCGGAGAACGCTCCAGCAACAGGGACAGGGCACGGTATGCAACCGCATGTTTGGACAGATCATCGTATACGATCAGTACGTCTTTTCCTTTGTGCATAAAATATTCTGCCATAGCGGTTCCCGAATAAGGTGCAATGTACTGTAACGGTGCACAGTCACTGGCTGTAGCAGAAACGATGATGGTGTAATCCATAGCATCATGTTTGGTCAGTGTATTTACCAGTTTTGCAATCGTAGATGCTTTCTGACCGATGGCAACGTAGACGCAGATTACGTCTTTGCCTTTCTGGTTTAAGATGGTATCGGTTGCGATCGCTGTCTTACCGGTCTGACGGTCACCGATGATCAACTCACGCTGTCCACGTCCGATCGGGAACATGGAGTCGATAGACAAGATACCGGTCTCCATAGGAACACTGACAGATTTTCTCTCAATAATACCAGGTGCTTCTCTTTCTACCGGATAGTAGTCGTCTTCTTCTACAGCTCCCTTTCCGTCGATCGGCTCGCCCAGCGCGTTGATAACTCTACCGACAAATCCTTCACCGACCGGGATTCCGGCTTTCTTTTTCGTACGTACACACGGGTACCTTCTTTGATTCCTGTATCTTTACCGAACAGGATACATCCGATGGTATCCTGACGGATATCCTGAACCATTCCTTTTTCGCCGTTTTCAAAAGTTACGATCTCGCCGTACATCGCATGATCGATTCCATAGATCGTTGCGATTCCGTCACCGACACTGATAACCTTACCGGTTTCCTGTTCCTGACACATGGCATCGTAATTTTCGATTTTCTCTTTCAGAATGGAAATAATTTCTTCTGAGCTGATTGTGCTCATTTCTTTCACCTCCGGATCAATCGTTGTTGCAGCTGACGGACTCTGCCGCGCAGACTCCAGTCAAATTCCCGGTCCCCCACACGAAGAACAAATCCTCCGATCAGGTCCGGCTGCTGTTCAACAGTCATTTCCACGCCATTGACGCCATAGGTTCTCCTGACGAACTGTTCCATCTGAGCTTTCTGATTCTCATCCGGCTCATGGACACAGTACAGCGTAGCGGCCACAATTCCCTTTTCCTTTCTCACACAGGCCCTGTAGCTTTCCAGCATGTCATCAATCTGATCACATCTTCGCCGGTCACTGACTGTCTTTAAAAAGTTGTGTAAGCTCTTCGGGAATATTGTTTCTATAATCTCATGCTTTACCTCTTTGGTAAGAGTCGGATCATTGAGAATTTTCACCAGCTGAGGCGCCGCACACAAAGCCGCTTTCATCTGTTCCACATCTTCTGCGGGAACTCTCAGATCATAAAGCACTTTTCCATAACGATCAGCGGTCTGTGTCATTGGCCTCACCTGCTTTTTTCAAAAATTGTTCATACAGCGCACCGTCACTCTGTGGATCAGTACCTTCCTGCAGGATACGGGATACTGCGGTAAGAGCAAGTCCTGCAACTTCGGACTGCATCTCTTTCATTGCTTTTTCCCGATCCAGTTCCACATCCTTTCTGGCCGCTTCTTTTATCTTTTTCGCCTGTTCATCCGCTTCACCCAGAATACGGTCATATTCCACCTGGGCATTTCCTCTGGCTTTCTCAACCAGCTGGAGAGATTCTTCCTTCGCAGATGCAAGGGCTTCTTCATATTTAACCTTCAGTTCCTTCGCCCGGCTCTCCTGGGCTCTGGCACCTTCCAGACCCTGTTTCACCATCTGCTCTCTCTTATCCATGATCGCAGTTACCGGTTTGATCAGGAACTTTTTCAGTAAAAGGTAGAGAATGATGACGTTGATAATGGTCCAAACCAGATTTAAGTCTATCCGTAACACCCTTTACTCACCTGCCTTTCTCGTTTTTCTCATGTTTCGGTAATGGTGATTAGCCAAGGAAGAAGATGATCAGCAGACCGATAACGAAACCGTAAATAGCGGTTGCCTCTGCCAGTGCACAACCAAGAAGAAGGGATTTGCTGATCTTGCTTTCTGCTTCCGGCTGTCTTGCGATTGCATCTACTGCTTTACCTGTTGCCAGACCGATTCCCAGTCCTGCTCCGATACCTGTTAATACTGCTACTGCTGCTCCGATTGCTACTAACATAATGTTTTCTCCTTTTCTCTTTTCCAATTAAGTTTACTCAATAGCTTCTTTGATAAACAGTGCTGTCAGAAAGACAAACACATATGCCTGGATCAGTCCGTCGAAAATATCAAAATAACAGGTCAACGGTACAGGCACCAGTACAGGGGCTACTGCTTCGATCAGTTTCATGACAACGAAGGAACCCAGTACGTTACCGAATAATCGCATACAAAGGGATACCGGTCGGATGAAGATTTCCAGGATGTTGATCGGCAACACCACCGGTGTAGGTTCTGCAAAACTCTTCAGCCACTTTTTTCCGCCTTTTGCATGGATTCCGGCAAATTCAATTAATACAATGCTCATGATTGCCAGAGCTGCTGTTACATTCATGTCTTTAGTTGGTGGTTTAAATCCCAGAATACCAATCAGATTGGCTACGCCAATATAAATGGCCACCGACATCAGATAAGGAATATACATTTTTCCTTTTTCTCCAAGAATATCTTTGAAGAAATCCTGTATGACACCGATCACTGTTTCCAGTGCCAGCTGGCGTTTACTGATGTTTTCAGGTTCCACCTGGAGATTGCGTGTAAGTAATATGGAAATTATTACCAGTGCAGCCATAATGATCCAGGTTACAACCACCGACTCTGCGATTTCAATTCCTCCAAACAGGGGGATCGTAAAGGCAGTGTCACAGTTCAGCTCTTCCAGTAATTTACTTGCTAAATCCGTTTCTCTCCCTCCCTTTCCTTAACTTTTAATAAGCAAAACGTAACTGTTCAGTACCCTCGTGGGATATTATCTACTGAATAGTCACTTAAAACTTCTTAATTTATATCCTCTCCATAAATCCGAAGTTTTACAAATTTTACTTCTGAATTTTTCATTTGTCAACATTCCTATTTTTCATGTTTGTTTTTGTCAATTTTTCTCGTATTTTAGCAAAACTGACCATTAGTCGTTTTATTATTCACAAAATCCTGTGTATTTTTTATGCTATTTTTCATTTTTCCAGGTTTTCTTAAAATTTCCCGGCTCGAAACCTGTCTTTTTTTAGATATTTTTTATATCTTTTTTAGTTATTTTTATCATTTTGTGAATTCGTAGATACCGATGCCGGTAGCCAGCGCCAGGTTTAACGAATCGATATGATCGGTATGACGGATCACCACACTTTGGCCTTCATCCGCAAAACTGTCCGGCAGTCCGGTGGCTTCATTTCCGAAGATCAGGGAGTAGGTCTCAGTGGTGTCTCTCTGAAGCTCCTGCAACGGCACAGCTCCCTTTAGCATAAACGGATAAAGGCTTCTGTTACCCGCCTGTTCTTTGTAGGCTTCAAAGCTTGGGAAATAACAGAAATTCAACTGAAACAAAGATCCCATCGAGGCCCGTACTACTTTCGGGTTAAATACATCCACACCCGGCTCTATGATCGCAAGATTTTCGATACCAAAACCGATGCTTGTCCGGATGATCGTTCCCATATTCCCCATATCACTCGGGTTAACAAGAACGATATGATCCGCTGTTGGATCCAGCTGGTTCGTGTATTTTTCAAACACACCGACAGCGAAGATGTTCTCTTTGTCTCTGAGCTTTTCAACCACTTTTGCGGCCCGTTCGATCGGTATATTGTGCCGGTTACACAGATCAGTGATGATCTCCAGTTGAGTCTCACTGTTCATATCCGGGTGAAGCAGGACTTTCAGCACATGTTCCGGCTGATTTTTCAGCAGTTCGATCGTCGGGAAAGCGCCGAAGGTGTAGGAGTGATTCATTTTTTTTGCGTATTTTTTTAACGGTACATCTCGATTCATAAGTTTTCTCCTTTTCTTTGTTTATTCAGAAGGTCTTTTTCGACCTATAGATTTTGAATTTTCGTATCAGACATTAAAAAAGCACCGTCCCCGATGCTCCATGTCATCGAAAACAGTGCTTTAAGTGCGCCTTCAGGGATTCGAACCCTGGACAAATAGATTAAGAGTCTACTGCTCTACCAGCTGAGCTAAAGGCGCTTGTATCTGTAACGCAAGAATTATTATATCATCCGTATAGAAAAATGCAAGTCTTTTTTTACAATTTTTTTCGTTTTTTTTCACTTTTCTTTCTCGCACACAGGATATCGTCCAGTTCTGACAAACGTTTGTGCAGATCAGTCAGTTTGCGGTCGATCCTGGGGTTGTTGTAGCTCCAGTCGTAGAAGCGGTTGCGGCAACAGCATTTTTTTCCCATCTTCTCACGGATCCTTCAAAGTTCTGTTGTTATAATATGATATGAACGAGAAAGAATCCGGTCCACAGCGGGTTATTCCGCTGCGCCGGATTATTTTCTCTTCTTATCGGTGAATGATCATTTTATGGATCGGGTTTCCTGCCCGGGAGAATTTTTCTTCGTATTCGGTCATTACATTTCCTTCCATCAGCTTTGCATCATGATGAAGATCAAAAGTCGAAGCGTCCAGAACCCAGCCTGCTTCTTTCACTTCTTCCAGTGAGAACTCAAACAGCGGGCGGTTATCGGTCTTGAACTCTACCGTTCCCTTCGGTGCCAGGATCTTGTCGTAACGCTCCAAAAACTGGCGGGAAGTCAGACGGCGTTTTGCATGACGCTCCTTCGGCCATGGATCCGAAAAATTCAGATAAATCTTATCCACTTCTCCTTTCTCAAAGACATCCGGCAGATTTCGTGCATCCATACGGATAAAATACAGGTTTGGCAGATCTTCTTCGAGCTGTTCTCTCTTCTGCATCGCACGGAGCAGTACACTGTCATACATCTCGATCCCCACAAAATTACGATCCGGATGCAGGCGCGCCATATCCATGATAAAACGTCCCTTTCCCATTCCCACTTCAATCTGTACCGGCTGCTCATTGCCAAAAGCTGCCCCCATGTTCCCTTGTGTGTCTCCGGTTCCTGTACCACATAATCGCTGGCTGCAATCGTCTCTTTAGAGCCGCGTATATTCCTTAACCTCATATATTTCCCTCCAGGTATTTTCTTGTGTAAAACAGCTATGTCGCGCTTTATTCTACTATAAAAGAGGTATACTTGGAAAGAACTATTTTTCAATATGAATATGAATAAATTTGTTATACATTTCCAATAATTTGTATACATATAGACAGTTCTGATTTACTTTTTGACTGAATAGGTGTATGATGATGTTAAATTTTAAACAAAGGAGTAGGGAAAAATGGAATCTGTAATCGACAAATTGTCTGAAATCGAGACAGCCGCTTCCCGTATTATGGAATCTGCTGTCGAAGAAACCCGACGTCAGGACAACGCGGCCGAGGAACGTACCTCTACTTATGATAACGATACGGATGCTCAGGCTGCCAGAACACTGGAAGCTGCCAAACGCACCTTGCAGGAACAGGCGGATCGGGAACTGGAACACCTGAAAACCTCCACCGAACGTTCCCTTAAGCATATGGATGCTTATTATAAGGAACATAAAGATGCATTATGCGACAAGATTTACCACAAAATAATCAGGATGTGAAGTATATGGGATCATTATTATCTTACAGTGGTCTGACCACGAAGATCCGAGCCATGCAGAGCAGACTGCTGACTGACGATCAGTACCGGGAACTGGCAGAACTCAAAAGCGTTCCCCAGGCAGTTACCTATCTGAAACAGCAGCCCGCTTATGAAGCGATCCTGGACTCTCTCTCAGAAGAGGCTCTGCACCGTGGAAAGATTGAACAGCTTCTGGTGAATTCGATTTATCGCGATTTTACCAAGATTTATCAGTTTTCCAACATGGAGCAGCGCAAATTCCTCAATCTTTATTTCGGACGATACGAAGTGTCCATCATGAAAGAATGTCTGAATAAGATCTTTGACCACAGAGATGTAAATCTGGATCTTTCTTTATTCAAACCATTCTTCGATAAGCACTCACAGCTGGATATCAACCTGCTGACCGCGTCCCGGTCCATTGAAGAATTTGTCAGTCATCTGCGGGGAACCAGTTACTACCAGCCGCTGGCCGCACTGTCCGGTCTGGAAACACCAACGCTTTTTGACTACGAGATGGCACTGGATCTTTCTTATTTTTCTGCCATATGGAAGACAAAAGACAAGATTCTCTCCAAAAAGAACCTGGAAGAGATCACCAAAGCCTACGGGAACAAATTTGATCTGCTGAATCTCCAGTGGATCTACCGTTCCAAACAGTATTACCATATGACCGCTGCCGATATCTATGCACTGCTGATTCCTGTGAATTACAAGCTGCATAAGAAAGATATCGCCGCTCTGGTAGAAGCTGAGACGATGACAGCTTTCGAATCGCTTCTTGACCGGACCTACTATGGACGACGTTACGAAAAACTGAACTCACATACGCTTGAAGAGATGTACAGCAGCATCATGAAACATGTCCTTTCCGGAGAAAGCAAAGCGGATCCTTATTCTGTATCCACGATCTACTGCTACCTCTATCACAAAGAACATGAGATCGACCGGCTGACAACAGTACTCGAATGTATCCGTTACAGTATCACGCCGGAAGACACCATGCGCTATATCTCGAAATCGTAAGCAAAAAAACACCGGGGGATGTAACTATGATTGAAAAAATGCAATTTGTAAGCATCACCGGACCAAAAGCCGATATTGACCGGGTGGTGGATCAGTATCTTTCCCGATACGAGATCCATCTGGAAAATGCTCTTGCACAGCTGCAGACGTTAAAAACACTGACTCCTTATCTGCAGATCAATCCCTACAAAGGACTTCTGGCAAAAGCACTGGAATATGAAAAGCTTTTGGACTCCGGAAACATCCAGACGAATCTCACCATGACACTGGATGAAGCGGTCGCATTGATCGAATCCTTCGATCAACAGCTGACCCGAATCAACGAACAGAAAAAAGAACTGGAAGATCAGAAAAAAGAACTGGAAGAACTCCTGACACAGCTGGAACCCTTCCTCTCACTTGACTTTGATATTTCCCGTTTTCTGCAGTTCCGCTATATGACCTGCCGCTTTGGTCGTATCAGCAGGGAATATTACAACAAATTTGAAACATATGTGTATGGCAGTGAAGAGACGCTCTTTTACCCCTGCCAGAAAAATGACCGGTATATCTGGGGCTTTTATTTCTGCCCGACCAAAGTAACTGACCGGATCGATGCAGTTTACGCATCCATGCATTTTGAACAGCTGGATGTTCCCGAAAAGCTTTACGGCATTCCGTCTCAGGTACAGGCACAGTTAGCCGGACAGTTGCAACAGACAGAAAAAGAGCTGGCAAAACTGCAGGATACCATTGCCGAACTGCTGCAAAAGCAGGGTGAAAAGCTCTATGCAGCCACACGGAAACTGGAAAGTCAGTCCCGCAACTTGATGTCCGCCGCTTGCCGCCTGCACCAAAGAGGATAACCGGGAAGTCTTTTATATCCTGTGCGGCTGGATGTCTGTCACAGATGCCACAGCTTTTCAGAAAGAAATCGCGGATGATCAGAATCTCTACTGTTTCGTAGAGACAGATCCGTATTCCACAGCACACGGCGAACCGCCGACCAAGTTAAAGAATCCGAAGATCTTCCGTCCCTTTGAGATGTTTGTGAAAATGTACGGTCTGCCGTCCTATCATGAGATGGATCCTACGATCTTCGTGGCACTGACCTATATGTTTATCTTCGGTGCGATGTTCGGTGATGCCGGTCAGGGAGCCTGCCTGGTGATCGGCGGATTTCTTCTATATAAGTTTAAGAAGTTGGATCTGGCAGCCATTATCGGTACCGCAGGTATTTTCTCCACTTTCTTCGGTCTGATGTTCGGCAGCATCTTCGGTTTTGAAGATGTGATCCCCGCGCTCTGGCTGCGTCCGGTGGAGGCGATGTCCAATCTGCCGTTCCTTGGTACGTTAAATACGGTATTTGTCGTTGCAATCGCTTTCGGTATGTTCCTGATCCTGATTACAATGATCTTCCATATTATTAATGCCGTTCGCATGAAAGATGTGGAAGGCATCTGGTTTGACCAGAATGCTGTGGCAGGACTGGTGTTCTACGGTTCCCTGATTGCTGTGATCTTCCTGTTTATGACAGGTCACACCCTTCCCGCAGGAGCGGTTCTCGGCGTGATGTTCGGTATTCCGTTAGTGATCATTATGCTGAAGGAGCCTCTGGCAAGAATGGTGAAAAAAGAAAGTCCCGTCATTGAAGGAAGCAAGGCATGTATTTTGTACAGAGCTTTTTTGAACTCTTCGAAGTCATGTTAAGTTATCTGTCCAACACCCTTTCTTTCGTCCGTATCGGCGCTTTCGCCGTCAGCCATGCCGCTATGATGGAAGTCGTACTGATGCTTGCCGGTGCAGAAGCCGGAAGCCCGAACTGGATCGTCGTGATCCTCGGCAATATTTTCGTTACCGCGATGGAAGGCCTGATCGTAGCTATCCAGGTTCTCCGTCTGGAATATTATGAGATGTTCAGCGTTTCTATAAAGGAAACGGAAGAGCTTTTCAGCCATTTTTAAAAAAATCCAAAAATAAATAAGCAGGAGGATATTATTATGTCAACTATTATCGAAATTCTTACCGCCGCAGCACTGATTCTCAGCATCATCATCCGGGAGGCGCATTTCTTCTGGGTGAGAGAAACAAAAAACGTTACAAAAAATCTCTGGCAGTCAACTGTTTCTTCTTCTTTGGCACACTCCTTGTAGGAACCATCGCCATGTTCGCCGGTGCGCAGAACGTACAGGCTGCTACTGACGCAGCCGGAAGTGGTCTTGCAACCGGTCTTGGTTATCTCGGTGCCGCTCTCGTAACCGGCCTGTCCGGCATCGGTTCCGGTATCGCCGTAGCAAGTTCTGCA
>ENA-OQCN01000454-OQCN01000454.1-human-gut-metagenome-genome-assembly--contig:-NODE-454-length-22098-cov-3.815029_pt1 | contig 22098 bp, 30 predicted proteins | sample MGYA00242497_ERZ504576 | MGnify/ENA primary metagenome ERZ504576 (study PRJEB26092, sample SAMD00036296) | human gut metagenome | host: Homo sapiens | study: EMG produced TPA metagenomics assembly of... | reverse complement strand
CCCGGTCTGGTCCGACCGCGTACACGCTGCAGCGGCCGCCTGCGGCCAGCTGTTCGGGCGGGAAGAGGCAGCCGCCTCGGGCGTGCGCTCCATCCGGCGGAAGGTGCGGTGGGCTGTGGTGGCGTGGGCCACGCATCGTGGACGGCATAAGCCGCCCAGCCGGAAAAATCCTCCGGCAGCGGGTCCTGCTGGCCCCGCTGCTCAAAGAAATAGCTGCCATCCTCGGCGCGGGTCAGGTCGCATCGCACCCGGTTGGGCAGGTCGGCGGCCACTTCCCGCTGCTTGGGCCGCAGGGCAATGGCCCGGCCCGTGAAGTATCGCATAAAATCCGCCAGCGCCATGGTGCAGTTCACGGCACCGTCGCTGTCGGCAGTGGGGTCGTTCAGCAGCACGAAATCCGCCAGAACGGCATCATCGTGCCCAAAGCCCCGCAGGCCCATCCAGACCCCCACGGGGTCCCTTTGGCCCCGGATGTGACGCTCCACCCGGACTGCGATGGAGCAGTCATCGTGGATCTGGGTGCGCAGGTCGGCCAGATCCATCCAGGCCTGCCAGCAGGGGTAGCCGCAGCAGCCCGCCGCAGCAGCCGCAAAGGCGGCGTTGCCGGTGGAGCTGGTGGCTTTGTCCTCCATGGCGTAGGCCACTTCCTCGGGCAGGATATCTTCGCCGTAGCGGTTCATCAGGGCCGCCATCACAAGGGGAAGGTCCATCTCCCGGCCAAAGCTGGGTCGTGGGCGCTCAGGCAGTATTCCGGCAGGTAGAGCCGCCGGTTCAGCGGGTGGCCGTTGTGCTTCTCCCAGGCAAGGGGCGTGCGGCGGCGGCCAGCAGCCGGACAGCCGGGGTCGCCTTGTCATCGTTGGTGGAAAGGTTCACCTGCAGCTGGATGCCGGTGCCGCCGCCCGGCGTGGCAACGGTGACGGTGTCCCCCATCAGGAACACCAGCCCATCCTCGCTCTGGGCTTTGATGCTGCAGCGGGGGTAATCCGGTGCCCACTTGCCAAAGCTGAGCCAGCCGGTCCAGGTGTTCCCGGCATAGACCCGGCAGCGCACCTCGACCATGGTGTTGTGGGGGGCGCTGGCGTTCCAGCTGACATTCAGGTTGCAAAAGGCCGGCATGGCGAACTCCGGGTGGTATAGCTGCCGTAGGCAGGTAGCGGCCGGCGGAGGAATCCAGCACCACCGCGCCGCTTTCCAGCGCCACATTGTCCAGTGCGCCCCGGGAGAAGGTCTCGGTGCCGTGCAGCACCAGATTGTTCCGTTGTTCCATCCGCACTTCTCTCCTTTGCGCGCTGTGGACGGCGCAGTGTTATTCTTCGGGGGTGTCCTGGCCGCGCTCGGCGCGCAGCTCCTTTTCCAGCTGGGCATCGTGGAGCTTCTGGATGCTCTCCTCAATGTGGAACACCCGGTTCAGGTCGCCGTAGACGATCTGGCAGCAGATCTCGCACTGGAACCAGAAGCCGAACACCAGCATCAGCAGCAGGCCCAGCGGCATGCACAGGATCACCAGGCCCCAGAACAGGATGGTGACCAGCGCTGCGGCCAGCGCGTGGGGCAGGAACGCGATCATGCAGTTCAGGCTGTTTTTCAGCGTCAGGCGCAGGGCTGATCCAGCAGCACGATCTGGGGCCACATGTAGGAAAACAGCATGTGGAACAGCACAAGGTTCAGCACCGTGGCCACCCACATGGGAACGCCCACGTTGGTGCCGTGGTACAGCATGTTGAAGCAGAAATAGACCAGGAAGATCTGCACCGTGACGACCACGCAGTACAGGATGCCGGGCAGGATGCTGGCCTTGAAGTTCTGCCGGAAGGCCCGGCGGTAGGTTGTCCACCAGTAACCGGCCTCGTCACGCAGGCGCGCAGCACCGTGTCGTACATGCCGGCCAGCGCGGGGCCTGCAAGGATGCCTCCCGCAATGGCGCTGACGATCATCACGGTCAGGTTGTTCATCAGAAAGCCGATGTACACCAGGCAGATCACCGGCAGAAAGCCGATGCAGGTGAGCAGGTTTGCAAGGAACATGCCGCTCATATCGCGGCCCACCAGCTCAAAAAAGCGGCCTACGCCCGTTTTGCGGGGCGTGTCCTTTTCAACGCCCGACCCGTCCTTGAAATCTTTAGAAGAAGGAAATAAACCCATTTGTTCCGGAATACCTCTCTTTTGTAATGGGCAGCAATGCCATTGTGCTACCTTTCTGCTTATAAATATACCCGGATTTTGTGGATTTTGCAAGCTAAAAAGCACGTATTTGTAAAAAAAGTGTGTTCTCTCCCATTTTGCCCCAAAGTATGTTACAATGATACTGGCCTTTTGGGCCGGAAGGAGGAAAGGAATTTGAGCATTTTACGCACCATTGCGTTATTCGTTTATCTGTTTGGCTATATGATCGTGCACTATGCACCCTGCGCCGGGCCGAGCGTGCCTGGCTGCCGGGGATCTGGACACGGTGGAGCAGATCGTCAAGGCCAACATCCCCCGCTGGAGCCGGGCATCCTGCATGTCACGGGGGCCCGGATGACAGTGGAAGGGCAGGAGAATATCCCGGCGGGGCCCTGCGTGTTCGTGGGCAACCACCGCAGCTACTATGATATCCCCATCCTGCTGACCGCGCTGGACGCGCCCCACGGCATTCTGGCAAAGGAGGAGCTGGAAAAGATCCCCCTGCTCAACCGCTGGATGAAGCTGCTGGGCTGTGTGTTCGTCAAGCGGGATGACATCCGCGCTTCCGTCAAGGCCCTGAACGATGCCACCGCCATCGTGGAGAGCGGCCGGAGCTTCGTTATCTTCCCTGAGGCACCCGCTACAAGGGCGAAGAGGGCGGCGCGGGCGAGTTCAAGGCCGGCGCCTTCCGCATTGCCATCAAGACGGGGGTGCCGTGGTGCCGGTGGCCATCTCCGGCGCGCGGGGCCTGTTTGAGGGCCACGGCCTGCGGGCCACGCCCGGCGATATCCGGGTGCGCATCCTGCCCGCCATCCAGACCGCAGGCATGAGCAAGGCTGAACAGAAGCAGCTGCCCGATGCCGTGCGTCAGACCATTCTGGCCCAACTGTAAGGAGAACTATGGCAAGCTATCGTTATGAGCGGGACATCGACCCCGCAGACCTTACCCCGCGGGCGGAAAAACAGTATACCCCGCAAAGAGCGCTGGGCCAACTGGTGGGATTATAACCTCAAGTGGGTCCTCCTGATCGGCATTGCAGCGGCTTTTGTGGCGTACAGCTTCATCGGGCAGTATTTCTTTACCACCAAGCCCGATTACAATGTGGCGGTGGTGGCCCCCTGCTACCTGCCGGATGACACCGTGACCGCCCTGCAGGAGCAGCTGGCCCGGTACGGCGAGGATCTGAACGGCGACGGCAAAACGGTCGTGACCTTGAATGTCTACACGCTGGATTATTCTGCCAGGGATACCCAGACCGAGAGCGATGCCTACCTGACCATGGCGGGCACCACCAAGCTGGCCACAGATGTGGCGGGCGGCCTGAGTTCGGTGTTCCTGCTGTATGACCCGGCGGGCTTTCAGGAGAACACCGGCGCTCTGCGGTATCTGGACGGCACCCTGCCCGAAGCCGGAAGCGACAGCGACTGGTGGAACATGGTCTACCGCTGGACGGACTGCCCGGTGCTGACCGGGCTTGACCTGGGCGAGTACCGGGCCGACACCACCCACGCCCAGGGCGGCGACAGCCAGACCTATCTCGCGGATTTCTATGTCGGGATGCGCGGGGCCTGGAACACCGGCACTGAGGAGAACCTTGCGGGCGGCGAGGAGCTCTGGCAGGCACTGACCGCCGGGGCGGTCTCCACCGTGGAAGCGGAGGGGTGAGCCGATGCGGTTTCGTATCCTGCGCCGGGAAAAAGGCGCGCCCCGCCGCCCGGCCCCCGCGCCGGAACCGCCTGCCGCGGCTGTTCCGCCCCGTGCCGCTGAGCTGGAAAACCCCTATGGGAGATACTATGGAACGGCGCGAAGCCGGGAAGATCTGAAACGCTGAAGAGGTGCTGCCCACGGGCGGCACCTCTTCAATTCTATTCGCTTTTTGCAGGTGCTAGTTGAAAAGTTATCCACCCTGAAACCCTGCGCCCTTTGTTGTTTCCGTGTCCGAGTTATGGTATACTAATCCAGTATCACGAAATGCAAAGGATGTGGAATGATGGACGCACTGGAACAGGCCCGCCGGGAGATCGACACGGTGGATGCCCAGCTGGCTGCCCTGTTTGAGCGGCGGATGAAAGCGGTGCTCAGCGTGGCGGAATACAAAAAGGCCCACGGCCTGCCCATCTTTGATGCCGCCCGCGAAAAGGTGGTGCTGGACAAGGCCGAAGCGCGGATCGGGGACCCGGCCCTGCGCCCCTATTACCGGGATCATGTGCAGAACATGATGGACGTGGCCAAGCAGTACGAGGCTGAGGTGCTGGGCCGCAACCGCGCTGCCTATCAGGGCGTGGAGGGTGCCTTTGCCCACATCGCGCTCCGGGCGCTCTTTCCCCATGCCGAGGCCGTGAGCTGTCCCACCTGGGATGAGGTGTTCGATGCCGTGGAAAAGGGCGATGCCGCCCACGGCGTGGTGCCCTTTGAGAACAGCCACGCGGGGGATGTGTCGGCGGTGCTGGACCTGTGCTACAACCACCCCGGGCTGTGGGTGGTGGATGTCTACGACCTGCCCATCTCCCAGAACCTGCTGGTGCTGCCCGGCACCCAGCTTTCCGACCTGACCCGTGTGTACAGCCACCAGCAGGCCATTGCCCAGAGCGAGACCTTCCTGAAGCAGTTCGGCCTGCCTGCCACGGCCATGCCCAACACGGCCATGGCGGCAAAGTTTGTGGCGGAGAGCGGCGACCGGACCAAGGCGGCCATTGCCAGCGTGGAAACGGCCGCTCTGTACGGGCTGGAGGTGCTGGTGCCCAGCATCAACACCGACGGCGACAACACCACCCGCTTCATCGTTCTCAGCCGCGAAAAGCCCACGGCGGGCAACCGGTTCTCCCTGCTGTTCACGCTGGACAACAAGCCCGGCAAGCTGGCCGAGGTCATTCAGGTCATCGGTGCCAGCGGCTACGATATGGAGTCCATCAAGAGCCGCCCGCTGCCCCACGTCCCCTTTGATTATTATTTTTATGTCGAGCTGGTGGGAGACCCCGCCGCCGAAAAGACCGCCGCGCTGCTGCGCGAGCTGAATCATGTCTGCCGCACGGTACGGCTGTTAGGAGTGTATACGAAATGAGCGATTTCATCGGGACAAAGCTCACCATGAATCTGGGCGAGCGCAGTTATGATATCATCCTGAAAAACGGTGCACTGGAAAACCTGTACCAGTTTGCCCGGCTGGACCGCAAGGTGGCCGTTGTTACCGACAGCGGTGTGCCTGCCGAGTATGCCCAGCGCGTGGCCGACCAGTGCCGGGAATCCACCATCATCACGGTGCCGCAGGGCGAGGCCAGCAAGAGCTTCAAGGTCCTGGAAACGGTGCTCCGGCAGATGCTGGAGTTCAACATGGGCCGCGGCGACCTGGTGGTGGCCGTGGGCGGCGGCGTGGTCGGGGATCTGGCCGGATTTGCCGCTGCCATCTACATGCGGGGCATCGATTTCATCAACTGCCCCACCACCACCCTTTCCATGATCGATTCCTCCATCGGCGGCAAGACCGCTGTGGATCTGGGCGATACCAAAAATATCGTGGGCGCGTTCTGGCAGCCCAAGCTGGTCATCGTGGATCCGGCCACCCTTTCCACCCTGCCCCGCCGCCACTACATCAACGGTCTGGCGGAGGCGGTCAAGGCGGGCCTGCTGGCGGACCCCGAGCTGTTCGCCATCTTTGAAAAAGGCGATATCGACACCCAGATCAGCGAAATCATCTACCGCAGCCTGCGGTTCAAGAAGAACGTTGTGGAGCAGGATGAGACCGAGCGCGGGATGCGCAAGGCCCTGAACTTCGGCCACACCATCGGCCACGGCATCGAGGCCGTCAAGGGCATCAAGGGCCGCCGCACCGTGGGCCTGTTCCACGGCGAGTGCGTGGCGCTGGGGATGCTGCCCATGATCGAATCCAAGGCGCTGCAGAAGCGGGTGCGGGCGGTCTACCGCCGCATTGGCCTGCCCACCCGCACCACCTATAACAAGGAAAAGGTGCTGGCCGAGATGCTGCACGATAAAAAGGCCCAGGGCGGCCAGATCACGGTCATCAAGGTGCCGGGTCTGGGCTGCTGGCGGGCCGAGACCATCCCCGTGGAGGGCCTGCGCCCCCTGCTGGGTGTGGAGGAGTAAGCATGAAAAACACCTTTGGCAGCGACCTTTCGCTGACCATTTTTGGCGAGAGCACGGCAGGGCCATCGGCGCGGTGCTGGACGGCATGGCGGCGGGCGTGCCCGTGGAGGAAGCTTTCTTGCTGCCTGCATGGACAAGCGCCGTGCCCGGGGCGACGGCCTTTCCACCCCCCGTGTGGAGGGGGATGCGGTGCAGTTTTTGTCCGGTGTGGTCAACGGCTGCACCACTGGCACCGCCATTGCCTGATGATCGAAAACCAGAACACCCGCAGCGGCGACTATGCCAAAACAGCTGACCTGCTGCGGCCCGGCCACGCGGATTACACTGCCTACGCCAAGTACCACGGCTATCAGGATGCCCGGGGCGGGCGGCCACTTTTCGGGCCGCGTCACCGCCGCGCTGGTGGCGGGCGGCGCTTTGGTGCTGGGCGCTCTGAACCGGGCCGGGATCGAGATCGTGACGCACATCGGGCGGTGTGCCGGGATCGGCGATATCCCCTTTGCGTTGGATGATCCCGCCGCGCTGGCGGCGCAGGCCGAGGCACTGCTGAACAAGTCCGAGGGCTTTGCCCTGCTGGACGGCAGTGTGGAAGAACCCATGAAGGCCGCCATCCGTGCCGCCGGTGCCGAGAGCGACAGTGTGGGCGGTGTGCTGGAGACCGCCATTCTGGGCCTGCCCGCAGGCGTGGGCGAGCCCTATTTCGACAGTGTGGAGAGCAAGCTCGCTCACCTGCCTTCTCCATCCCGGCGGTCAAGGGCATCGAGTTCGGCTCCGGCTTCGGCTTTGCGGACCAGAAGGCTCGGAGGCCAACGATGCCTTCCGGATGCAGGGGGAGCGCATCGTCACCGCCACCAACCACAATGCGGGCCTGAACGGCGGCATCTCCAACGGGATGCCCGTGGTGTTCCGCACGGCGGTCAAGCTACCCCCAGCATCTACAAAACGCAGGACACGGTGGACTATATCGCAAAGAAGGACGCGGAGCTGTCCATTCAGGGCCGCCACGACCCTGCATCGTGCCCCGGGCCGCCATTGTGCAGACCTGCGCCGCCGCGCTGGCCGTGGGCGACCTGCTCACCGCAAAATACGGCATGGCCTGGATGGAGGACCCCACCGGCTACCGCAAGGAGGTGCTGTAAATGGAATACGGATCATCGGCGGGCGGCTGGGCCACTCCTACTCCAAGGTCATCCACGAGATGCTCTGCGGCTACCGGTACGACCTGTGCCCCCTGCCCACGGAAGAGGAAGTCCGGGCCTTTATGACCCGGCGGCAGTTCAGGGCCATCAATGTCACCATCCCCTATAAGCTGGTGGTCATGGAGTACTGCTCCTACATCGACCCCCACGCCAAGGCTATCAACGCCGTGAACACCATCGTCAACAGGAACGGCCTGCTCTACGGCTACAACACCGATTACCCCGGCTTCTCCTACCTGTGCGATGCACACGGTGTGGAGTTCAAGGACAGGACCGTGCTCATTCTGGGCACCGGCGGCACCCACAACACCACCTGGGCCGTGGCCCATGACCGGGGCGCGAAACAGATCTATACCGTCAGCCGCCATCCCGACCCCGAAAAAGGGGAGCTGACTTATGCCCAGGCCCTGACCACCGGGGCGCAGATCATCATCAACACCACGCCGGTGGGCATGTACCCCAATGTGGGCGTGAGCGCCCTGGATATCACCTCCATGCCCGGGCTGGAAACCGTGATCGATGTCATCTATAATCCCGATAAGACCGAGCTCATCCTCCGGGCCGAGGAGCTGGGGGTGCCCGTTGCCGTCGGCGGCCTGGAAATGCTGGTGGCGCAGGCAGTGTACGCGGCAGAATTTTTCCTCGACCGCAAGTTTGAGGATGCAGGTGCCGAGATCGCCCGTGTGACCAGCGAGCTGCGGCGGGAACAGCTGAACATTGCCCTCATCGGGATGCCCTCCTCGGGCAAATCCACTCTGGGCCGCGCTCTGGCGGAACGGCTGGGCAAGCGGTTCGTGGATCTGGACGAGGAGATCGTCAAGGCCGACGGCCGGAGCATCCCGGACATCTTTGCCGCTGAGGGGGAGGCAGGATTCCGGAAGCTGGAAGCCGCGCAGACCGCCCGCTTTGCCAGGGAGAACCGGCAGGTCATCTCCTGCGGCGGCGGCGTGGTCAAAGATCCGGCAAACCTCCGGGCGCTCCACGCCAACGGCATTGTGCTCTTCATCGACCGGCCGCTGGAAGATCTGCTGGTGGGCGGCGGAAGGCCCCTTTCCACCAGCTGAGGCCCTGAAAACCATGGAAGCCCAGCGCCGTCCGCTCTATCTGGCGGCAGCGGATGCTGTGATCCCCAACAAGACCACCCCTGCGGATGCCGTGACGGCGGCAATGGAGGCGCTGGATGAAATTTTTAGTCATTAACGGTCCCAACCTCAACCTGACCCAGTTCACGGAGCCGGGCATGGAGGGGCAGATCGATTTCAATACACTGCTGGATTATATCGAGGCGGGCTGTGCCCAGATGGATGTTCAGGTGGACTTTTTTCAGTCCAACCACGAGGGTGACCTCATCGATGAGATCCAGTCGGCGGCAGGCCGGGCCGATGGCATCATCCTCAACCCGGGCGGCTACGCTATTACAGCGTGGCCATTCTGGAAGCGCTGCAGGTGTGCGGCGTGCCCGCCGTGGAAGTGATGCTGGCCGACCCCAGCGGCAAGGAGCCCTTCCGCAGCGTGGATGTGGTCTCCTTTGGCTGTCAGGGCCGCTTTGCAGGCGAGGGGGTCAGCGGGTATCTCCATGCCTGCGCCTACCTTGTGCAGCTGCTCCGGCTGGATGGCGGCGCGCAGACGCACCTGGTGCAGTAACAACTCTCAGTCTCGCATTCGCTCGCCAGCTCCCCCGAAGGGGGAGCCCTTGGCAAGTAGGGCAGGCTGTGCAGCAAAACTGAAAGCATAGAGACAAAACAGAAGGGAAAAGAAACAAGATGATCATTTCGACCAAAAAAGGCACCCCCAAGGAAGAGCTGGAAAAGATCGTAGACAAATTCGAGAAGCAGGGCCTGGATGTGACCCTGATCACCGGCAAGGATTACAATGTGTTCGGTCTGGTGGGCGATACTACCAAGATCGATGAGCGCGACGTGCTGGCCAACCCCTGGATCGACAACGTCACCCGCGTGTCCGCCCCCTATAAGCGGGCCAACCGCCTGTTCCACCCCGCCGATTCTGTCATCGACTGCGGCGGCGTGAAGATCGGCAGGGGCGAGAAGATCGCCGTGATGGCAGGCCCCTGCAGCATCGAGGGCGAGGAGCAGGCACTGCGCATTGCCAACGGCGTAAAGGCGGGCGGTGCAAGCCTGTTCCGCGGCGGCGCTTATAAGCCCCGCACCTCTCCCTACTCCTTCCAGGGTCTGGAGACCGAGGGCATCCTCGATATGGTCAAGGCACGGGAGGCCACCGGAATGCCCATCGTGTCCGAGCTGATGAGCGAGACCGGATCCCGGAGTTTGAGGAATATGTGGACGTGGTGCAGATCGGTGCCCGCAACATGCAGAATTTCCAGCTGCTCAAGGCCGTGGGCAAGATGCACAAGCCTGTGCTGCTCAAGCGCGGCCTGTGCAACACCATCGAGGAGTGGATCATGTCCGCAGAGTATATCATGGCCGGCGGCAACGAGCAGGTCATTCTCTGCGAGCGGGGCATCCGCACCTTTGAGAAGTACACCCGCAACACCCTCGACCTCTCTGCTGTGCCCATCATCCACGAAAAGACCCATCTGCCCATCATCGTGGACCCCAGCCACGCCACCGGCAAGGCCAATCTGGTCGAGCCGATGATGATCGCCGCTGTGGCCGCCGGTGCCGACGGTCTGGAGGTGGAGGTCCACTATGATCCCCGCCACGCATGGAGCGATGGCGCACAGTGCCTGACCCCGGATGCCTTTGCACAGGCCATGGCAAAGTGCCGTCAGGTCGCATGGGCCATTGGCCGGGATATGTAACACGATGAACGGCCTCACCCTCTCAGTCAAAGCCTGACGGCTTTGCCAGCTCTCCCAAAGGGAGAGCCTCTGGCGAAACCACAGACCTTGCGGTGGACTGCCAAGGCCTCGCCCTTTGGGAGAGGTGGCAGCGCAAAGCGCTGACGGAGAGGGCGAGCCAGGTAAAGTAACACGATGAACATTACGATAAAATCAAGCCGGACGGTGGGCGGCAACATCGCCGCGCCGCCCAGCAAAAGCATGGCTCACCGGGCGGTGCTCTGCGCGGCGCTGGCAAAGGGAACCTCCCATCTCCATCATCTTGCCTTCAGCAAGGATATCTCCGCCACGCTGGGCGCGGCGGGCCGACTGTGCGCCCGTGTCACCACCGGGGAAAACGACGCGGTGGTGGAGGGGCTGGGCCGCTTTCTGCCGGTTGATGCCCCCGTGGACTGCTGTGAGAGCGGCAGCACCCTGCGCTTCCTCATCCCGCTGGCCAGCCTGACCGGGCAGGAAGTGACTTTTACGGGCCACGGGCGGCTGATGGAGCGGCCCCAGTCGGTCTACAAAACGCTGTATCAGCAGCAGGGCCTGTGCTTTGAGCAGGGCGCGGACCGCCTGACTGTGGAAGGTGCCCTGACCCCGGGCGAATACGAGCTGGCGGGCAACGTGTCCAGCCAGTTCATCAGCGGGCTGCTGTTTGCCCTGCCCCTGCTGGGCGGCACCAGCACCCTGCACCTCATCCCGCCTGTGGAGAGCCGGAGCTACATCGATATGACCCGCGCGGTGCAGCACGCCTTTGGCGTGGAAAGCCGCTGGCTGGATGAGAACACGCTGGAAATCCCCGGCGGGCAGCACTATCTTCCCGGTGATTACACCGTGGAGGGCGATTACAGCCAGGCGGCTTTTCCTGCCGTGCTGGGCGCTGTGACCGGCGGGGTGGCCATCACCGGCCTGTCTGAGGAGACCTTGCAGGGCGATGCGGCCATTCTGGAGATCCTCCGGCGGTGCGGTGCAAGATTCACCCGCACCGGGCAGGGCGTGGTGTTTGAAAAGGCCCCGCTCCACGGAACGGACATCGACCTTGCCGACTGCCCCGACCTTGGCCCTGTGCTGATGGTGCTGGGCCTGCTGTGTGAGGGCACCACGGTCATCCGCAACGCCGAGCGTCTCCGCATCAAGGAGAGTGACCGCATCGAGCCATGGAGACCGAGCTGCGGGCCTGCGGCGGGCAGCTGGAGAGCGAGGGCGGCACCATTACCATCCATGGGGGTGCCGGCGCGCTCCATGCCCCGGAGCAGCCGCTTTCCGGCCACAACGACCACCGCGTGGTGATGAGCCTTGCGGTGCTGGCGCTGGCCGCCGGGCTGGCCCTGCCCATCAGCGGGGCCGAGGCCATTGCCAAGAGCTGGCCGGATTTTCTGGAAGCCATCAAGCCGTTGGGCGCGGAGGTGGAATATGTTGGATAAATCAAAGCGTTATCTCATTGTGGGCCTGGGCCTGTTGGGCGGCAAGTACGCTCTGGAGCTGAGCAGGGCCGGGTTCCATGTGGACGGCATCAACCGCAGCGAGGGCCATCTGCAGTATGCCCTCGACCACGGCTATATCGCCAGCGGCAAGACCCACGATTTTGAGGATCTGGTGTGTCAGGCCGACCATATCATCTTTGGCTTGTACCCCACGGCCCTGCTCGAGTGGTTCCGGACCTACGGCCACCTGCTGAAGGAGGGCTGCATCTTTACCGATGTGTCGGGCGTAAAGACTGGTCTGGTGGAGCCCATTCAGGCCATGTGCAGGCCGGGTGTGGAGTTCATTGCCAGCCACCCCATGGCGGGCCGTGAGACCTCCAGCGTGGAGCACGCCGCCGAGGTGAATTTTGCCCCGGCCAACTTCATTGTGACCCCCACGGAAAAGAACACCCCGGAGGCCGTTCAGTGGGCCAGGGAGCTGGCCGAGGTGCTGGGCTTCAAGCATATCTGCACCCTGACCGTGCAGGAGCATGACAGGATGATCGGCTATGTCAGCCAGCTCTGCCATGCCATCGCCGTCAGCCTGATGTGCGCCAACGACAATACCTCGCTGTGCGAGTACACCGGAGATTCTTTCCGGGACCTGACCCGCATTGCACGCATCAACGATAAGATGTGGGCGGAGCTGTTCCTCTGGAACAAGGAAAACCTCATCTCCGAGATCGACCAGTTCAGCGGGGCGCTGAACGAGATGCGCAACGCCCTTGTGGCCGATGACCGGGAAAAGCTGGAGGAGATGTTCCGCCTGTCCACCCAGCGCCGCGCGGCGTTTGATAAGAAAGCGCCGTAACCTTTTCAGCACACAGCACTGCTGTTTTTTTTTCAGCTCCCCTGCTGGGGAGCTGGAAGCGAGACTGAGAGGTTTGGCACAACACGAAAAAATGAGGTGTACCGAATGCCCAAACAGGAAGGCCAGAAATCCAAGCTGCTGGCGCTATTGCGCATTTTTGAGCAGCAGACCGATGAAAACCACCTGCTGAACGTGCCGCAGCTGGTGGAGCTGCTGGAGGCGCAGGGCATCCGCTGTGAGCGCAAGAGCGTGTACAGCGATATTGAGGCACTGGGTGCGCTGGGCTATGACATCAAGCTGCGCCGGGGCCGGGGCGGCGGGTATTTCCTTGCCAGCCGCACCTTTGATCTGGCGGAGCTCAAGCTGTTGGTGGATGCCGTGCAGGCAAGCCGGGTGGTATCCGGCACCACGAGCAGGCGGCTGATCCACAAGCTGGAAAAGCTCTGCTCCAACTACGAGGGCAGCCAGCTGCAGCGTCAGGTCTATGTGGAGGGCCGCCCCAAGACCGACAGCAAGAGCCTGCTGTACAGCATCGATGCCCTGCACGAGGCCATCAACAACGGTAAAATGGTGGAGTTCCTCTACAGAAAAGCCGACAGCCGCGAGAAAGAGAAAAGGATCGTCAGCCCGTGGCAGCTGGCCTGGGAGAACGGGTGCTACTACCTCATTGCCTTTGCCGATGAAAAGGGCATCCGCCATTATCGGGTGGACAAGATGAGCGGGGTCCGGGTGCTGGATGTGCCCCGGCGGGGTCAGGAGCAGTTTGCGGATCTTGACCTGCCTGCCTATCTGCGCAAGCACTTTGGAATGTACGGCGGGCCGGAGCATCGCGTTACCCTGCGGTGCACCGCGGATCTGGAAGGTGCCATGCGGGAGCGCTTTGGCGCAACGCCCATGTTTTTACCCGAGGAGAATGGCTGCTTCCATTTTGATGTCCCCATCTGCGTCAGCGACCAGTTCTACGGCTGGGTCTGCGGCTTTGGCGGCAAGATAGAAGTGGTTGCCCCGCCCGAAGTGCGGCAGGGGCTGTTTGACCTGAGCAGCAGAATTGCAAAGGCAAATCAGTAAAAAATCATACACACAAAAAGGTGCTGCCCCGCAGGTTGATCTGACGGGGCAGCACCTTTTATTGTGTATAGCTTGCTTTTAATTATTCCAGTACGTCCTGATATCCTTCAAGCTCTTTCTGAAGGCGTACCAGTCCACTGCTGATACCGTCATGTCGGCGGAAAATATCCTCATATTGCTGAGCAGTTTCTTTGTCCAGCGAATCTTCAAATTTAAGATAATGCCCAGTAACAGTTTGCCAGAAGTCATATTTGATTAAATCCGGTTGCGATTCAAACTGAACATCAAGAACCGCATCCCTCCGGGCAACGATTCTGCCAGGGCCATACTTGAGATTTGCCACAGCAGTACCGGCACAAAGACTGCGTCATAGTGCTGTACTGCCTGATCCAGCAGAGTATACTCTTCTTCCGCTTTCTGATATTCTTCTTGCAGTGCCAGTGCCTTGTTCAAACGCTCCTGATATAGTTTTTTCTCTTTGAATGTGATATTTTTGAATGTGAGTCCTTTGTACAAGTTATACACAGATGTGCAATAGATGATATCATATGCAAGTATGTGTTTTGCTTCATCATTAGCAAGATCATCACGAATATACTGGAAATGACCATCAAAACGGCTCTTATCCGTGGACATCAATTCTTTGCAGTTCTTAATCTCTGCAACAAGTTCATCGCACATCCGGTAATATTCTTTCAGTTTAATTTGGTCGCCAGTGCCCCAATCGCCATAGTACTCCACGCAATCCGCAAAAAGCTTTGCCTCATTTGCTTTGTACATATAGTATTTATCCGGTTCATAGAGAAACAGATATCCGGCAACGGAACGAGCCGTCTGTTTATAGCTGTAATAGTTCGGAAAATATTTCAGCCGTAGTTTTTCACTGTCCTCAAGAAATGCTGCGATTTTTTCTTCTCGCTTTTCCAAATCACCGCAGTCATCCTTGAACAAATCCTGAAACAGCCGCTTGACAGAATTAGCTGCTTCTTCGTTCTGCTGGGAAATTTTTACCAATCCGTCAAAAGGCTGCATCTTCCCATCAATGATTGTTTCTATAACACGTTCCTCTTTTTTGTGACCCTTGATATGATCTAAGGCTACTGCAAAATTATGTCCAGACTGTTTGAAGGCAGCATCCATTTGCTTCCGGAATTGTTTTGCTGCCCACCATTTGAATGTTTCATTGTGCTCCGGGTCGTTCAGCTCTTCAAAACGGTCAATATAGTTTGCGAAATCTGGTGCAGGTTTTTGGTATTCATCAGAAACTCCTTTCTCCGTTTTATTCTTCCGGTTCCTTCAATTCTAAATCACTGGGCAGGATCAGATCCAGCGCGGCGGCAGGTTCAGCCACAAGGCGGCGGCTCTGGTGGAAGATGGCTTTTTCCAGCGTGTTGCGGGCAAGGCGGCCATTGCCGGCGGTGCGGGCATCGGCAGCCTGCCAGCGGGCATAATAGCCCAGCAGGGGCTGGGTGCAGCTTTCGGCCAGACGGTACCCCTTGTTCCTTGCCTGAACGTGGGTGATCTGCAGCAGCTCCTCAGCGGTGTAGTCCGGGAACTCGATCTTGTTGGGGAAACGGCTGGCAAGGCCGCTGTTGGCGGTGAGGAAGGTCTCCATCTCCTTGGTGTAACCTGCCAGAATGACCACCAGCTCATCCCGGTGATCCTCCATCCCCTTCACCAGCGTGTCGATGGCTTCCAGCCCGAAGCTGTCCTGCTCGCCGCGGTAGAGGCTGTATGCTTCGTCAATGAAGAGCACACCGCCCAGAGCGCTCTCGATGACGCTGTTGGTCAGGGGAGCGGTGTGGCCGGTGTAGCGGCCCACCAGGTCGGCACGGGTCACCTCCACCAGCTGCCCGCCCTTGAGGCACCGATGGCTTTCAGGTATTTCGCCACCAGCCGGGCAATGGTGGTCTTGCCGGTGCCGGGGTTGCCCGTGAAGATCATGTGCATGGACAGGCTGGCAGTCTTGAGCCCGGCGGCGGCCCGGCGCTGCTGCACCTGCAGGTTGTCGGCCAGACCGAACACATATTCCTTGACCGGGGCAAGGCCCACCAGCTCGTTGATCTCGGCGCGGATGGCATCCAGTGCGCGGTATAGGCCGCCGGCAGCAGGTCAAAGAGCGGTTCCTCCGGGCCATCGTTCAGACGGAACAGCAGCCCTTCCGGACGGGCGGTCAGGGCCGCCGTGCCGGACAGGGTCTTGTCCGTGCGCAGGCAGTATTCGCTCAGGGCACGGAAGATGTGGTCACAGCATTCGGCCAGCCCGGCGGCACCCTTCTGCGCGGTGCACTGGGCTGCGACATAGTCCCGCACGTCGGCCCCGGCGGAAAGGGTCAGCCCCAGCCGGGCGCGGATCTTCTGGGCCAGCGCGTTGAGCTGCTGCGCGGCAAGGGCGGCCAGGTCCTCCCGGGTGTAGGAGGCCGTTTCGCAGACATCCCCCAGCGCCGACACCAGCGCCGCGCCGAATTTGTCGGCCAGTGCCTCCCGGCCCTTGTGGGAGTAGAAGATGAGGTATTTGCCGCAGGGGTCGATGTGGCTGACAGCTCCCGGGGCAAGCGCCGTGCCTGCATCCACAAGGATGCCCTCCTTGTTTACGAGATACCGGCTGGACAGGGGGGCGCTGCCCTTGACGGCCAGATCGGACAGGGTCTTCAGAAAGCCGGGATAACAGCTCTCATAGTGCTCAAAGGCAAGGATCTCCCCGGGCGCGTGCAGGGCGGCGTAGAGGTCCTGCAGGAAGAGCTTTTCGGCTCCGGAATTGGGGTAAAGGGCCAGATCCAGCGTGGCGATCCTGTCGCTCTGCAAAAGGCCCCGGGCCGCCATGCAGCGGGCAGTTTCTTCCAGTGCAAAATGCCTGCCTGTGCCTGCCCCGCCTGTGAGCAGGATGACGTTGCGGGCGGTGGGGGCTTCGGTGCCCAGCACAAAGGGGCGGCGCATGGCCCGCACCACGCTGTCCACAAAAGCATCCTGCCCCAGCACCGTCTGTTTGACCTCGGCGGCAAGGCCTTCAAAGCTGCCAGGTGCTCCGGCTTCACGTCGGTGGTGCCCCTGGCCAGCAGGCCTTCGTCTCCATGTCCCGCAGCATCTGGCGGCTGCTTTCCAGCGCGGCGGCGGTGGCATCGCTCTGGGTTTTGAGCTGGGCGTTCTGCTGCTTCAACAGCTCGTCCAGCCGTTTCTGCTGCTCCAGAAGCGCCGCGTTCAGGTCAGGCAGGGCGGCGCTGTCGCCTGTTTTGGGTGCAGAAGTGCCGGGGGCAGCCTTGAATCTGCCCCCCGGGCCGAACACGCCGTTCATCAGACTTTCCCAATCGTCGGTATATGCCATAAAACTTCCCTCCGTGCAGTGTTTTTTCTTTCAGTATAGTGGAGTCTGGTACGTTTTGCAAGGAAAGGTTGAAATAAAGGACAAAGTTCGTTACACTATTGTCAAACGAAAGGATGAATTGCCATGGAGCCAAGAACACCTGCTGAATGGAAGACGCTGTTTGAGAGCGAAGCCTTTGCCCGCCAGACGGAATACTACGGCCCGCTGGGGGTGGAGTATACCCCCGCCGGGACACACCTGCGCCTGTGGGCTCCCACGGCAAAACAGGCAGCAGTGAACCTGTACCGCCGGGGCACCGGCGGGGCCTGTGTGGGCACCCTGCCCCTGCAGCAGCAGGACAAGGGTGTGTGGAGCGTCTATCTGCCCGGCGACCAGCACGGGAAATACTACGATTTCACCCTTACCACCCCGTTTGGCACCTGCAATGCAGCGGACCCTTACGCCCGCTCGGCCGGGGTGAACGGGGTGCGCAGCATGATCTTTGATCCGGCCCGGGTGGACCCGCAGGGCTGGGAGCGGGATGTGCGGCCGTGATCTCGCCGGCCCGCCGCAGCGTGTGGGAGGTCGCGTCCGGGATTTCTCGCAGGACCCGGCCAGCGGCGTGCACACAGCCTGGCGGGGCAAATTCCTGGCCTTTACCCAGCAGGGGACGACCCTGAGCAGCGACGGCATCCATCCCACCTGCCTGAATTACCTCAAGCGGCTGGGGGTGAGCTATGTCCAGCTCATGCCCATCTTCGATTTTGGCAGCGTGGACGAGAGCCGCCCCCTGACCCGGCAGTATAACTGGGGCTACGACCCCACCAACTTCAATGTGCCCGAGGCAGCTACTCCACCGACCCCACCCGGGGTGAGGTGCGGGTGCGGGAGTGCAAGCAGATGATCGCGGCCTCCATGCGGCGGGCATCGGCGTTGTAATGGACGTGGTGTATAACCACATGTATCGTTCCGACAATGTGCTGAACCGGGCGGTGCCCCTCTACTACTTCCGCCAGAACGACGACGGTTCCCTCTCCAACGGCAGCGGCTGCGGCAACGAGTTCGCCTCCGAGCGGCCCATGGCCCGGCGCTATCTCATTGATTCGGTGCTCTATTGGGCGCGGGAATATCACATCGACGGCTTTCGGTTTGATCTGATGGGCCTGTATGACGTGGAGACCATGAACCTCCTCCGGGCTGAACTGGACAAGCTGCCCGGCGGGCGGGATATCCTGATGTACGGTGAGCCGTGGCAGGGCGGCTGCAGCGCCCTGCACCGGTACGAGGCCAACAAGAACAACCTGAACATGCTGAACGAGCGCATCGGCATCTTTTGCGACAACACCCGGGATGCCATCAAGGGCGGCTGTTTCGATGCCCGGGAGCCGGGCTATGTGGAGGGCAGGCCGGGAAGTTTCTGGGATATTGGTGCTTCGGTGGCGGCGTGGTGCCGCAGTGAAAAGCTGCCGCCCCACGCCCCGGGGCAGATTATCAGCTATGTCTCGGCCCACGACAACTTTACCCTGTGGGATAAGCTCCTGATGGTGCGCTACGCCCGCCCGGAGTTTGCCGCTGTGGACAAGACCGCCCTGGCCCAGAACCGGCTGGCGGCGGGCATCTACCTGACCAGCATGGGCCTGCCTTTCTGGCAGGCGGGCGAGGAGTTTGCCCGCACCAAGAAGGGGCAGGGCAACAGCTACCACTCCAGCCCGGCCCTCAACCGGCTGGACTGGCACCGGCCGAACAGTTCCACAGCCTTGTGGATTACTACCGCGGGCTCATTGGTCTGCGGGCGGGCGTTCCCCCGGCTGGCGCGCTGGACAAGGCCGGCCCTGCCGCCATCGAGTTCTTCCCGCTGGAACAGCCTCTTGTGGGCTGGCGGCTCCCCGCCCAGTGGGGCGACGGCGCAGCGTGGAGCGCCCTGTGCGTCTACTATAACCCCACCGAGACGGCGCAGGTCGTCACCCTGCCCGGCGGCAGCTGGAAGCTGCTGAGTGACGGCATCTCCTCCAGCCTGTGGCGGGGCAGCAGCCGCATCTGTACCGGCCAGACCGTCCTCCTGCCCCTGAGCGCCACCGTGTTCGGGCAGGTATAAAATCCCTGACCAGTTCACGCCGGTCAGGGGATTTTTGATTTATGGATCAGGAAAAAGATTGGGGAGGATCAGGAGTTTTTCTGTGCCTGCTGGGTCTGGGCGTTCTTTTCGCCCAGAGTCAGGCTGACGGTCTGCATCTGGCCTTCCCGGGCCACGGTGATGGAAAGGGTATCACCGGCGGCATGCTGCTGGATCAGGGTGCCAAGGTCGTCCTTCTGGGCAATCTCGGTGCCGTCGATGCTCACGATGCGGTCACCGGTCTTGAGGCCGGCCTTGTCGGCGGGGCCGCCCTGCACAACATCCACAACGTAAACGCCGTAGGCATTGACGTTGAGCTGTGCGGCGGTCTGGGCATCGGTCACAGCCAGATAGGTGATGCCCATGTAGGGGCGGCCGGAGACATAGCCGTTCTCCAGCAGATCCTGTGCCACCTTGATGGCATCGTTGATGGGGATGGCAAAGCCCAGACCCTCCGCATCGCTGGAGGAGGACTTTGCGTTGACCAGACCGATGAGCTCACCGTTCATGTTGAACAGGCCGCCGCCGGAGTTGCCGGGGCTGACAGAGGCATCCATCTGGATCAGGGACATGGTGTTGGTGGAGCTGGTGCCCTGGATGGTCACGCTGCGGTTCAGGGCGCTGACGATGCCGCTGGTCACGGTGCCGCCCAGCTCACCCAGCGGGTTGCCCACGGCCAGCACGCTCTCGCCCACGGCAAGGCTGTCGCTGTTGCCAACGGTGGCGGGGGTCAGGTCAGTGGCATCGATCTTGAGGACAGCCACGTCGCTGGTGTCATCCTCGCCCACCACGGTGGCGGGGTAATCGGTATCGCCGATGGTCACGGTGATGTTGGAAGCGCCGGACACAACGTGCGCACAGGTCAGGATATAGCCGTCGGAGCTGATCACGACACCGCTGCCTGCGCCGCTCTCCACCTGGTTCTGGCCGTACCAGGACCACTGGGAGTAGACCACCTGCTCGGTGGTGATGACCACAACGCTGGGGCTGACCATCTCAGAGACCTGAGCGGTGGTCATGCCGGAAGCGGTGTTCACTGCGGAGCAGAGCCGGAATCACTGCTGGACGTGGAGGAAGGTGCCGCCTGCTGGATGACTACCTTGCCGCCTGTGTTGCCCACCCGCTCCCACAAAGCCGCCGACAAAGCCCATGGCTGCGGCCAGCACCAGCGCGACTGCACTGCGGGCGATATTGCCGTTTTTCCGGCGGCGCTTTTTGGGAGGCTGCTTGGGGCTTCCCTGTGCGGCCTGATACCGGGGGCCTTCCGGAGGCGGCACCGCGCCGCCATCGCTGCCGCTGTTCGCTCGGCCTGGGGGGCAGCCTGTGCGGCCTCGCCGTAGGTACCTGCCGTGTTGGCGGTGTTCATGCCGGAGGAGCCGACGTTGGGGTAGCCGGTCTCGCCGGTCTGGCTATGTTCAGAGGAATAATCGTATTCCCACTTGTTCTCATTATCCATACTGGTTACTTCCTTTCTCAAAGGGAATGGTTCGGAGGGGGCGCTTCTGCCGCACCTCCTTGGAACTGTTTCTATTGTATCCGGTAATTGTGAAAAGGAATCGCTGACCGGGTGAAGAATATGTGAAATAAGGTCGCAGCGGGAAGCCTTGACAGCGGCGCGGGGGCTTGGTATTTTAAGAACGACCCTCTCAGTCATCGCTGCGCGATGCCAGCTCCCCCGAAGGGGGAGCCAACACATCTGACAGGCGAGCAATCGCTGATTTGCAGGGGCTCTATTCGGAGCCATGATAGGCTCTCCCTTTGGGAGAGCTGTCTGCGAAAGCAGACTGAGAGGGGAAGCCCGATAAAGGAGCAAATTATGAAACTGGAAAAGACCACGGGCGGTTATGCCCTGTATAAAGAGAAAACCATCATTGGCACCTGCCAGGCCCGGCCCACGGAGCAGGGCGCGGACATCACTGCCCTGACCATTGTGCCGGAATGGCGGCGCAAGGGCTACGGTTCCTACCTGTTAAAAGAGGTATTGCGCAGCCTGGGCGGCTATGACAAAGAGATGGCCACGGTGTTTACGGCTCCTCTGCCTGCCGATGCGGGGGAGCGGGCCTTCTGGGAAAAGTTCGGTTTTGCGGCAGAGGGCAGCGGGCTGTGCCGCCGCCACACCCCCGACCTGACGGCCGTGAAGCTTGTGCAGGACTTCCTCGCCGCGCGGCTGGCTGACCCGGGGCTCTGCGTCGATGCCACCTGCGGCAACGGGGGCGACACGGCCTTTCTCTGCCGCCTTGTGGGCGAAGGGGGCCGGGTGCTGGGCTTTGACATCCAACCGGAAGCCATTGCCTCCACCCGGCAGAACCTTGCACGGAAGGGCCTTGCGGCAGAGCTTCACTGCGACAGCCACGCCAACCTCTTACAATATGTACAGCCCGGCACCGTCGATGCGTGATGTTCAACTTCGGCTGGCTGCCCGGTGCCGACCACGGGGTGTTCTCCCACGCCCAAAGCAGCATCCCGGCGCTGGAGGCCGCCCTCGAGGCCCTGCGGCCCGGCGGAGTGCTCAGCGCTATCCTGTACAGCGGCAAGGTCATCGGCTCCGACGAAAAGACCGAGATCCTTCAGTGGATGCGCTCCCGGCCCCTGAAACAGTGCACCGCCCTTGTCTGCGGCTTTGCCAATTGGGCCGATACTGCCCCCTTGCCCTGCTTCCTCCTGAAAAAATAACAAAAACTCTTGCATCTAGGTGGAATTGCTGGTAAAATATAAGTTGTGTGTAATTTTGGCATCCTTGCCCTCTCAGCCAAAGCCTGTCGGCTTTGCCAGCTCCCCCGAAGGGGGAGCCAACGCATCTGGAAGGAGAAGTGCTGCAGATCTGCAGGGCCTGTACCTGGAGCAGCAACCGGCTCTCCCTTTGGGAGAGCTGGCTGCGAAGCAGACTGAGAGGGCAAGCCAGTTTACGGAGAATCACCAATGTAACGTGAGATTGACCGAATAAAGAGCCATTCTGATTCAGGAGAAATCAATATATGACAAATCGTGAAGAGATCGAACGCCGCCGGACGTTGCGATCATCAGCACCCCGATGCCGGCAAAACGACCCTGACCGAAAAGCTGCTGCTGTACGGTGG
>ENA-OQCN01000453-OQCN01000453.1-human-gut-metagenome-genome-assembly--contig:-NODE-453-length-22102-cov-2.345984_pt1 | contig 22102 bp, 39 predicted proteins | sample MGYA00242497_ERZ504576 | MGnify/ENA primary metagenome ERZ504576 (study PRJEB26092, sample SAMD00036296) | human gut metagenome | host: Homo sapiens | study: EMG produced TPA metagenomics assembly of... | reverse complement strand
CACTTAGGTCGGCGTGCGGGGCCGGCGGGCGCTCGGTCGTCGCCGGGCGCAGGCGCTCCTTGGCGGCAGGCGGCGTGTGACCGGGTGCGGTGGTCTTGAACACCAGCCGTCCACATGCGCACCGGCGCGCTCCATGCGCGCGCGGATGATCTCGCGCAACAACGTCATCTCCTGCGTCCACGAGGCGAGTCGAGATACACCAGCAGCTCATTGGACTCGGGCAGGTAGCGCAGGCCCGTCACATGGCGCCCCTCGCGCGTGCCCGAGCACACCGCATTCCAGGCGCGATAGACCGCACGAGATTCCTCTGCAGCCTCCATCTGCGCGCGGCGCTCGGGTGTCGCGGCCGCCAGGATGCGCTGACGCTCGGCATCCAAAAAGCCGCCAAAGGCAACCGTTCCGTTCTCGCGCTCGAAATTAGCACGTCTCACCCATGCTCACCACCTTGGCTCGATCAAGCAGGTCATCGGTAAAGTACCCCAGATTGGTGGTGGTTATGACTGTCTGGATATCATCACCGATCAGCTGCAGAAAAGCGCCTCGGCGCGCGGCGTCGAGCTCGCTCATCACGTCGTCTAAAAGCAGCAGCGGCGCGGTGCCAGGATATCGCGCGCCACGGCCACTTCTGCCACCTTCCAGGCAAGCACCAGCGTTCGCTGCTGGCCCTGGCTGGCAAATGAACGAGCCGATCGACCCGCGACGGAAAACTCAATCTCGTCGCGATGCGGACCGACGAGCGTCACGCCGCGGCGGATCTCCTCGTCGGCGCGCTCATCGAGCGCCGAGAGCATGTGCTCATACGCCCAGCCCCTGAGCTCGTCGCGATCCTCGGTGCCAGGCAGGTCGCCAAGCGTGGACACATAGGACACGCCGGCGGGCTCGCCGGATGCCACGCGGCCATAGGCGTCGCGCACATGCCCGACAGCCGGTCGAGCAGGCCAGACGATGCACGAGCAGGCCGAACCGGCGCGGGCGATAGATTCGTTCCAGGCGCCGAGCATCTCGCGGCAGCACCAGGTCTCCTTGAGCAGGGCATTGCGCTGGGTCACGCAGCGCCCGTAGGCACTGGCCAGATCGGCATAGCGCGCACTCAGCTGAACGCCAAAGTCATCAAGTGCGGTGCGGCGCACGCTGGCACCCCGCTTGACCATATCCAGGTGGTCCGGCAAAACAAACGCTCGGCAGCACCCCGCGCACGCCGGACGCAGCGCAGCGCTTACCGTTGCGGCTAAACGAACGCTTGCCGTCTTCCACGCTCAGCCCCATGTCCAGCACACGCCCATCGCCTTCGAGCCTCAGCTCGACCTTGCATGAGCCCACGCCGTCGTGCACGAGCTCGGCTGCGGTCGGATGCCTAAACGAGGCGCCACTCGTCAGTAGCTGCAGCGCCTCTATGAGGTTGGTCTTTCCCGCCGCGTTGGGACCTGCGAGCACTGTCACACCGTCGCTCAGGGCAAGGCGATAGCTGTCGAAGCTGCGATAGCGCGCAACGGAAAGATCGCGTGCGAACATGGTCATGGGCAGTGCTAGATGCGTACCGGCATGACCAGGTACAGGTAGTTGATCTTGTCGTAGGACTTGAAGATACCCGCCTGCGAATAGCTCTTGAGCTCCAGCGTGATCTCCTTCTCCTTGGACAGGGCATTGAGGCAGCCAAAGATGTAGTGGTAGTTGAAGGCGATGGTGCCCGACTCGCCCTCGGCCTCGACATCGATCGTCTCCTGCGCCAGATCCTGGTCGTTGGAAATGGAGGACAGGCCCATCTGGCCGTTCTCGACGTCAATCTCAAACTTGACAGCGGGGTTGGCGCTCGCGATAACGGCCACACGCTTAAGGGCGGCGTTAAAGGCGGCTACGTCGATCTTGACGCTCGTCACGCACGAATCGGGGATGAGCTGCTTGTAGTTGGGATATACGCCCTCGATGCGGCGCGACACGTAGGTGGTGTTGCCGGCCTCAAAGACAACTTGGGTGTCGGTGGCGCCGATCATGATGGTAGCCTGGCTCGCCATGATGCTCAGCGCGTCGTTGAAGGCGTCGGCAGGCACGTTGAGTTCAAAGGAGCCTTCGAGGGTCGAGGTCTCGACCTGCGTATCGCACACGGCCAGTCGGAAGGAGTCGGTCGCGACCAGGCGCACGGTGTTGTTCTCGACCTTCATGTGCACGCCACCCAGGATGGGACGGGCTTGTCAGTCGAGGTGACGCGCCATACGCGACTTACCATTTCGGACAGGATATCGGTCGCAGCTCGACGGCGCTCTCGATGGCGTATGCCGGGAACTCGGGAAAGTCGTTGGCATCGAGCGTGTTGAGGCGGAAAGAGCTCTTCTCGCAGCCAATCAAAACCTGACGCTCGGACAGCTCAAAGGTGACCGGGGCATCGGGAAGGGTCTTGGTGATGTTGGAGAGCATCTTGCAGGGAATCACCATCTCGCCCTCCTCTTCGACATGAGCCGCAATGCGGTGACGAATCGAGATGGTGTAGTTGGAGGTCTGGAATTCCAAGATGCCGTCTTGTGCCTTAACGAGCACGCCCGACAGAATGGGAAGGGTGGATGCCGAAGCGACGCCTTTCATAACGACGCCGATGGCTTGCGTAAGCGAGCTCTGGCTGACGGTGAACTTCATCTTTTAATACCTTTCTATAGATATAAATATCTTAATAATAGTAATAGTACTGACGAAACTGTTGATTACTCCTAAAGGTGCAGGTCAGCCCTAAAAAGAGAATCGACAGGAACCTGTGTGCAACCGGGCATGTTTTCCACGTTCAAAACCTGCGCAAAACTTTTCATCACCGCGACTCGAGTTTTTGACACCTTATAACCGCTGTTTCGACAAGTTTTCAACAGCTGTGCCCATTTACCTACGAGCGCAGTGTAATTTTATCGCGGAGCGACTTGAGGTCTTCGGTAACAGTCCGGTCTTCCTGAATCATCTTCTGAACCTTTTTATAGCTCGTGCTGACGGTCGAGTGGTTGCGGTTGCCAAACTCGGCGCCCACGGCCGTCGTCGTCATCTCGCACATCTCGATCGCCAGGTAGATAGCGATATGGCGTGCCTTGGCGATATTGGCGTTGCGGCGAGGCCCGATGAGTTCCTCGTGCGTCACACCGTATTGCTCCTCGATGACGGACTGGACCGTCTGCACATTGATCTTCTTGGCCGATGTGTCGAAGTACTGGTTGGCGATGGCGTCGATGTCGTCAAAGGTGAGCTCCCCGCCCTCGCGCTCGCGATCGCCCGCTTCGCCGGCACAACGCTCGCAAAAGCTCTCGAGCTCGCGAATGTTGGTGCCCGAGACCTCGGCCATGTGTTTAAAGTGCGCGTCGGTCAGATGTCCGCCGTCGCCCCCGTATGCCGCCAGCAACGAGTCGTTGCCCGCCTCGGGTGCGGCGGCGATCGTGTTCTCGTAATAACGCTGCAAGATCTTGTACTTCATCTCGTAGCTGGGCTCCGCCACCAGACACAGCAGACCGGCATTAAAGCGACTGGTCAGGCGCTCGTCCATATTAAGGTCCTTGGGAGCGCGGTCGGCGGCGATCACGACCTTCTTGTTGTTGCGGATGAATTCGTCCATCAACTGGAAGAAGTAATCTACGCTCGCACGCTTGCCGATGATGTTCTGGATGTCATCGATGATAAGTACGTCGACGCCGTGGTACGCCTGCATAATGGGGGCGTTGCTCTTCTTTTGGCGGTCGAATTCCGTCATCAAGTCGTCCAGATATGCCTGCGAGTTGGCGTACTTCACCTTGATCTCGGGCGATTTCTCTGCCAGCTCATTTTTGATGGCGAGCAGCAGATGCGTCTTGCCCAGGCCCGATTTGCCGTAGATGAACAGCGACGTGCAGGTACCGGGCGTGTCTGCAAGCATGGCGAATTTGAGCGCCGATCGGTAGGCAAGACTGTTCTCCGGTCCAAAGACGAAGTTCTCAAACGTGAATTTCGAATTCGCCGCGAGGGGTGCCCCGTCCGCGTTTTTCTCGACTGCCGCCGGTGCGCCGCCGAAGGTGCTGCCGGCGCTGCGGACGAACTCGCGCTTTTCGCCGGTGGCCTGCCATTCATTTGGGTCATCATGCGACGGAAATCGTCGGCGGACAACGTGTTTTTGATTGCAATGCCCGACTCCTCGCCGGGTGTCGCCTCGTGTGCGACGGGCATATGCGTGGCGGTCGGGATGGGCGAGGGGCCTGGCTCTACCGCCGGTGCGATCGAAGCAGTCGGCTGCGGTGCCATGGTTTCACGGGAAACATCGTCGCGTCGAGGCTCGGGCGCGGTGTTGCCGCTGCAGTGGCGGTCGCTACCGGGTGAGTGTCCGGGGCCGTATTTGCCGAGGCTCCTTGCGGCGCCACGATATTGAGCGCAATCGGTGCAAAGGCAATCTCTTCTAGGTACGCCTCGATGGTCGGCTGGTGCTTTTTGAGCTGAGCAATGGCAAAGCGTGAAGGGGCCTCAATCGTCAGAGTGTCCTCGGTTAAACTCACGGCGCGCGATTGTCCCAGCATATTGATGAGGCGCGCATCTTGGCCGTCGCGCTGACAAAAGGCGATGGCATCTCCCAGGATGATGCTTGCTTCCTCGTCCACTGTTTCTCCCGTTCCTTAACTTTGGCTCGCACGCGAGCGCTGCCTATTTCGGTCAGATGATATTTCTGGCCATGTTTGATTACCAAGCCGGCCTGTGCCAAGTCGTTGAGCGTTCGCGACCACGTGGGCGCTGAGTTTCCAAACGCTCGTGCCAGGTCGGTTGCGCCACACTCCTGGTTTTGAGCCAGATAGCCCAGTGCCGCTTCGCCGCGCTCGCTCACAAATACGTTTTGCTGCGGCTGTGCATATTGATTCGCCGCATTAGGATACATCATTTGAGCTGCTGGTTGTTGAGAACTCTGCATGGGCAGCGGCTGCTGTTGAAAACTTTGAGGCCACTGTTGGTAAGGCTGCGGAGGCATCTGCTGGGCCCATGGGTTGTACTGCGCCTGGGGCATTTGTTGGTACGGCTGCTGGTATCCCAGCGGGTATTGCTGGGGGTATGCCTGCGCATATCCCGTTTGCGGCGCGTATTGAGCCGGATACCCTTGCGGGTTCGGTTGATAGGATATCTGCTGTGCAGCCGATGCGCCTGCCATCTGCTGCAAGGTTCCCACATCCTGGCCCATCGCTGGCATTGCATCGGGTGTGTTCTGGGGAATCGCTCCCGAGGGTGCCTGGGGCTTTTGCATGGGGGCCATGCCAGGCTGCTGCATGGGGGGCATCTGCTGTTGCACCTGTTGCATCGCTGCGGGTTGCTGCGTGAAGGCGCCCGGCATGGGGTATGCCGCTGCTCCGTCTCGGGCCGCACGGCTGCCCGCGCCCGCCAGCACGCTCGATTTCCTGCACGCGCTTGGGGTTCAGACTTACCGTCACGACGGTGCCGTTGCCCATGTTGTCCTCGATGGAGACGGCACCGCCGGCGTTCCAAGTACTCCTGTACCATGGGAAACCCGGCGCCGGTACCGCGGATATACCGTTTCATCTTGCTGTTTGCGCTGGTTACGCCAAAATCGAAGGCACGCTCTTTGTCGTCGATGCCCGGACCTGATCGGCAAAGCGGATGGTATCGCCACCGTCGAGAATCGAGATGATGGGCTCTGCAAAATGCGCATGGATAAAGTTTTCGACAATCTCGCGGATAACCATCAGCGAGATGCGTCCTCCCTGCTCTTTCATGCACTGGTAGACGGTGTTGGTTGTCTCTTCCAAGTAGGTACGGACGTCTTGCGGTTCGATGACGATGACACGCGGTGTCGACAGCATGTCATCGTAGACCGCGATGCGCGCTGCATACATGGCTTTTGGTGCTTGTGCGGTGACCTGCTCACCCTCGTTGCGTTCCTCGCGCACCCCGTTGATGTGCTCGTTGTCGGGTGCCGGATCACCGGAATCGACCATGGTGTAGAAGTCGTCAGACATGCCGCTCGCAATCTTTCAAAAGGTTTTGAACAAATAGTAGCTCACTGCGCAATGTTTCTCATCTTTCGACAAGTTTCCAAAACCTGTTGAAAACTTTGGAAAACGGACGAAAAGTTCTCAACATTTCCAACATGACCTGTTGAAAACTCGATGAAATTTCGTGAAAAGTTGCCTGCTGCCTCAAATGCCGGTTCTGCTTATGGGGGAACCGTGTACTCTTTGCAACCTTTTACCTTTGATTTCTTGACATTTGAACATTGATTTCCCTACAATCTTCAAGCTCACGTGTCTATATCTGCGTCCGCGCCCCCGCGGACACTCGAAATGCAGCAGGAGGAACTTAAGATGAAGCGTACGTATCAGCCTAATAAGCGTAAGCGTGCCAAGACCCATGGCTTCCGTGCCCGTATGGCCACTAAGGGTGGTCGTGCCGTGCTCGCCCGTCGTCGCGCCAAGGGCCGCAAGCGTCTCACTGTCTAGCAGCGATACACACATCTCGCATGAAGACTATTAAGTCTCGGCAAGATTTCGAGCATGTGTTCAGTCAGGGGCGTCGTTTCAATCACCCTCTGATTCGAATGACCATATGTGAATCGGTTGGCGAAGGCGACTCCGGAAGGGTCGCCTTCGTTGGTGCTAAACGACTCGGTTGTGCTGTGGTGCGCAACCGATCTAAGCGTGTGATGCGCGAGGCCGCTCGCAGCTGTGGATTTCCCGTTGCGGGTTATGACATCATCTTGTTCGCGACTCCCAAGACGAGGGTTTCCTCGCCGCAGGAGATGGACAAGGCGTTGCGTTCGCTTATGAAACGCGCCGGCGTTGCCGGGGAGGAGCGATGAGCAATCACGTTTTGCGACGTGTTGCCATCGCTCCTATTCGCATATATCAACAGGTTATTTCGCCCTTATTGCCTGACGCTTGCATTTATTACCCAACGTGCTCGCAATACGCTATCCAGGCGATTGAGAAGTACGGTGTTTTGAGAGGCTGCTGGCTTGCCGTGAGGCGCATCGCTCGCTGCAATCCCCTGCACGTCGGCGGTTATGACCCTGTGCCTTAGCGGGCACTCGCTATCGGAGGAAAACTTACATGTGGGATTGGATCGTTAACATCCTTTTTGAGCTGCTCAAGCTCATCCAGACCTTTGCGGTCGACTGGGGCCTGTCCATCATCATCCTGGTGGTCATCATCCGTCTGCTGCTGACGCCGCTTATGCTCAAGTCGACCAAGTCGACGGCTCGCATGCAGGTGCTGCAGCCTAAGATGCTCGAGATCCAGGAGCGGTATGCCGACGATCCCCAGCGCCAGGCCGAGGAGATGCAGAAGTTCTACAGCGAGAACAAGTTCAACCCCATGGCTGGTTGTCTGCCGCTGTTGATCCAGATGCCCGTCCTGTTCGCCCTGTTTACGCTCCTGCGTAACCTGCCGAACTACTTTAGCGACGGCACGTTCTCGTTCTTCAACATCCTGCCTGACCTTACCACCACGCCGAGCGCTTCCTTTGCCGATGCTTTATGGTTGCGCTGCCTGCGCTGGTTTGCCTGATTCTGTTCGCTGTCTTGACCCTGATTCCGCAGCTGTATATGTCTCGCAATCAGACTGGTCAGCAGGCCCAGAGCATGCGCATGATGGCCGTCGTCATGACCGTCATGATGCTTTGGATGGGCTGGAGCCTGCCCGTCGGCGTCTGCTTTACTACGATGTGTCTTCTGCCTGGCAGGTTATCCAGCAGATCTTCGTGACGCAGAAGGTTATCGACAAGGCCAAGGCCGATGAGGAGGAGCGCCTCAAGAACGCTCCACTGCAGGTCGAGGTTACCCGTCGCGAGAAGAAGCCGCGTCCGCACAAGAAGAAGTAGTCGGGATATCAATCTTATTTAGGTACCTAACTTTTGGAGTACGTTATGTCTGAAGAGATCATCGAGGATATGCTTGAGGAGGTTGCCCCGCAGATTGCGGGCGATTATCCCGAGATTGCACAGCGCTACAAGGCCGGTGAAGAGCTGACCGATGAGGAGCTCGACACCATTGCCGATGTTGCGATTTCCATTCTCCGTTCCATCCTTTCGCACTTCGATGCCGCCAACTCTCCTATTGATGAGTACGAGGGCGATGAGGGCGAGCTGATTTTGGATGTTACGGCTCCCGATCTTGCCGTTCTCATTGGCCGTCATGGCCGTACCCTTGATGCCCTTCAGGTTATGTTCTCTTTGCTGGTGAGCCGCAAGCTTGGCTTTAGGTATCCGGTTGTGGTTGACGTTGAGGCTACAAGAGCCGTCGTCAGGACAAGGTTGCCTCTATGGCTCAGTCTGCCGCCGAGCGTGCCATTCGTACTCATAAGAGTGTTTCGCTTCCGCCCATGAATGCCTATGAGCGCCGACTGGTTCATATTGCACTTCGTGGTAATGATGCTGTCGATACCCATTCTGAGGGTTCTGACCCTGATCGCCATGTGGTGATTGTTGCTCGATAATCTACTCGAGCTTATGCTAAGGGGGCGTGGTTTCCACGTCCCCTTTTTTTTTGTCAAAAGTTCTCGATACACTGATTTTTGTCAGAAAGGAGCTTCTGTTGTTTGTACTTACAGATCAGCAGGCTGACGAGATGCTGAGTCGTCTAACTTCCTATTGCAAAGAGTATTCCCTGAATATAACTGATGCTGATCTAAGGAAATGTATTCAGCATTTGGATTTGGTTCTTGAAACAAATAAGACAACCAACCTCACCCGTATTCTTAACGTAGAAGACGCTGCGGTACTTCATATTCTCGACTCACTTGTCTTGCTCCCTTATATCAATAAGCTCCTGAGGGAGCTTTGCTCGATATGGGAACTGGTGCTGGTTTCCCTGGTATTCCATTAACGATAACCACGCATCGTAAAGCTACTTATATTGACTCTGTTGGCAAGAAGGTTGATGCTGTCAATTCATTTGTTCATGCTCTTGGATTGAAATACGGTCATGCAGTCCATGATCGACTTGAAGAATATGCCGGAGCCATAAGAAGCAGTTCTCTGTCGTAACCGCCCGCGCACTTGCCCCCCTACCGATTCTTGTTGAGTATGCGGCTCCGTACCTCAAGGACGGTGGGCTATTTGTTATCACGAAGGGCAATCCATCGGATGAGGAGCTTGCTTCCGGCATGTCAGCAGCTAAGATCTGCGGCTTCACTTTGCTTCTGAATGACGCAATCGATTTGCCTGAGGGCTTGGGCCACAGGGAATTCATTGTTCTTAAGAAGAGTCATCCAGCATCCGTTTCATTGCCTCGTGCAAATGGAATTGCAAAGAAGAATCCGCTTGCCTAGATGTTTCACGTGAACATAATGGATACTAACAACTTGCGGTGTTTCACGTGAAACATCGCAAGTTGATATTGAATCGGAATGTTTCACGTGAAACATCCTCCGTTTGACAGCTTTAATACACACCAGGAGGGACCGTGGGATTTCGCGACGTTAAGCGTTCGAAGAGCGCAAAAGACACGCGTATCATTGCAATCATCAATCAAAAAGGCGGCGTCGGTAAGTCGACGACGGCTGTAAACCTTGCTGCTGCACTGGGTGAACAGGGACGCAAGACACTGATTGTCGATTTTGATCCGCAGGGAAACAGCACTAGCGGATTTGGAATTGAAAAAGAAGACCTTGATCAGTGCATCTATGATGCATTGCTGAATGACGTGCCGGCAGAATCGCTTGTTCTTGATACAAATTGCAAAAAGGTATTCGTAATTCCAGCTACGATTCAGCTTGCAGGTGCTGAAATTGAGCTCGTAAGCGCAATTGCTCGTGAAACCCGCCTCAAAGACTTGCTTGAGCCGATTCAGGACGAGTTCGATTTTATTTTCATTGACTGTCCTCCTTCGCTCGGCCTGCTTACAATCAATGCCTTGACCGCAGCAGATAGCGTTTTGATTCCAATCCAGTGTGAGTATTACGCACTCGAGGGCGTTACGAAGCTGCTTGAGTCAATGAAGATGGTCAAATCACGTCTGAACAAGGGCTTAGACACCTATGGCGTGCTTATGACCATGTATGACTCACGTACTTCTTTGTCGAATCAGGTTGTTGAGGAAGTTCAATCGTACTTTGGTGATAAGGCGTTTAAGACGCTGATTCCCCGTACTGTTAAAATCTCTGAAGCTCCGTCTTTTGGAGAACCGGTAATTACCTATGCACCTCAAAATAAGGGTGCAAAAGCGTATATGAACCTTGCAAAAGAGGTGATCAAGCGTGCCTAGTGCAAAGAAACGTGGTGGATTGGGACGCGGACTCAATGCTTTGGTCTCAGAGGCTGAGTATGAGACCGGTGGTTCTGCTGCATCTGCTTCAAATGCAGCATCTGAAACAAAACTACCGGTTGAGGATATCGTTCCCAACCCTAATCAACCGCGAATTCACTTTAATGAAACTGAACTTCGCGAGTTGAGCGAGTCAATCCAAGAACATGGCGTTTTGCAGCCGCTTTTGGTTCGCAAGCATGGAAACGGCTATGAGATCATCGCTGGTGAGCGTCGTTACCAGGCGTCAAAGCTTGCTGGTCTTGAGGAGCTGCCTGTCATCATTAAAGATGTTAATGATGAAGAGATGCTGGCTCTTGCTCTTATCGAAAACCTTCAGCGTCTGATCTGAATCCCGTCGAAGAGGCTAAGGGCTATCGCCAGCTCATTGATGCCAGCGGTATGACCCAGGAGGCATTGTCGAAGGCAGTAAGCAAATCACGCTCTGCAATTACAAATTCGCTGCGCCTTCTCGATCTCCCCGAAGTAGTTCAGCAGATGATTTTTGAGGGTAAACTTACTGCTGGTCACGCACGTGCGATTCTTGCAGTTCCCTATGAGGATGCTCGAATTCGACTTGCAGAGAAGGTTGTTGCGGAGGGCCTTTCCGTAAGAGCGACAGAAAATCTTGCTCCATTGTTTTCTGCCGGAGAGACACCTAAGACGCCGCGGCCTGCAACGCCTCAGTCTTTTAAAAAGGCTGCGCGTGTACTTCGTCAGGTATTTAATACCAATGTGCGCGTGAAAAGCTCGCGTGGAAAGAATAAGATTGAGATTGAGTTTAAAGACGAGGAAGAGCTCTCTCGTATTCTTGGTGAAATGATTCAGTTTGATCAAGGAGGCCAAGATGAGGAATAAGATTTTAACTGCGATTGCATTGGTGACGACTGTCGCGGCCGGTGCCTTTGCTGGCTATAAGATCGCGACAGACGATGAACTTCGAGGTCGTTTGCTTCGTGGTGCGCAAGATATTGTCGATTCTTCCAAGAAGAAAATGGATGTTATGACAGAAGATGTTGCCATGCGCACTGCTCAGGTAACAAAAAATCCTAAGATTAATCAAGGTTGGGTTAGCAACCAATGGGAAAATGTAGGCTATTAGGTACCTAACAATTACCCTGCATATTTTGAGCGGCCCTTGTCTGATTCATGAGACAAGGGCCGCTTATTTTGTCCGTAAACAATGGGGAAGCTAGCAGCGGTCCAAAATTGAGGTCAATAAATGAAACGGCCCCTGTTGCATATCCTGCAACAGGGGCCGTCCGATGTTTCACATGAAACGTTTTGGAGTGCGACTCCCCTATGCGTTCTTCTGAACTTTGAAGCGCTGTTTCAGCTGTCCGCAAGCGGCGTCAATATCGTTACCACGGGAGTTACGAATCGTGGTCTCGATGCCACGGGACTCAAGACGACGCTGAAGATCCTCAACCTTATGAATCGGCGACGGCTTGAGCGGACTGCCTCGATGTCGTTAAGTTGAATCAGGTTAACGTGGCACAGCGTTCCCTCGCAGAAGTCGCAGAGTGCCTGCATCTCGGGATTCGTATCGTTGACGCCTTCGATCATGGCATACTCATAGGTCGGGCGGCGGCCAGTCTTCTCGGTGTAGAGCTGAAGCGCTTCGTGAAGGCGAAGCAGCGTGTATTTCTTAACACCGGGCATGAGCTTATTGCGCGTCGACTGGATGGCGGAATGCAGGGAAACGGCAAGCGTGAACTGCTCGGGGATATCGGCAAATTTGCGAATACCGGGAATAACGCCGCTGGTAGAGACGGTGAGGTGACGAGCGCCGATACCGATGCCATCGGGGTCGTTGAGGATACGCAGTGCCTTGAGAACCTCGTCGTAGTTGGCAAACGGCTCGCCCTGGCCCATGAAGACAACGCTTGTGGCACGCTCGCTAAGTCGTTGGATACATGAAGCACCTGGTCGACGATCTCTTGAGCGGTCAGAGAGCGCTTGAGGCCGTTGAGACCGGTAGCGCAAAAGGCACAGCCCATGCCGCAGCCTGCCTGGGTGGAAACGCAGACGGAAAGCTTGTTACGACGTGGCATGCCAACAGTCTCGACGGAAATGCCATCGTGGTACTCGAGCAGATACTTGCGCGAGCCATCTTTGGAAACCTGCTTGGTGAGTTCAGTCGGCGTATCAAAGGCAAAAGCCTCTTTAAGCTGCTCACGGAAAGCCTTGGGGAGGTTGGTCATATCGTCAAACGAACAAACGTTCTTCTCAAAGACCCATTCGATGAGCTGCTTCGCGCGGAAGGCAGGCTGGCCAAGTTCGGCCACGAGCTCGCGAATATCGTTTTGGCTCAAGTCGCGAATGTCCTGAGATTTAGTCCTGGGATTCATGGAAGCCTTTCGATTTTGGGGAAACGTAGAGGGTATCGCTACAATATGGTATCAGCTGCAGAAATTATAGAGGAGGAGTCTGCCCATGCCGGGTAAAAGCCTAGAGAACATGCACGTAGCGGTCTTGGCGGGCGGTCATTCCGCCGAGCGCGAGATCTCGCTCGATTCGGGAAAGAACGTTGTGGTGGCGCTGAAGGAAGCCGGCTACACCTCGGTGGAGCTGCTTGACACGGCCGCTGATGACTTTATGGTAACCATGGCGACCGGCGGATTCGATGTGGCATTTATCGCCATGCACGGCGCCGGCGGTGAGGATGGCGCCATGCAGGGTGCCATGGAGACCCTGGGTATCCCCTACACGGCCTCGGGCGTACTTGCCAGCGCCTGCGGTGCCGACAAGGAGGTCTCTAAGCTCCTATACGCCAAAGCGGGCATTCCCATTGCCCCCGGCCTTGCGCTCGAGGTGGGCGACGAAGTCGATATCGATCATATCGTCGAGGTTTGTGGCGAGCGCTGCTTTGTGAAGCCGGCCGTCAACGGTTCCAGCTATGGCATTTCCCTGGTCCATGAGCCCTCCGAGCTGCCGCGGCAATCGCCAAGCGTTTGAGTACGGCGACAAAGTGCTGGTCGAGAAGTGCATCGAGGTACCGAGATCACCGTCGGCGTATACGGCGAAGATGACGTGCGCGCCCTGCCGATTGTCGAGATTCGTAAGCCCGAGGACTGCGAGTTCTACGATCTGGACGTGAAGTATGTCGACCCTACGGATATCCATCGCATTCCGGCGCAGATTTCACCCGAGAATTACGCTCGCGCTCAGGAACTTGCCTGTGCCGCTCACAAGGCCCTCGGTTGCCTGGGTATCTCGCGCAGCGACTTTATTGTGAGCGAAGACGGTCCCATTATCCTCGAGACCAATACCATTCCCGGCATGACCGATACGTCGCTGTATCCGGATGAGATCCGCCACACCGACGACATGACGTTCCCGCAGGTCTGTGACAGCCTGATCCGTATGGGCCTTCGTCGAGCGGGCATTGCATGCTAATCGAGGACGCGGTTTCGTCAGGAACGCCGCAGTTTGTCATCGACTCCTATGCCACGCTTGCCGACCGCGCCAAAACGCAGTCCTTCGGCCTTATCGAGGAAGATGTGATTGTCCTCGATACCGAGACCACGGGTCTTCGGTGCAGGACAACGAGCTGATCGAGATCTCGGCGGCCCGTCTTTCGGGCCGCGAGGTCATCGACCGCTTCGATACCTTCGTGCATCCCAAACAGCTGATTCCCGCCGAGATTACCGAGCTCACGAGCATTACAAATGCCGATGTGGCAGATGCCCCGTCGGCGGTTGAGGCCGTCGCCGCTCTCGCCGATTTTGTCGGTGGCTGCCCGGTGATCGCACACAACGCCACGTTCGACCGCTCGTTTATCGAGTCTGTCAAAGGCGGCGTCAACGTGAGCGATATTTGGATCGATTCGCTGGCGCTGTCGCGCATCGCGCTTCCGCGCCTGGCCTCGCACAAGCTGTCTTTTATGGCCGATCTGTTTGGCTGCGACTCGGTATCACACCGTGCCAATGCCGACGTCGACGCCTGTGTGGCGTATGGCGCGTGTTGCTCGTGGCGCTCACCGACTTGCCCCAGGCCTCATGGCGCGCCTAGCCGACATGCATCCGGACGTGCCTTGGTCCTATCGTCCTATCTTCTCATTCTTGGCAGGGCAGAACCCTGGTTCTATCTTCTCTCTCAGCGCCGCTCGTGCTGACGTTCTCAAGGCCGATCGCGCCGACGATCGGGTGGACGCCGATGAGCTGCCGGTTCTCAAGATGCCGAGTCGTGAGGAGATCGAGGCAGACTATGCACCAGGTGGCCTGGTCAATCGCATGTATCCCACCTACGAGCCGCGTGATGAGCAGATCGCGATGGCGCTCGAGGTCCGCGATGCGCTGGTCACGGGCACTCATCGAGTAATTGAGGCAGGCACAGGCGTCGGCAAATCGATGGCCTATCTGGTGCCTTTTGCCGAGCAGCACGCCGTAACAACATCACGGTTGGTATTGCGACCAAATCGAACAATCTTGCCGACCAGCTCATGTACCATGAGCTGCCAAAACTTGCCGAGCAACTGGACGGTGGTCTGTCATTTTGCGCTCTCAAGGGGTATGACCACTATCCGTGCCTGCGCAAGCTTGAGCGCATGAGCCGCGGCCAGGTCGAGATTACCACCAAGCGCGATCCGGCAGACACGCTCACGGCGGTCGCGGTCATTATGGCGTACGTCTGCCAATCAACCGATGGCGACCTCGACTCGCTCGGCATTCGGTGGCGCAGCGTCAACCGTCCCGACTTTACGACGGCCTCGCGCGAGTGTGCTCGTCGCCTCTGCCCGTTTTTCCCTGATAAATGTTTGGTCCACGGCGCTCGCCGTCGTGCGGCGCATGCCGATGTGGTGGTCACCAACATTCCCTGCTGTTCCGCAACGTCGCGGCCGAGGGCAGGATTTTGCCGCCGATTCGTCATTGGGTAATCGACGAGGCCCATTCCATCGAGCGCGAGGCGCGCCGTCAGTGGGCGCGTGTGGTGTCGGCGGACGAATCACGCGTTCTGTTTGAGCGTCTGGGTGGCTCGAGCACCGGCGCGCTAAGCCAGGTTTCCCGTGATTTGGCAACCTCCGAGGCTCTACGCTCTATCTGGGCCTTACTGCAAGCGACGTCGACGGTTGCGCGCGCGAGCATGGCGATTGCCGGCGTGTTCGATGGCGTTCGCGAGCTCGGTCGCCGTGTCCGTGGGGGCTATGACAATGCCAATCTATGGATTGGCCCCGAGCTGCGCGAATCTGACGACTGGCATGATTTCTTACAGTCGGCCTACACTGGCATCGACGCATTGGAACAAGCTGACAAGAGCGTCGACGCGCTGGTGCAAGCCGTCGCCGCCGACAAGCCAGAGGTTGTTGTCGACCTGGGTGATATCTCGCGCCGCCTGCACGAGCTGGCCGAGAACCTAAAACTCATCATTGATGGTACCGATGAACACTACGTGTATTCGCTGCAGGTCAATCGCAGGCTGCGTGCCGGCGGAGAGTCAATGACCGCAGAGCGCATCGACATTGGCGAGGCCTTGGCAACCGAGTGGCTGCCCGAGGTTCACACGGCTATCTTTGCCTCGGCGACCATGACGGTGTCCAAAAGCTTTGAGCACTTTAACCATGCGGTCGGCCTTGATCGCATCGGTGCTTCAACGTCGTCATCGCTGCACTTGGATTCGAGCTACGACTTCGATTCGAACATGGCTGTAGTCGTTGCGGGCGATATCCCCGATCCGCGCGATCGTGAGAGCTATCTTACGGCGCTCGAGCGCGTACTGGTCGACGCCCATCTTGCCATGGGCGGATCGGTGCTCACGTTGTTCACCAATCGGCGCGACATGGAGGACCTATACGCCCGCGTTGAGCCCAAGATGGCCCGTGCGGGTTTGGAGCTCAACTGCCAGCAGCGCAACTCATCTCCTCGTCGCCTACGCGACCGGTTTATCAACGAACCGACCTCGTCGCTCTTCGCTCTCAAGGCCTTCTGGGAGGGGTTTGATGCCAGCGGCGAGACGCTGCGCTGCGTCATCATTCCCAAGTTGCCGTTCTCGAGCCCCACGGACCCGCTCTCGTGCGAGCGCAACCTGCGCGAAGACCGCGCATGGGCGCGCTATTCGCTGCCCGAGGCGGTGCTCGAGGTTAAGCAGGCCGCGGGGCGTTGATTCGCTCGTCGACCGATAGCGGCGTGCTGATCTTGGCGGATCCTCGCCTGGTGACGAAGGGCTATGGCAAGAAGTTCTTAACGTCGCTGCCCACGAGCTCCTACCAGCGCATCGAATCGGCGCAGATCGGGCACCATCTACAGCTGTGGCGTGCACGCCACGAGCGGCGGCGCTAAAGCGGACAGACGAGGGTTTTTGCCATATCGCACAGACGCTTTGACAGGGCGGGGTCATCCAAGATGCGGATGGCTCCGCCCGCTGCGATTATCTGGCTCAGCAGCCAACGCTCGGAGCCGTAATGTACGGTTACCGTTGCCATGTCTGTCCCGCTGCGTTCGATTAGGGTGATGCCGGCCCAGTCCAGATGCTCCGCCATATCGAATGGCATCAAGAGCTTTGCGCTACGCTGCGTCCGGGCAAGGGAATCGTGGAGGGATGCAACGTCCGGTGCGTGAGGCACGACGGAGTCTTCCGTCAAGGCGAGTCCCTCGATTTTATCCATGCGATAGGTGCGCTGCTCATCGACGCGATGTCCCAGGCAATCAGATATGTTTGGTCGCCGTTTGCTGTAATGCGCAAGGGTCGACCAGACGCTCGCGTGGCCGCGCATCGTCCATCGAGCGATACGAGATGCGACAGCGAACGCCGTCCTGAATGGCGCAGCTCAGCTGCTGCCAGTGCGACCCGTGGTTGACGGTGTCAAAGACGTGCTGGTTATAGCCGAGCTCTTCGGGTAGAAGAGCATGTCGAATTCGAGCCGCCGCCTGGGGCTCGATCCCCAACGATTCAAGTTCGTGGTTGAGCACAGCGCCCTCGGCGGCACTCAGGCGCAGCGGTAGTACACGCCCGGCGTCACCGGTGAGGACCACGCGCTCGCCGTGGCATTCGCAGATGATACGCGCACCCGATTCTCGGTCCGCGAGCGTCGAGACGATCTCGAGAATCTCGTCGAGCGACGCCCCCGTGATGTCAAAGCGACTGCAAATCTCGGTTCGTGTCATGCCGCTCTCGCCGGCGGCGTAGAGGGCCTCCATGATGTCGATGGCGCGCGAGAGCCTCTGCTCGCTGGTGAGTTTACGCACGGGCATGCTCGTGCACCGTCCTTTCAATGAGGTGGTTCCACGCCTGCTTGAGCGATTTGGGGGCCATGGGCCTCATGCCGTCCATGGCGTGGGCCATGCAAAATGAGGCGGCGGCTTCAAGATCGCGCACGTCAACGGTCCAAGTCCATCCCGAATCGGTGTGTGCGAGCTCACCTCGCCCGCGCGTGAGGCCGTTGATCATATCGATCTGCGTCTGCGGGCGAACGAGAACGTAGCCGCAACGGGCGGGCGGTCGGCAAAATCGAATTCAAAGAACAGGTAGTCGTTGAGATTGAAGTCTGCAGGGATGGCGTAGGCCTTCGAAGGACGCCAAGCGCGAACGATACGGTCGCAGCGGAATGTCCTGATGTCGTCGGTGGCATTGTCGAGGCCGCAGAAGTACGCAACGCCCTCGCGCTCGAACATGCCGTAGACGCAGACGGTACGCTCTTTCTGCTCACCGCGTCCGTTCTGATATAAAAATCGCAGCGCGCATCGCTCGGTAAAGGCGCTCCATACCGCATCGACGGTGGGAGAGCGGCGGATCGGTGCTTCGTCCGCCGTCGTCCTGCCGGTGAGGTAGGCAATCTTGGAACGAATATCGGCAAGCGGCGCGGCAAAAGTGGATGAGCCGGCCGCTATTGTCTGGTCGATAGCGTTGAGCAGGATATCGGCGTCGTCTGCGGTGATGAGGCCGCCTGCCGCAAACGTGTGCTCGCGGTCGATTGTCCATGAGCTTTCCTCGGTCTCCTGCGCGCCGGCGGGGCGAACCTCCTTGATTAAGATGCCGCGTTCGAGCAGTTTGTCACGATCGCGCCGAAACTTGCGCTTATCCGAGTCGATATTGCCCGAGCATATCCCAGGTCAGAATCCAAGACGATCTGCTCGGTCGTCAGCGGTTCGGGGGAGCTGTTGAGCACAAAGAAAAGATTGAGGATGCGCTGAGCCGTTTTATCGAAACTGGGCTCCGAATTCCCCTTTTTAATTGTCGCGGTCGCGTCGCTTGCCGTCATAGAGTCCTCGCATGAGAAGGTGGTTTGCTGCCATGATTTTAGTCCGATATGGAGATTAGGCTATATCCTTGTCCGCTCGGGGCGTTAAGATGGCCCGAATTCGGTCGTTTGCGCTCGCTCGGGGTATACTTTCGACTATATACGGTTCTAATGTGCATGCATTGGGCCTATTTGTCGGATTATGGATGTGGAGCGCACATGGCGAACACCCAGAACTATATTAACCACTTGCTGCAGAACACCGGCATCACGCCGGCATGCAGCGAAGAAGAGCGCTTGGCTGCCGAGGATATCGCTCAGATCTTCCGCAACCACGGCTTTGATCCCGAGGTTCAGGAGTTCAATGCCCCGGCGCCCAGCAGGTTGGCATTTGCCGTTACCGGTATTCTTGCGTTTGCCGGCGCCCTGCTGATGGGCATCGGTGGCGGCATCGGCTTGGTCGGCACCTTGCTGGCCATTGTCGGCGCGTTCTTACGTGCTCGAGCGCACGGGCCACCCCGTGGTTTCGCGCCTGGGCAAGACGGGCGTGAGCCAAAATGTCATCGCCTACCACAAGGCCTCGGGCCCGCTCGCGTCTCCGCGCAACCGCCCGGTGGTCGTTGTCGCACACTACGACTCTCCCCGTGCTGAGCTGCTCGCCCGCGAGCCCTATGCTTCGTATCGTGCGCTCATCGCCAAGCTGTTGCCCGTTGCCACGGTTGCCCTGCTGCCGTTGCCATCTTGCGTATCCTGCCGCTCCCCGGCGCGCTCAAGGTTCTGCTGTGGATTGTCGCGATCCTCGCTTCCCTCGTTGCGCTCGCCAACGCGGCAAACATCATTCTAACCGTTTTGTGCTTCCCTATACGTCCGGCGCAGTGTGCAACAAGTCTTCTGTCGCCGCTATGCTCGGCGTTATGGACAACGTTGCTCCCTTCCAGGGCGAAACGAGTTCCCGACGATGTTCCGTTCGATACCTATTTTGGGGAGCAGAAGCGTCGTGCCGAGGAGATGCGCGCGCAGCAGCGGAGTATGCCGCGGCCCAACAGCAAACGACTACGGCAACACCATCGAGTATGAAGAGCTACCTACGCCGAGGATGAGTTCGGTCAGCCGATTGCTCCCGACGCTCAGACCGAGCCCGAACAGGGCGAGCTTTCGACGAGCAGATCGAGGGCTTTGAGGGTGCGTCTGCCGACGAGACGCTGATTGGCGCCATCGTGCCCGAGGATCAGAATCAGGCTGTCCAGGCCGAAGAGTTCAATGACGAGGTTCCCACTGCCGAGCCGGCGGAGGAGCCTGTCGCGGCCGAGCCCGAGCCCAGGCTCTATCGCAATGCCGCCGGCAACATCCGCTTTGGTTCGGATGCCATCCGTGCACTCGGAATGCTTCCCGAGTCCTGCACGCTCGATTACGAGGAAGGCGAGGAGCCGACGTTTGAGCCCGAGCCTGCCCCCGTCGTGACTGCATCTGCGCCCGTTGTCGCCGTGGATGATGAGTCTGCCGCGGTTGCCGCTGCCGTTGCCGAGCCCGAGGCGGTGTCCGCGATCGATCCCGCGGCAGGACTGGACATTTTGGCTCCCGCCGCGCCGGCGCAAGACGTTAGGGACGAGCCTGACGACGATTACGCTGAACAGCCGAGGCGCGTGTCTTACGAGAGCGATACTGATTTCTCGGCCGAGATTCCCGCGGCAACGCCCCATGCCGATATTGCATCCGCGTTCTCTTCGATTGGCGCCAGCGCTTCCAACTTCTTTAAGGGTGCGCTTGCAAAGGCAGGAAATTTGTCGACGATTTCGAGGGGAAGCGCGTTGCCGCACGCGAGGCTGCCGAGCAGGAGGCTATCGCTCAGCAGCAGGCAGCCGAGGCGGCACGTGAGCGCGCGGCGCAAGAGTTCGAGCAGAACGAGGCTATGCAGTCCGTGCCTGTCGACGCCGCCGAAGCTACAACGTCCTTTGAGGCTCAGCAGCACGTCGATAGCACCATGTCGTTTGATGCCGCGCAGTTCGATTCCACGATAACGTTTGAAAAGCAAGGCACCGCGATTGCCGAGCCCCTTCCTGTTTCCGATGAGCAGGGCGACGCGGCAGACGATGACGAGCCTATTGATGCTGCCGAAATCCAAGATGCCGCCGGGCACGAGCCCGTCGAGGTCAACTGTGACGAAGAGCAATACGCGGCAGCCGATCAAGGTGATTCGACCGAGGTCGAGCAGGAGGAAGTGCCTGCGGTTTCCGAGGCTCCCGAGACAGATGAGTCGAGGCCTTACTCCACGCAGATTTTCACCATGCCGACCCCGAGTGGTTCCGGTGCCACGCTTGCCGATGTTGCTCCCACCCAGGACGAAACGGTCGATTCCCTTATGGCCCAGATTTCCTCCCAGGCATCACCGCGTCCGCAGGTGAATGTTCCCGATCCGGCGTCGGCTCCGTCGCCTGCACCTTCCTCGTCTCCGCTGGCTTCGGTCCCCGATCCGTCGCTGCCGTCGATGAAGCAGGCAAACGTTGCGTCTCGCACGTCGCTGTTCGACCTTCCCGACCCCTCCGCACAGGTCAACGACCCCTTTACTACCGCTCAGGTCCCGAACCAACATCGGCACCCGTTGCGCCTCCTAGGCCCGTTGCGTCGGGCGCTCAGCCGATCGAGACCATTTCGGCTCCCGCCCCGGCGACGCCCAAGTCTCGCAAGCGCGGCCTGGGCGGCCTGTTCGGTCGTAAAAAGAAAAACGAACAGGACAGCATGAGTGATTGGCTGGGCGTCGAAGACGATTACGATGCCAAGAAGTCCGGTCGCGGCATCGGTTCGTGGGATAATTTCGAGGACGATAACGATGGCTGGAAGGGCGGCGCTACGTCTTCCGACGGCGCTTCTTCCGAAGATATGCTCTCGCTGTCGCCTCTATGGGCGACGATGAGCTGCTCGGTCACGATATCTGGTTTGTGGCAACGGGCGCCTCGGATTGTGATGGCGCCGGTATGAAGGCCTTCTTGGCTTCGCATCGCGATAAGCTCCGCGGCGTCTTCTTCATCAATCTTGAATCCGTCGGCGCCGGTAGCTTTCGGTGGTGACGGTTGAGGCGAACAGCAGCTGCTCAAGGGCGATCGCCGCATCATGAACCTGGTCAGCAAGGTGTGCAAGTCGTTCCATGTCGATTGTGGCGCGCTCGAGATGCCCTATGCCAAGACCGATGCCTACGCCGCCCTCGAGGCGAGCCGCCGAGCCCTCACCATCGCCGGCGTGGACGGCACGCGTCTGGCTTGCGCTCGTACCGAGGACGACCTGCCCCACAATGTCAACCCGACGAACATTGCCACGGTATCCGAGGTCGTGACCGAGGTTATCCGCCGTTCGTAGACGGAGCTCTAAGGAGTCAACGTGTTTTCGTATATTAAGCGCCATTGGCCTGTCTACGTGATTTTGACCTTGATTGCCATTGCGTTAGGGTTTGGAGCTGCCTACATCGTGGGCGCGAAGGGCTCGACCCCCGCCTCCGCAATCAGCGAAGAGGTGGAGCAAGAACAGAGCACGGGTGCCGATGGGATTCCTGAGTCCGAGCAAGCAATCGTTGATGGTGGATCTTCGTCTGCAGAGTAGATGCGGCGATTTAAATGATTGAAAGCGGGCGAGCCGGGGGACTGGCTCGCCCGCTTTTTCATCGCTCTAGCGCTTCTTTGGGATTGACCTAAGGCGAGCGAACC